>JAAUXT010015141.1_pt1 | contig 33833 bp, 37 predicted proteins | sample 7278171 | NCBI WGS metagenome assembly JAAUXT01 (sample SAMN14350112, study PRJNA611818) | marine sediment metagenome | isolation source: surface marine sediment (1.8m) | place: French Polynesia: Moorea | collected 2018-08
CCCCCCCCCCCCCAACCTGCCTTTGCTGGTTTCGTGGGTCCTGCCCAATGACGTACCTCAAGGGCAGGGATGCTTCTATTTCAGTGGGATGTTGCAGGGCCTAGACTACCTTCACCCCACCCCCACGCCCCAATGAATACCAAACTGCGGGCTTGAAAATGAAAGTTCAAAAATTAGACGGTCAGATTCCGGGGGATGTTCGGAAACCGAGTTGCAATGAATTAGGACCAGGATGAGTTTGTGCTCACTGGGTTCTTGTTTTTGCAACTCGCCCTCTGTTGCTGTTTTCAGATTGGAGTGTCGAACACATTTGCTTTGTTGCGATATTCGTACACGTTCGAAGAACACGAGTTCACGGTCAAGACCTGTGTCAGGTTCGACAGTCTTTCTCTTTGTGGCTTCACTGGGCCATTTGGGAGGGGAGGGATGTCATGATGAGTAATATCTGCATGAGGAGTGCCGAACGACGATCATAATCAATTTTAATCGTGGCAATTCATTCCAAGAGCTGCAAATTTGAAACTCATTTGCTGTTTGGACTTGATATATGACGGTGTTCCGCGATGTTTCCTGCATTCTTTGATTGTAGGGCGGGCCCTCTCGGTGTGACGTTCGAATACGGGTGTGACAAGCAAATCACTCGGTTCAGCAACGTCGGCGCAACGATGGTGATAGGAAACGCAGTTGGTGTTTTGCTTCGGATCAGGTGCGAGCAGCAGGAGGAAGGGAGGCAAAAAACACCTCGCGAACTTCCGTCAAAAAGTAACAAAAATGAGCGAAACCGAGTGGTTGTGAACGGACGAGAAACAAAATGTCGCCTTCTTGCCAAAACCGTATATACTTATTCTTGTCGTGTTCTTGTTCAGACTTTCCAGAGGCAAACAGATTTACGCGACAAGGATCAGTCTGTCTGACGAGCTGTCTCCAGCTGCCATATTCTACGGGACAGTTGTGCCAGTTGTTGCGTACTTCGTCATCAAGAAGATCCTGGTCGTGCCATTCATGTGGGACCAAAGAGAAAAGTATGTCCACTTCCCAGCAACTTGGCTCCAGGAACAATACAAAATTGCAAAACACAATATGATGTCGCGATGACATGCTATGTTGACTTTTCTTTCAGGGAGAAAAAGGCCAGGCAAGAGGCAAACGCTCAAAAGATGGCAAAGAACAAGATGGACGCGGAGGCGGCTGTGAGTTGGGGGTTTATCGGCTGACATGGCAAAAATAAAGGCGCTTGTCGATTTATTGTGGTTCAAAGAATCTACATTGTCGTGTGTTGTTTTTCTCAGGTTGAATTGATGACTGAAACAGTGGACAGAAACGTTGCTGCAGAAGAGAAAAAGGGAGGGCTGGTGATACGGAAAGCATTGTACGGAAAACTCGTCAAAGACAACGAAGATATCAGGTCTGCTTTGTTTCGTTTGTTGTTTTGGCAGCGAAAAAGTCTTTCACATGTCGTGTGATTTTTTCAATCCGCTTGTCTGTACGAACGTGTTTTTGACCGCAGTCTCATTTTCAATTCGTTGCAGTGAAGCAGAATGCATCAGCGTTTCAAAACCTCTGCAGGCCCTGGTCATCAACTCTGAACTCCGTCTGGTTGGAAAGACGCCCTTCGTGAGTCCTTCATAAAGACTCGTCGAAAAACAAGAACGCTTGCCAGTGTCGACACACGCCGATCATCCCTATTATTGCCCACTGCGCTCAAAGTCCAACCTGTGCTCCGGATCCTGGGTTTCGTTTCACGTGGGGGGGCACACAACCCAAAATTTTAAACTTTTGCTCCAGAGCTCATTTCAGGGGGGAGGGGGGCACACACCATCTCAAAGTCAAACTGTGCTCCAGAGCCAAAGTCCCTTTTTCAGAGGAGGGTCTCACATCACCCAAATTTCCACAGTCCAGAGCCTGAGTCCTGTTTGCAGGGAGCTACCACGTGACCTAAAATTTGCTTGGTCCAACATTTGCTCCCCATTATTTTGCCAGGCCACACCCCGACACCACCGTCGGTATCGGCGTGTGTAAAAACGTGTCCATTGTGGTCTTTCAAGACGAGGGTGACTTTGTCTTGTTCTTTTGCTTTGCAGAGCGAACTGCCAGGCTTTTATGACCCGTGCATTGGCGAAGACAAAGAACTCAGTATTGAGTACGACTTCAGACGAAAAAGACACTTTTGCCGAGTACCTGACAACAGCACCCTTCACCTCCCTGCGAGAGGCGAGTTCGCTTTTTTGAATCGGTTTTTCGCGCTGTAGTCTGTTTTTTCGTGTCTTCAGATCCTGTTTCGTTCCCCAGATTTCGTTTTAATTTGAGATTCGTTGACCGTTTGCAGCGCACGTGTGCGACACTCGACCAAGTGACGCCAGCACGACTTCAGCCTCGGGTGATGGAGCCCGGGTCAACGGCTCAACCACACACGCGTCCGATTCGAGTCCGAGATAGTGACACGGGACGTGTCTGCTGGGTCCGCCGAACGAACGGACGACGAACCAATGATTTTACTTGGGGCGTTTCACGTTTGTTCGCGTGGCATCTGCCGATTTCGGTCTTTCGTCTTGTGCTTGAAAGTTCGCCCGAGTCTAGTCGTTGCTGCCAGAACCGGACGAGGCCAGCTTGATCAGGGTCGTGATAACGTGATAACCAGTATCAAACACTGTAGTCAACGCTCTGAATGATCTGACAGAATTGGATGCCGATTCAGATCCTCAGGAAAAAACAACACTTGGCCGTGAGGGTCACAGGATGGACACACTCGATTGGTGCCTGAGCCAAAGAATCAATTGCACTTGACTGTGAATGGTTCGTGCGTCTGGGGACGACACGAGCTATAACTGAAGTACAGGAATAAAATGTTGTACAACCAAACTGTGCTGTGTTGCTGTACAAATGGAGACCGTTGCTGATGTTCTGTCTTCCTTGGAGAATTTAGGTGACGCATGCCCGAGACGGGTTTGATGGAAAAAAAACCCTGAAATTAGCGACTGATTTTGAGAACGTAACCGTCGTTGTGGATTCAAATGGGTTTTTTTCTTCGAGTCGCATATCCACTGGACCTTTGGCAGCGGGTAGCGCTCAGAAAATGCACTCAGAAAATGAGACCTTTCATTTCGGAATTGCATTCGCGTTTGTGCAGGTCGAATCTGAAGCTTGAATTCGACAACAACCACGTTTTGTTTCAAAATAATATTTATTGATTATTGCTTCAACTTAGTCTCCGATAATTTGCCACAAACAGAATGATGGGACTTGTAGCAAACGACTTGCAAGAAGCGGTGCGTCGTTGGGACGAACCGCTCTGAAATCAATCAAGTATTGTACAGTGGATCTACGTGGAGGAAATCACAAACAGTGCAAGAGCAATGCAAGTAGCACCAGGCAATGACTTGAAAGGAAATTTGTTCAGTCCCAGCGGATTCTGTTCAGTCTCAGCGGGTACCGAATCGACCGCACGAATCCGTCCACCCGTCTTCCAGCGACATTCCGAGAGGTGTTCCCTTCATCCGCCGCAGCCAAACAGAAACTCCACAAACAGCAACACACATCCCAGAAAACTGTGCACATCGTGTTTCTGCAAATTTACCCAAATTGTGCGAAAGAATTCCAAACGAATAAACATCCACGAAGAGGGCCTGGTTTGTGGGAACGCTTATCACAGTGTCAATCCAATGCTGTTGCCTCGTGTTCCAGCAACCTGCATTCGGTGTGTCGGCCTCTGCGAAACCAACGGGTGGAGTCTCCAGAACAACAGAAAGAATCCAAATCAGCTGACGTCGAGTCTCCGTTCGTTGTGTTCCATATTTGGCATACTTCGTAGATTCTCGTCGGGGGGATAAAAAGCCTGCATTGCTCCATCCAATCACCCACCCAACACTGTTTGACACGGACTCCAGTCTTTTTTTGTCACACCTGCCCAGCCCAGCCACGTCAGCTGTTCATGAACACGTTTCGCATCCTGAGCCAAGCAACATTCCTCGTAATACTGTACGCGTCGCATTTCATGCGCTCTTCTCCCAGACGGGTCCTGAATTGTGCGAGTTCATTTTTGCAGGAAAAAATTTGTACGCACTGAAATAATGTCACCCAGAACACGCATCCAGCTGTCAGTGTTAGTGTCCTTTCCTCACAGGTGGTGTTCACATTTTGAGCGTCTGCATCATTTTGGAGAAGTCAGCGAGTTTCTGGTAGTCCTCGTCCTCGTCGCGGTCGGCGTCGCGGTCCTCGGCGTTGAACGCCGGGTTGGCGGCGTTGCGTGGCAGGCGCAGGGTGCAGGGTAGCATCTCGCGCATCACCGTGTGGTGCGTCACGAGTGCATGCAGCGACGACCACTCTTTGTCCAAACCCTGCAAAAATGAGACGTTCGACAAATGTTGGACAAACGACAGGCAAGCAGCGAATACACTTGTAAGGTGAGATGACGCAATTTGTTCTCCACTGGGAAGGTTTGTTCACACCGTGCCACTTGAGTTTAGTTCCAAGCGCAACGGTTTCCTTTCCCCGCAAAGGGAATCTTGAGATAAACTCAGAATAAATCGCAATTCATTGCGTAAAAAACGCGTGAACGTCTTAACGTCTCCGACTAGCATGCGAGTGTACTTTGATCGCTCAAACAAATTTCGAAGAAGTGTCGGCAAAGTCATTGTTGTTCCAATGTACTCTTCTGAACAAACCTTCAACTTGAAGTTTCCACTTTTGGTCCTGTGTATCAGGTAGTGCGAGATTCCCGTCGGGTTCTCGAACTTGGGGACTTTGACGGAGAGCGCGTAGCAGCCCGGGTGGGTCGTGCTGTCTCTGATGATGAACGACCCGATTTCCTGCTGCACCAAAATCTCCAAGGCGATTTCCCTGGAAACGGACACGAATGTGTATGTTTGTAGCAGTCCTGATGAGACACTTCAACAAAGACAAGGAAACCACGTTTGGTGAAAGAATATGAGGCGTCTTTGACGTGAACACATTTTCTGTGGGTATTTTCAATGTTTCCAATGAATTCTAAGGCTGCAGTACGCACCTGGGAATGCCTGCCTGGTACCACGTCATCCTCTTCAGCTCCTCGTCGGCCTCGCCGCCCGTACACGCCCGCAACGAGTCATACCTGCAAACCAACCAACACGTCTTGATTCAAATTCGTGCCGCGCACACCTAGCAGCAAACGACGTGCGTCTTCCTGACAATTCGATGATTTGTTGCGCGTCCGCACATCTACACGTTTCGTGTGAAGAGAAGTGTCACACAGATTTCATCAATCCCTTTTTGATAAGTTTCGGACACTTGAGCAGTGTTGATGAGAAGTCACAGTTTACCTGTGGTTCAAATTCACGTATCTCCTAAACGAGCGAAGAAACATGCCTCTCGCGTTGTAATTAGTGCCTTATCAATATATTGAATCCGTCGTCGATACTTTCGTCCGATCCAATGAAAAACTCATTTGTCAGCGCACAAGGCGGCGCTCAATCGGACATCTCCCTTTGTGAGCACATCAGGATATGAAGCACGCTTCCAAGTGGACCAAACTTGACCACAAATGGAATGTCATATGAAGCCAGTGCTTTCAAAACACACTCGTCTGCTTGATGTGTGTCGCTGTTAGGACCAATAGCTCATTTTTGACAGGAAATGTTCAGCTCAATGGCAGTCAGGTCACATACGCCTCCAAAAGCCACAGCTCTCACTTTGCGCCGGAAAACACCAAACGGTGACAAGTGTGGTTGAAATCAAACCAACACCAATCACAGCAACATTCAAACCTCAACTTTGGCTGACCGTTGTGCCGTCCCTTGGCCACAAGATATCCGTCCAGCTTTGACGAGCCTCAATTGAAGTGTTCACCATTTGTTCAACCTTGCACGCACGTAAAATTTCAGTTCCCAAATTTCACTTTCTGGCTGTTTTCGTGGTGCAAGCTGCATTGTGTTCACGCACATTGTTCTGGACGAAAATGCGCAGAAAACGCGGACAGATCCGCACAGCCGCGCTGCTGCTGTTTCCAGTTCAGCCATCAGGGCAAACACACAATCATGTCAACTCCTTTTGTGATCTCATTGTTACCCAGCTTCGAACACATGTGATATCTCAGGTCTCAAAACTGAAAGTGCTGTCTTGGGCAGGCCTACAACCTGGTTTCGACAGACTGTTGCTTCAAACGCATCTTTGGGGATACACACCAAGGTCTTCGCGAGGACAAAGGAAATCTTCGCGTGATTTTATGTTTTTGGAAGCACACCGAAAAAGAACAAGCAAGAAGCCGCGGTTGAAACAAGTGCTCTAATAATCTCCCTGAGTCACCACACAAACAAGACTTTCACAGTTCCCTCCTCTTTGGTGCAATTCGTAAATCAATCAGAATCTACAGTGACTGCACCAAGAGCAACCGCACAACTTGAACACAATCAAATAGTCTCTTTCATCTTCGCAGAGCAGAACAATGCGACACAATGTGTTCTTTGCTTTGCAGGAAACAGTTCAGGGCTTCCGCACGTGGGGCAGTCCGGTCAACCAGAAAAACGAAGGACGTAAACTTGTTGTTCGTCCCATGTTAGACGAGAGCACAACCGGAGCCAAGGAAACAGATGTGCCGAGCGTTGAGCCAGTTGCAATCCACAAATTTTGTCCCTTCCTTTCACAAGAGGCAGACGAAAGAGACGCGCGCGCGTGTGTTTGTTTGTGTGTGTGTGTGTGTGTGTGTGTGTGTTTGTGTGTGTGTGTGTGTGTGTGTGCGTGCGTAAGTGTGTGCGTGTGTGTGTGTGTTCTTCATAATGAGCAGCCTGCCTTGTGGTATGAAAACTTGGAGAGTGAGAAGAAATCATCTGGTGTATGAGGAGACTTTTCTCAATATTTGCCTTTTCATCACACCGACTCGTTTCATAAGGCCCTGTTGGGCCCGAGCTCTTTGAAGATTACTGTCGATTTGTCCGACGTAATTCTACTGTTCTGAGACTTTTTTGCACGCACCAAAACAACAACCTTCATGCACTGAACGACCATTTAATGCTGAAGGGATGAACAGGAACTGAGGACAAACATGTCAACAAGACAAATCAGAGGTGAAAATGCAGGTGCAAATTAAGTGGTTGGTCGGAGTTGGATTCAGACTATAGTGGATGACTGTGCGCACGTACAAAAGACACAATTGAACTGAGCAAATCATTGTCCAGGGAGGACACAGGGGCACCGAGCGCTTGCCTCAGAGTAAGGTTGGCAGCATTGAGGAGGGTTTCCATCCTCTGACCCTCTGGCGAGTCCCTCAAAGGAGCCTTTGAATTGGACCAACTTTGAGAGACAGGCTGGTTGTTGCTTTGCACAGGGGTCAAAACCAGCGGCACGACAGTGTCCTGTGTGTCTGAAACATCGTGATTTTGAGATGGACCATAGAGAGTGTTGCAAACTTTCTTCTGAAGGTTTGAACTGGTGCGTTTGTACCCCCTGACTACACTGGAACAGTGGCCAGTCCTCTCCTGGATAAGTTGCTTGTCAAGTTCAGCTTCGTACAACCGGGTCGCCGATGTGGCACGCAATGAGTGGTTGGTCCTTTTGCCCTTGATGCCAGCCTCAAGACACAAATTCTTGATTGCACTCTCAATTTTATGAATACCTAAAGGTTGGCAACTGAAGCCAATACCCTCAGAATTGAATTTGGCCAGCGGCCTCAGGTAGAAATTGACACTACATTTGGGATTATTGATGGGCCTTGCCGCAACATACTTCTTGTACAGACTGACCAAACAGCAAGAAGGGTTCACAAAAGGATAGCAGCGCAGTGTCTTGCCCGTACATTTCATGGCATCCAAACCACCTTGGTTGTTTTTGGCAGTGAATTCAACATACTGCAGGAACTCATCACCGGTCTCAGAGTCAGTCTCTATTGACAGTTGCTTCCCAAATTTAAGACTTTTGTGTTCTTTGCCTGCCCTCAGTGCGAACTGAACACCAAGCAAATACAGGACAGTGTACAACAATCTCTCAGGCGTGTGGTCACCCAGAATACTGTCAGCCCACATCTTGTCTTCTTGGCTGTACATGATCACTTCAGCCTTTGACTTGGCAGTGATGAACCCCTCCCTGGACAAGGCTTTCATCCGGTTATCGAGAGTGTTCCTAACCTTGACAAAGGTTGTTGACTGGGGGTCCAAAAAATGCACATGTCTGCCTTTAGTTTCGAGATACATTTGTATCATGATGACCAAGCTGTACAAGGTTTCACGTGGGTACAGTTCCCCGGACACTTTCCGCACTTCAAGGATGAATTTGCAGAGAGTTTCACACAAAGAAGAATCATCCATGTCCTCCAAAACACCACGAATCTGATCATCCTGGCCAGCCAACTTCGTCCGCAGATTGCGAGCCTTCTGCCAGTTGTCAAAAATGCGGAAAGCCCAACCGATCTTCTTCTCACTGGCAGCGGAAAACCTGGAAAGACAGAATTGCAGAAAGCATTGTAGACAGCCCCAACCACCAAAGAGACCAAGGGGTGAATGCCAATGCTTTCCACAACTGTCAAAAGGCGACCAACTCACGTCTTCCTCTGCATTGTAGACAGGTCATCCTCGGTGACAGGCTCACTGAACCGCTGAGTTTGTTGTTCGGAAAACTGCGAGCAGGCGTTGACCGATGAGTGCAGACTCACAACTGGAGGGTTCTCAGTGTCAAAATTGTCTATGAGTCCATTCTGAATTTCCTGGAAACGCACACAGTAGTTGTCAGGCAAATGCTGGCGAATGACGACCTCATTGCCCACAGGATCCACGTACTCATCGTCGTCATAAACATATCTCACAAACGTGGCAGTTTCAGGTTTCCAGTACTCTTGAGAATAAGAGTCTTGAGTCAGCCAAGACAGGTCTTGCTCATCATCATCCATGTTATCTCTCCAGCAGTCTGAATCCAACTAAAGAGTCACACAACCAACCCAAAAGGAGGCCAACCTGACCGCGCACAGATCAACTGACCCAAAAGGAGGCCAACCTGACCGCACACAGATGTAGTCAACACCAACACTGTCAAACTTGAACTCAGTGTGCCACACATGAACTCACTCAAAAGAGGAGATTATCAAATAACCTCCAGGTCTCTCAGTCTCTGAACACACAAGACAGAAGGCTCGACCCCAAAAAGGGCCTTACGTCTGGTAATCAACGGCTGCGAGGAGATCATCTCCTCACAGCCATTGATTACCTATAACGTAATTCTCATTCTGTTACAGTGACAAACAAAATGCAGCATTTTCTCTTTTTCTTCTGAGAAAGCATTCCTTCCTTGGCAAGCTGATCAGCCTGTTGGCACGACTCGTGACCTCCCTTGGACAATCTTTGGCCACAATTCATCACCACTCGAACGGACACATCAGGTGCGAGCACATTCTGTGAAGGTGAGATCCGCACATCAAAAAGCCTCCTTTGGTAGTTGCGTTTCCACCTCAGACAACTTTGAGCCTTCCATGAGAAAGTTGTTGAAGTGACAAAATGAGAGCCCACAGACTCATGTTGTGACGATTACGATGTCCTCAGCGCGACTTCGTCACAGTCTCAACAGTTTCTTTTCACGTTGGAAACACAGGTGATACATCAGGACTTCCGTGCTGTGCCTCTGTTGTAAAGATCTCAAGAAGTAATGCGGCTTACCTGAGGCAGAAGCTTTGGTTCAAACACATCACAACGCTTTCGCTTTTTCCATGCACTCGTTCTTGATGGTTTTGTGCTGCTCACTAAGAGTGAAGACCCCACATCTTGTGGTGCCGGTGCTCTCAATGAAACCAACTATTAAATGCTACGAGGGGGTTTTCCCATCTCTCCGCTTCCGAGGCGAAATGAAGACGACATCTTGGTCGGTTTGGAATGCAAATTTTTTTCCACATGCAGAGGACACAAATGAAGACTTCAAGCATGCACAACAATAAAAAAGACATGTCTAAGAACAGAATAACTTGGAACAAAGTTCATGCAACATCTCGACTTTGGCGACAATCACAGCGCATCACTGAATGCTTCACTGTCTGAGTCTTCTGAGTCAGTTTCTTGTGGAAGATCTTCAGGGTCAAAAGGAACACCTTGGCCTTCGAAGTACTCGCCGTCAGCTTGTACACATTTACTCCAATGCACTGGAAGATCGTAAATGGCCTGTGCAAAAGTCTCCTTGGGTGTTTTCCTGAGAATGGACTTGACTTCCTTCTGGACGGCATCAATGTTCGGAAACACTCTCCCCCTCATCTTTGACTTGACGTATGGAAAGGCCCAAAAGTCGCACGGAGCCAAGTCTGGGGAGTAAGGTGGGTGACTGAGCAGGTCAAAATCATTCTCTCCAAAGAATGCTAGGGTCGGGACTGAGACATGGGGTGTGGCGTTATCCTGAAGAAGAATAAAATCTCTGTCTGTTGCACCATCAAACCCTCCTTTCCACATGACTGGGCGTTTGCGCCTGATGGATTCCTTGAGTCTTGTCAGCACAGAAATGTAAAATTCTGAGTCAACAGTCTCGCCCTGGGGAAGAAACTCGATGTGGATGATGCCCACAGAGTCAAAAAACAGAATGCACATGGTCTTGCGTCAACTGGTCGCCCTCAAAGCCTTTGTTGGTCTCTTGCTCCCTTTGGCTCTCCATTCAGAAGAACTTTGCTTTGTCTCAGGGTCAAATAAAGGAAACCAAGATTCGTCGGTTGTGATGATCTTTTCCAACAAGTCATGATCCTGGTTGAACATTTCCAAGTTCTTCTTGCAGTCAGAAACTCGGCGTGCTTTGTGCTCAGCGGTCAGGATGTGGGGGATAAATTTGGCAGACAGTTTACTCAGTTTGAGATCCTTCTTGATGATGCAGTGGACTGTGGACACTGTGAGGCCTGTCCGGTCGGCCAGTTCTTGGAGGGTGAGGCGCCTGTCTTTTTCCAAGAGCTTTCTCACTTTGGTCACAAATCTCGCACGTCTTTTGGGTCAGCCACTGCGTTTTCGGTCTGCTGTGTCAGTTTCCAGATCACCATTCTTGAATTTGTTGAACCAAACACGAACCTGTGTCTTCGAGAGAGTCAAGTTTCCATAAACGTCCTTCAGTCTTCTCCAGATGGAAATGGGTGTGGAACCACTTTTCTGCATGAATTTGATTGTCGCTCATTGCTCTACTCTTCTTTTCAAGGGTGTGAATGCCATCAATCCAAGAAAGAGCAGGAACAAAGTGAGGAAAGCCATTCTCGCAATGCAGTGCGCTGACAAGCACAGCGCTCTGCCGAAGTCGCCTCTGTGACCCACAAACAATGTCGATCTCAGGACAGTCAAGGTCGTCTGAGCAAACCAGAACATGATGTTTGTGTTCATCATCTTCCCAGGGACACTCAGGAAATTTTTCACAAAAATCCGCTCAAGAAATCCGGCTCAAATCCGGTCGGAAGCGGAGAGATAGGAAAACCCCCTCGTATATCACTCGACAGCACAGTCAGATCGACCACACGAGTTCCGTCTCCCGATCGTCTGCAGACTCGGCAACTGCTTTCAGAGCGAAGCTGCAGTTTTTTTTCTCGTTTCCTTCGATTGAACGTTTGCACTCAATCGAAAGGGAGGCGTCGAATCAAGTGTAGCATCCCTTCTGTCAGCAACTGCAAGAGCACACTGGGAAGCGGAATCTCATCCTTGCCGTGAGAATCTTCCATGGAGAAGAGAAACTCCACTCGACAGCAAACCACCAACAAACCGCAAGGTCTCAACTGCGCTAAGATGCTGAAGCGACTATCTCCAGAGTCTTGATCAATTGTCATCAGTGATAAATATTGTCACTACTCTTGCGTGGAGAAGCAGTTCGAGATGAGGGTCCCATCTGATACAACTTCCACATTCTGACAGCAGCAACTCACGTTCCATTTGCCGCTACACTGATTCCAAATTGGGAAAAGCAGCAGAAGGAATTTTCATTCAAATCAACAAAGTTCCTCGAGTTTCGTCGATTCGCAAACAAAACTCTGGAAATGACAGGCTTCATGCCGGTTTGGCTGTCTTGAAGAGGAATTTTACACGAACGAAGCGCTTACGACACAAAGATATGTTCTGGGAGTTTTCTTTTTCCTTTCCAGGAAGGAGCACTGGTGTTGCCCGTTATTGAGCGGTTTTGCCCGGTTGAACTGTTTTCGCGGCACGAAACAAACACCTCAGTTCGGGTGATGCCAAAATTGGTCCGAGCGCGACACACATTTCAAGCAGCTAATCAGGCGCACTTCTGTCTCTGCACCTCCACGCGCCTTTTGTTGGACCTCCTTCCGTCTCTGCACTGAACAACCCGATGTTCCTGAGAACGCTTTCTTCTCAACCCGCTTGAGTGCTGGCATTTCAAATTTGGAACCATCACAACTTCGGTGTGAGAAATGCAATATTTAATTGAAACAAAAACAAAACATTCATAAATGCCACAAGCAGGGCTACCAAAAAAGGGCGGACCGCGTATTCCATCAAAACCTTTCAATTGTCTCTGCGTGCTAATTATCCAACCCTTTTGTTTCTAGATTCGCTGCACCCCGTACTTTTCGCTTCAATCGTGAGCAGCGTGCGTGCCAAGGTGGTTTCACTGCGGAAACTGCGGAAAGACGAGACTCACCTGAACGGCGTGGGGGGCCCGGCGTACATCGTATCACAATTGGTGTCGTCGCTCGAGTTCAGCGGGTCGCTCAGACTGTCGCTGCGGTCGTGGATCGGACTAGAGTTCTGGTACTGCACACTGGGTGGTCTGGCCGGACTTCCGTTGGGCTGTCCGTTCAGCTGCGTGGCTGAGCCCTTGGGCGAGGCCGATGACGCTCGGCCGCCCTCCTCGGACTTCTGACTTAGCATGGACATGAGTGACTTGCGTCCGTCCCCGGACTTGTTGGCTTTGGGTTTGCGTCTGGACTTCTCGTCTGCGGAGGGCGGCGTGGCTGGAAGCGGTCGGTTGAGCATGCTATTGTGCCGCGGAGAAGCCTGAAAATATCCAAACATCACAAGTCCGTCAATGCCCGCTTCACTACGTTCGGTGGTCATCTGAGAAATGTCGTGCGACAAACGGCATTCGTGCGCACAACTGAGAATCTCTCCTCGGAGAAAGCGTACACCAGCAGCCAAGTCAAACACATCACGATCCTTCCTTGTTTACCTTGAAGAAATGATGAATCTTCTTCATGGCCAAGTAGAGGCCACAGTCTCCTGCACTAATGTTCACCGACCACCTCTCCCATCCGATGTTCAACTAGTGTGGTTGATTTCCCGAAGCCTGGGAATCTCTCCAAAACCACTTCGCTTGTATCATTATTGTATTACTTTTATCTCACCGCAGCCATTCAGAAACACAATGCAGAAACAAACACAAAGCCGAGAACACCTCAGCTATATTTACTGAGCTTCGTTCCATCCGCCAATCCCTTCCTCCTGCACTTCTTCGTGCAACAAAGTGGTTTCGACGGATTTTGTTCACTGCCGATACAACACGAGCTGCCTATTTGTGACAACCAATCGGAAAGAGTCCAAGTGGCGAAATGCAGAAGCGTCGTCACCAAACTGAAGTGGAAGTGCAGCGTTCGGTGAGATGTAACGAAGTAATTCAGGTACCTTTGCCAGCGAGTGTTTGCTCTTCGGTCTTGATATGTTTTCCAACCTCCAAGCAGCAATCCTCGCTTGTGTAACAGATCCCACCAACTTGCGCTTCACTTCAGCATTGCGGCTAATTTCGCGAGGTGTAATCACTGCAACCTTCACGTCAGAATCTCGTGAGGTGTACCTCAAATTCACTCAAGAGTTGCCCTCCACAAGCGATCGCATGCCTCGCTCAAGATATGCCGCGGAGATTACTGCATACCAAAAGTTACAGTATCGTCGCCAAGAAACCTGATTCTTACCCAAAGCAACTTTGATACGGTGAGCTCCTTTATGTCATACTTGCTCTCAAACTGTCAGGGCTTTTCACACGCAAATGCCACACAAAGCAACCCGTCTCCTGCCTTGCTCTTCCCAGGTCTTGTGAAAGCACCAGGCCGTCTGCGTTTTCGAGATCTCCTGTTTTCCTTACCTGGGTGCCCTTTGCCGACAAGTACTTTTTACAAGAACCAGCACAACACACACAACTTTTCCATCACTTGACTTCTCGCAGGCCATTTGACTTATCTCCAGAAACTTTGCGAAGCGACCAAAACTGCGTCCTTGTGTGTTGAGCGGCTGTGTGAGACACAAGGAAAACGTTTAATATCGACGCGCGTCCAAATGAAAACTTCCCAGATATTCTACCGAGGGAGCCTTTTTCCTGAGCAGATATTGACTTGTTTTAACAAGACCGAGATGGTAATAGATAATCCCAGGCTTTCAATCAATAGTAATCTCTTTCACACTTTACACACACCGCACATGTGCAGCGTGGAATTTTGTGCTTCCTTTGTCAAACAAAATGGCAATCCTGTTCGAGCGAGTCCCGCTTCCCGGTTTTGTTCCTGGCAAGTGCCGCACGAAACAATCAAGCTGAACTGCCTCACCTTAAAAAAAACTGCCAGGCCTCCGGGGCGAGAGCGCGTATCACATTGAAAATCCACCGGCCCTGTGTTGTGACTCCGGTGCAATACGTGTTTATACGAAGAGAGGAGCAACCATTTTAGCCATCTGTGTTAAGTGTGTATTTACGTACAGGTTAGCTTCATTTGTAAATGTTGTCTTTTCACCTGGTCGCGAACTGCGAAGAGACTCAGCGAGTCGATCAGTTTTCGGTGCAGTTTTCAGCACCAGGCGGTTCCTGGAGGAGCGACGCGGCGGCGGCGCCGCGTGCGAAGCTGCACTCGACCGAGTTGCCCGACACGAGCGTCTCCCTCCCGCTCCGCGTCGCTGTTTGCCGAGACCGCCCAGCCGTGGCAGCAGCGCTAATTGCGTCAGTTATTCAGCACGGCTTTTTCATCCCGAAGGCAAACGCTGTTGCGTGATACCACACGCGATATTGAGGAGAAACTTGACATGGGGGCATCCCGATTGTTTCTACGGGAGATCAAACAGCCCAGAGTCACATTGCTCCAGAGCGAAATGAACCATAAAGCCAGGACAACGGACACGAACAATGATTGGAATGTCAAACGGCACCCTTCAAAACAAACCAGCTCGTCCAAGCGCCTCCGATTTACGACTTTATCATTGCTTCACAAGTCCCCACGCCAAATGGGGCCCCTTCGTATCCCGTTGTTCAGAAGCTCAAATGGCAGACGGGAGATTTTCAGTATTGCTCCCGGGCGAACTGCGATAATCAGCATCTCAAGACGACAGCTGAACCAACTCGAATCCGCGGGCCTATCTCCCGTCGAACCATCCGCGCAGCTCGTATCAGCGCAAATACCCAACATCCCTCGCACAATTACCAAACATACTGTCTGCGTGCCGTTCTTATATTCCCGTCCGTCCTGCGGCCTCCCAATCCCCCTCGCACATTCCCCGACACCAAATCATATCCACTGAGCGCTCCGCAGTTACCAATCTGTTTATCTATTTATCAGGCTGTGTACATCCCGGTTTGAGTTCGTTTATCTTTGTTAATATCTCGAATATCTATCCCCTGCAGTAAACACTTCTCGTTTGGTGTTTTGCTCTCCTGCAACTGACTGCTGCAGCACCAGTTCGCGAGTTGTCTGAACGTTTTCGACGCGTGCAGGGCTTATCTGGGGCAAACGCTTTTTCCATCAATTAATCTTTTCACGAATGCTTCCTTCTAACAAGAAGGTGAAGTCAGTTGTAACACTCCGTTGTGGAGAAACATTTTCACATCAGCTTTATGTTCTGCGAGGGTGAGACCTGCCCTGAAATCCCATCTTCGTGGGGAGGGGGAGGACCTACCCACATTGCGTGGGACCCAAACAGTGGATGAGTGCAACTCCCCTTGGGACCCACCAAACTGCACAGGAAGGGGAAGACCCAACTTCTACCCACTCCCAAAAATGGAGCAAAACGTTTTCACTCACTTCCTGCGAAGACGAGTCGAGCTGGTCGGAGGCCTGGGCAGTTCCGTTGCTTGCGCTGGCGACTGGGTACAGGTAGGTCTCGCTCTCGGCGGGTGCCGGGGCGGGCGCGGGCGGCGAGTGCTGCGCTGCGCTGCGCGGCGGCACGTAGCTGTTGTTGAAGTGATTGTCTATGGATTCCTTGAGCGCCATGACTGGAGAACCGTACCCCCGAGACTGCGTTCCTTCAAGCACGTCCTTGAGGGTCAGCATTGGGGAGGAGAGAGCGGAGTGATCACAGTCTGCGGGGTGGGGCCCGGGCGGCGGGTCGGGGCTTTCCGGCGGGAGCGCCACGGAGGAGCGCGGGGACTGCTGCGGGGAGTCGCCGAACACCGTCCGGGAGTGCTGCGGGGAGTTCCCGAACACCGGCATCCGGTGCTTCGTGCGACCCACGATCTGCTTCGCCTGAGGGAAAAAGAAACGAGGTATACGTCTCGATGGTCAACATGCATGAAGCCAAACAAACACGCTTGGGCAACCAAGTTCACACAGTTGTCATGGATATCCAAATATTTTAGTCGAAATACAAGTCACCGGGGACGAGATATGACACTTCAGTGGAAAAACACGAAGACAAGTGAAAGTCCCGTCCCCATTTTCTGACTTTTTGCTTCCCGTGTGACACGACTGGACGAGTGGAGGAGGCAGTGGGAGCGCACCCAGGAGGTCCTGTCCTTGCCGGCGAGTCTCTGGATGTCGCGCTCCCGCTCCAGCTGCTCGAGCTGCTCCGCCTCGTGGCGCTTCCTCTCCTTCCGCTCCTGACATCTCACGGCGATGGTGCTCGTGTCCGAAATCGCGTTCAGTTTCCGTTGTAGCGACGCCTGTTTCTGTTCCTGCGCAGGAAAACCGCGCGTTATGGCCATAAAACTGAAGCAGTTTCCAACTCAGGCATCAGGGGCCCGAACACACAGCGCTGCCTGTCACAGGAAGAAATATGAAGCATGTCACATGAGGGTGAATATAAATATGATATCAAAGGGAAATTTTCGTACTTTTTGTTTGCTGATGCAATGTGCGCTTCAAATGCCCAAATTAGTCGCAATTTTAGGAAACAAACTCAATTAGCGTTGCAGCAGGGAAGGCGTGCCGTGGGTTTTATTTGTCATACCCTGATTGATGAAGCTCAGCAAACACGCCCGGCAAGAATACCAACTAACGAGGCGTTTCAACCACAGCTCCACGTCGATCATAAAGCATGTTTCACTTCATTGCAAAACCACAACCCTACAAAACAAATGAGTGCTTCTGCGAATCATATCATGGCCAGATAAGAGTAGCTGAAACGCACCTGATAGTGCTGGATTTCCTGTTGCTGAACCTCCAACTGCTGCTGGATGACTTGGTTGAACGTGGGTTGCTGAGGCTGCAGGGAGGCCTGTCTTTGGTAGGCGTAGGCCATCTTGAACGCGTTGCCGACGATGTTGTTCAGCTCCTCGGCCTTGGGAGAAACGCCTGAGAATCAGTCTCTAATTGGTAACTTGACGACACGTCTGCGAACCTCACAGATCAATTGTTCCCGTTTGCACAAGATGGAAGGCAAACCTTCACACAGAGTCCCACATATCAAAGACAAACGATGTCTTTCCTTCCTGATCTTCGTCGACGAGTGCAGAATTGATCCGTTTGACACATGAGGACAACTCCGTCCCCACCGAAGTCAGAAAAGAGGAGCTGGGCGCAACAATGAAATTTTGTCCGTCATCAATGCAAATCAATGACTGGACCTTCAACTCAACTTGCCCAATCTGCGCCCAACACATGAACCACACGAATCAGAGTGGTTTGGCAACTGTCAACTGCAGAGGAGTGACTGTTTAATTCAACGAGAGTTGCCTCTGTTCGCCAATGCTGTTTCGGAATCTTTCGAATTCATGATCTTATGGATGCCCAGTGAAATGAACACAGTTGGGGAAAAAGTTCGACTTTGGAGTGGCCGTGTTTGAGTGCAGGATGTGATTCGACTTTCATCGCCTGCAGCTTGGGATGACGTTCGCGTTTGAGTTGAGATCAAGAAAAATTCGCACCATACCTCGTCAGAACTCTTGGTGATGAAGGCGTGGCAATACTGGATGGAGGTGTGGCCCTTGGGCTCGCGCGCGAGGAACGAGAACTGACAGAACTCGGGGTCGCATGTCGCGTACGAGATGCGCTTGAGCGCGTGCGCCATGTAGACACTCTGAAAGGAAACAAAACTGGATTTGACGGGGGGGGGGGGGAACTCTGTCACATTTCGGCTTGGTGTTCTTTTCGCTTGACAAATTCGTACCGCCATCGACTGTCTTTGCTTTGCACGAAATTAAAACACGTGATCTGAATCAAAATTAAATTGCCCCCTTCGCAAACACCTTTCATGTGAAGCATCGCCCCAGGCTCCAGCCAAGACTGACATTTTTGAAGTCGAACAAAAGTGCTGAGGATGAGCAAAACGAAGTAGACGAGTCGTGTTTCCAAACGAAAAGCTTCGCTGTGCGTGTAGTCTCCCACAGCGCAACGCATTGTTACACCAGAATCCTGCCAGATCAAATGTCTCAAATCAAAGGTCACCAGAAAATAGATTATTCTTTGCACTGATGAAGCTATCAGAAGTGGCTGGAGACTTTTGGGCGGGGCTCGCATGACCGGCGCTCCCGTCTCGCGGGGCGGAAAGGGGCGGCTGGCCGCTCACTGACCTCGCCGTTGCTGCTGCACACTTTGATTCCTGAGAGCGAGATCACCAGCAACACCGGCTTCGACCGCGTCACGTCCTGAAACACAGGCAGAATCAGTTTGTTCATTTCTTTGAAAAACTCCAATGTTGAGCGGAACCCAAACATATGAAGCCAAACAACCAGGATCGACAAAAGCCCGACCTGTGTTTCCACAAACTTCTGTGGGTGGGCGTCACCTGGGCAATGTCCCACCAGGACATTTTTCTACCTCGACAATGTCCAAGTTGGGGGGGGGGGTTAACCCAGATGATGTCCAACCAATGTCTGACCCAGACAACATCCAAATTGAAATTTTCTCTGTGTGTGTGTGTGTGTGTGTGTGTGTGTGTGTGTGGTAACCTGGACAATGTCCCACCAAGACAATGTCCTGCCAGAATAACGTCCAATGTCCTGCCAGGACAATGTCCAAGTTGAAATTTCTTGTGTGTGTGGGGGGGGGGGGGCTTACCCCGACAACTTAGCGTCAACAGGACACACGGACACATACAGAGGCAAACCAACATCAGCGCGGCACCTCTTTGCTGACAAGTTGTCAGGTATTTTCACTGACGTAAGAAAAAAAGCTTCAGCAAAAAGACGCTTTGATGCACAATCAGCTCATGCTGCTCCAGTTTGACTCCAGATCTGGCAGTCGCTGATGGAAATTTTCAAACTGTTTTTCCAAAAACACAGGGACCCGCCAATCTGAAGACTGGGTCGATTGATTTACGCAAGGGAGAAGTTTGGAGTGCAATGCCGTGCTTCTGTCTTCAAGACATGTCGTTCTCCTCGTGATACTATCTCCCAAGACCAACACTGAGGTGGAAGCCTCAGTCTTCGCGCTTTCAAAGTTTGGGCCAAATGGTCAACAGGTTAAGTGGGCAGACAAGGCACAAGGGATCCTCTGCACATACGTCTTATTCCCAGAGCACACACCTGCATTCAGATTGACTCCTTATCAGGCATTCGGAGCGGAGCCGTTCTTCCTGTGCACAATTGATAGCGACTGCATTGTAACAAATAGATCACTTAACTCGGGACGAGGGGTGAAGAGGATACCAAGTGTACCTTTCAATCATGACACACGGGTCTGCATTCCAATTATTTCAACTCTTGAACGAAAAAGATTGCCTTTTGATGGAAAAGCAATTATTTCCCCCACACGGTTACAGCAGTACATTCCTGAGCGCAAGTGGCTGTGTCTAATGGACAATGATTAAGTTGAGAAAACCCCAGTCGGATACTGTAATCACCGATGAATACCGCTCTGTGATGGAAAACGCTCACACCTCACTGGGACCTTTACACGTCCGAACCTTTGAGGCAGTGAAATGAATCAACTAATGTTTACTTTCGTGGAGAGATATTAAAGAGCGAAGCACAAAAAGAGTCACAAAGGGTCAGGGCAAGGTGGGCTGACTGTAAATCGAAAAACTACAATTAGGTTTTGAAGTGTTTGCCTCACGAGGCGGTGGGTCGAGGAAAGGATTAAAACCTCCATTGTACCTCTCTGTGCACTTCTGAGGAAGCAATCTTCAAATAGTTTGGGGAATAGAAACTGAACACCACCACCGACACGCCAAATGAGAAACACGCTTTGCACGTGAAAACATTTCGGAAATGGAAGTTTCTTGCTGGTGAGAACAACAGAGCAAATGTTGGCGTTTTGTGCTGGGTGTCCAAACTGTCGATCAGGAGCCAGCGGAAAAGGCACTCGAAGAACAACAATCACGCAGAGGATGCCAGCATCGAGGGAAAGCTGGTGTGCTTATGCCTTGAATCCAAAATCAAGGGAAAGCTCAAGTGAGCAGTTGCGCCCTTGAATGGACAGAGCTGGCTGGCATTCACTTCACTTGAAACCAAATGTTTGTTGTGGATTCAAAGTGACTGGGACTGAAGGATTGCTTCATTTGCAAAATAATGGAATTTTTCTCACAGGCAGACTGCACAGAGAGAGGGGTCATTTTACGCTGTCGAGACACTGTGATGGCTGCATAAGTCGGGGACGCAGAGGCTGCCATTGCGCTCAGGCTTGCCAGAGGAAAAGAAAACTCCCGGAGACAAGGAGAAAAACCGCAGGAGAAGTGGATCTGAAGATTTTAATGGGCTGGCCTGGAGAAACCCTGGTTCAGCCTGTGGCCCCGCAGTGTGCGAACTTACCCTCATTTGGGCGAGTTGCTTCCTGACATACTCCGCTCGTGAAGTTTGGTCTTCGCCAGTGACCGCGAAGGATCCAATGTACTGAAAACAAACAAAAAGATAAAACGCTCAGCAGTGCTTGAGATCCGGAATCTGAGAAGTCATTTCAGAAATTCCCCCGGAGATGTTATCTCACGATATGAGTCTTATTTGGGAGTCCTCCTCGCTGAATCCGACTGCCATGATGCAGATTGGGTTCGTCGCAGAACTCCCGTCAGACACACAACAAACAATTCTTTGAGAGAACCTGAAAGATTCCTTTGTCATTCGATCTGCGCTAAATTTGCCTGACGTGGACGACGTAACGACACGACTCCAGCCGTGCCCCGCAGTGAACACACACCAGAGATGAATACGTTGACCATTGTCTTGATAAATCACCGGATCGTGGTCAAAACAGGAGTCAAAACGCGATCGCGTCAAACACAAATTCGCACTGACAGCTGACAGCTTGATCAACTTCCAGAGGTTGAGCCTGCGCCATGTCGCACGATAGATCGACCGGAACAAGCGCTGCAGTATCAGCGCTGACCATCTAACCTTCACAAAACATGTGCAGGAAAAATCGAAACTGCAACTCGACGCAAGTACAAACTATGAGTCTGATCCGAATGCGCATAAAACATGAAGAGCGTCAACTTACACCGAGAAAGTGGATCCCACTGCCTGGAAACGATGTCCCCAGCATTGTTTCTCATGCGCTGCACGTTTATTAATCAATAATCGCAATATTATCCTCTCATACGACCAGCATCCGAGTGAAAGTGCGTTGTTTTCTCTGCCACTGACATCCGCTTGATCAGCTCACTCCAAATGTTGTGGGCGAGTGCATGCCTTCATCTCGACTCGACTTGGCTGCCGTCAGATCCAATGAATGGCTGCACCCTTTCTGTCGCGTCTAAAATGGGGATCTGACTTCACATCACAGACTGTTTAGGATTCCTGAGAACGTTTTTGCGATTGGTGTTTTCTTTCGAGACGTGTTGCCACTTGCCCGGCGCATCTCCCTGTCTCTTTTGTTACCCTCGAACACACTCTTCTCGCAATGTTGTCTTTCACTGCTGTGCTTCTTCCGTGAAAAAATATTGCAGATCCCCAAAACTCAGACACACAGGCAGCCACAACAATGTCGCGAACTTCCAGGAGTCTCCTTCTCCTGTGAGTTGGGCGCTGTCAGCCCGTTTTAACTGGGTTAACCTCAACCACTTTCTGTGGTGAAACTAATAGCGCAGTAATTTCACTGATGCCCATTACTGGGCTGTTGTGACCCACGCAACTGCGTGCGTGCATCAGGCAAAGGTTCACCACCTACTCTGCCAGTGTGTAAGTCAGCTGCCCAATGAGGTCCTCGGCTCTATTTTGAAACGAGCCAGGTGCCGAGGGATCTTGTCAGAATGGCATGATATCAGCACAATCGATGGTGTCACGTAAACATTCCATTTTAAACGCACACAAAGCGTTTCTGCCCACCGAACCCTGTGTGCACGAATTGTGGCACATAAATTATCAGACGAAGCCCAACTTCGCTGTCGCGTATACGAGCTGTTTTTGGTTGTTCAAAGACCTGTCAGGCTTGAAAGTCTCAGAACCAACTGCTGGCGGCACATAACTGTGTTGCAGAAGGGACAAACGACCACATTTGTGGCTTCCACTCATTCACAAAACAGTTTTCAATGCATTGAAATTCCAGGAGAATGGCTCCGTCTGGCCTGCAGTCCTACAGTTGCATCAAGGTTTTACGCCACAATTTCCCACACGAGTCGCCATCCTGTGGACTTGAATCGCTTCCTGTATTCCAAACATGGACAAAAGTAATGTTCTTCCCGCTGTCAACACAGCGTTCATGTCCATCCAGAGATTTGTCGCCGGTCTTATTGAATTCACATCAGACATGCTCACTTCGCGCTGATAATGACAGGAATGTGAAACTACTCTCCCAACCACTCTCTCCAAGTCACACATTCATTACCATCGCCTGACCACAAAATCGCCGCGCTGAGATTATTAGATCTCCTTAAATGAGAAGAAGAAGGGTGGGTGGCCACTTCACCATCATTCTCATCGTGGGCAACACGAGCCTTTAATTCTCTCCTCTGTCCCTCCGTCCCCTCTACATCCACCTGGTTTATGGACACCAAAGGAGTTGACGGTAAATGAGGATGGAGGTCAGCTTTGGTGATATGCAGTCGCTGCGAGTGCGGAGCGCCGAGGATTTGGCTAATAAATCTGGATCTACACACACGAGCAGCGAGACAAAACGGAGCAATTCTCTTGCCCAATGCGCACTCATTGGGCCATCCTATTTTTGCACACAGTCAAAAAGTCCACACACACTTTGTCAAACACCAAGGCTGTCTGGAGAAAACCCCGAAAAGGGAAACTGGTACCTTTATACGACTCGGAACCAAGCAGCCACTGCTTGCTCGCAGTAAACAAGACTCAACCTGTCACTCGCTGAGCTGTCATTTTGCAGCACATAACCGTTTCTGTCACAATTTAATTAAAAGACGTAAAAAACGATCACAAGTCAGTTTGGTATCCTTCACATGGAAACACAGCTTCTGTTTCAAATTCGTGGTCGCGTGAAGGACACACTGCCGGACCACACCACCACACATGAGAAGACTACACCTCAGGTTCAGACTCCCGAATGATCTCGAAATCGACAAGAAATGAAAAGCACAGCGGCGGCAGCGCCACAACAGATCCATCAGTGTTCCCGACGGCGCTGCCCACTGACACACCAGATCGCTCCCCAGGGACGACAAAATTCCCAGATTGGGCTCAGTCAAGCTGTTGTCTCCACTGAAATCAAATGCATGAGCAGACTGGGACAGTCCCCCAGCTCCAGTGATTCACTTCAAGCCGAACACAGTCTCTCGATTTGATTATGTCAGCGTGATTACAAACAACGCAAGCACAGACATTTATCCAGCCTGAACGTGGCCGCTGACGGAGTCACATGCATGGGTTCTGCAGCGCACAGGGTCCCCTCCTTATTGAGTTTCTGCACAACCTACCTTCATCTGGCTCCAGAATGTTTCCAAACCTCACTACGTGCAGGAACCTCATTCTGTATCAGAATGTACCAGCCTCAGATCAATAAATATCTCCTATTTGTCGGCTTTGTAGCGAGAAGTAGGTCAATCATAGGAACTACTGCTGCTTTCTTCATCGGAAATGACTTGAGGAGTGCATCACACATCGGACCGAGTCAACTCACTGCGTACGTCTTACCAGTCTCCTTGAGTGCGTCCTTTCGCTCCCCGCGCAGGGCTGTGAGCAGACTTCAATTCCACAAATTCGATTCGACTGGACGTAAAAGGTTGTGGGTTCACAGGAGACCAGTCATCACCTATGTGATCACTGTAGCAGGCAGACCCAAAGAGTAATTTTATTTCGTGTGGGACAGTCCTGGGGGTGCAAGTGATCAAGTTAGAACAACACTTTTCGTTGGAATTTGCAACCAAAGCATGTCTACCATGCAGAGAGAATTATCATTCTGCTGCAACGCCAGTATAAATCGCCGAGAACATTTTTCCTGCTGCTTTTCCCATTCTGAACAAGGAACAGGACTGCCCCGAAGAAATTTGCCAATACCATGCAATTTTCTCCCTGATACACTTTTCTTCTCGAGCGTAAGCTGTGCTGGACACTTTGTGTACCTGGCAATTGACAGCTGCACTTGCTTGTAATCATAGAGCCTGCGTGTGTGACCATTTCCTTTGACGTGCATGAGTGTCACAAATTCGTCCTTTTGCTTGTCGGGAAGCGGTAACGCACGTCTTCCTCCTCCTGGTTCTGCTTTGATTGAGCCGACGTTTCACCAGCAAAGTTACTCCGAAACTGAAGCACCGACTGACAAGCAGAAATCCTCCAGCAATCCCCTGTGGAATTTAATCAAATTTAGCTGGATTCAGACAGATGAATAAAGAAGAAGTGGACGCAATTTCAGCGGACGCAATTCCCAAATTTAACGCGCGGCATTTCAGCAGATTTGGACAAGTTGGGAGCACAATCGCCTGGTTGCCTGCTTCGCAGTGTTCATTCTCCAAAAGTTGCTCTGTTTATGTGAGGCTATTCCTCTTCTCTGTGGACTTGATTCAGAATGATTAGAACAAGCGGCGCAGAGTTGGCTCGGCCGAGGTGAGGGCAGCACCTCGTGCGTGAATATGATCATGTGGTCTGTCAAAACTCAAGACATTGCACCACTGAATCGTTCTGCAAAACACAGAACGAGACGCTGCAGTGGATGCAAAATTCTTCACAATCATCTGCACTTCTGCTTCAAAAAACAAGAAGCAGTGCTCAAGGCAACTGCAGTCCGAAGTCCCTTGCCGGCCGGTCATGTCATTGATTCTTCCTTGTCCTCATTGTCCTTTCCGTGTGTGTGTGTGTGGGGGGGGTCCAGTGAGGGAAGGGGGGTCCAGTGGGGGGAGGGGGTCCAGCAGGGAGATGGGGTTGGGGAGGGGGAGGGGGTTGGGGGTAGGGGCAGGGGGGCAGGGGACATTTCATCCACCCTGCCATATACTGCACTACCACATGGTGCTTCGCCCCAAAGGGACTTAGCACAATCACACCGAAAGCAACAAAAGGGACCCTCACAGACGAAACCTTCCGCGGGTACTTTGACGTCGTTTCCATCTCTGGCAATGAGGCCAAATAGAAAGTGATACATCTCGGATTAATTACCTCAAACATGCTCGAATTCCTGCACTGTTGTGCGTTGTAAAGGGACGATGAAATGCAATTTCAATCAAAGGAACACGAGCAATTCAAAGTAACGATCTGTAGGCATGCGATGTCAAACTCGTACGTACAAGGACGGATTCGCGTCGCCGGTGAGGGACACAGTTCACTCCAGTTTGTCTCCTGACAGACAGCCTGACAATTAATTTTGTTTTTTCCAGGTCGAGCTAGATCTACACGACTGATCTGTGTTTCAGAACACGGTCTGACTGGCGTTTGTTCACGGAAAGCGAACACAACACCTTTCAGAGAGGACGAGTCTGGACCAGAACTGACAAGCCTCACTCAGTCGCCTATTTCGCTGCAGATCTGACTTGAAACATGCGAGTCTCGTATCAGGAGCGCAAATTTCATTCCACCTACGGATCAGCAATAGGATCAGCAGAGAACATCTCTTCGAAACTCGTCCATTTAATTTACTTGACTCTGCTGACACAACTGGGCACATCACGGGGGAACACGCCCCATCACTGTCAATGTTATCATGGATGCAATCAAACTGAGAGCACAGGGCAGAGCAAATGCGAAGGGACACGAACATTCCGCTGAACCAGACCCACCATTTTCCAGGTACGAGCATATCTGCCTCTGGAGTCATCAAAATGCGAGTACAGATGACGACACACAAACACGCATCATTTTCTCTTTTCCAGTCAGATCTGTGGATCGTGTGTTGGATCACTGGGCGCTCTCAGAGAGTCCTGTCCGGCCCAGGTGCTCCCATCGCGCCAAGTCTTCACTCCAGTTTCCTTCCTGCTGAGCAACTGAACGAACAGGTGATCACCTGACCAGCGATGGACTAATGCATCTGCGACCTGAACAGCTGTTCTGGTGGCATGAGCGATGAATTCTTCATGAGCAAGCAAAGTTATCGTTAGGTACTTTCGATGGTGGGGAAAATGGTCAGCAGTCAATGCACCATTCCGTGTCTGAAAAACTTCACATTTTCCTTCACTTCGAGCAACGAGTGCACGCTCAGCGCTGCATGAGCGCTTGTGGTGGAGAATCAGCGAGTCCGCGTCCGCTTGGACTCAACGCTTGACTTTGAGTCCGTTTGACACTTTTCAAATGCTCGTTTCGCGTGCGCGCACGAACCAACATACTCACACCGGGGCATTGGAGGTCAACATGCAGTTGAGATTTCGATGAAATTGACCATAACAGTGTCACTTTTCCCTGGCTCACAGATGCAACAATTTAAACTCGTTTGCGTGTGCACATTTCGTGACGACATCCCATCTTCATTCAGCACAAAGCAATTTCTGTGGCAGGTTTTCAGGAACGCAACATTCCTGGCTCATGCACCCAGAGCTTCGGCAAGAACACAGCAAGATCTGCAGCTGCACGACCCGCACAACCGCGCGGGAGTCTGTTGCGTGATGCATGATGCGGACCAAACTCTTCAGATAAGCTTGAAATGGAGACGAGTGGCAAATTAGCGTTGGTTTAACCTGGCAATGAGCGGATCGTCAGAGATGATGATACTGACAGATGTTCACAGTGCACTCGGGCTGCAGTCCCGAGGGAAGCCTTTACTTCACGTTTCTTTACGGGCGCACTACTACCGCTGCATCTGATCTACCACTCAGGTGGGCGAGATGTTTGTTGGCTTAATCCCAGTGTGAAACAACACAAAGAAACTCGGCATTCGTTTCATCAACTGACGAGAGGAGACCTCGTTAAAGAGCACAGTCACCGAGACGTGAAACCAAATGTTCCTCAACACTTTCCCCCGTGTGTTTTTGTGAACTTGTCTGCACGTTCGCCAGCACTTTCCCGTGATCTTACGCTGAGCGCCCAGCTGTTCATAAGTTTTCTCCTGCTTCCAGTGATTGATAGCTCGATGTTAGGATTTGTTTCACTGGGAGAACAGACGCTGAAAATACCGTCCGATCTTCGCTCTCCGTCTGACAAGTATCATCTGCCTGAAGTTGACACGAAAAATTAGCAGCATTCGCACACAAGCGGCTGAAGGAGCCTGTGGGCGATGCGCACTTGCTGTGTGGTCGTCTGAACCAAGCTACGCGGCACAGACAAACTTGCCATAACAGTCCGAAGCGATTGCAAATCAAGTCTTGAGAAGACCCACACTTGAGTACAGAGGTCTCATGTTTGTACAATCACAACATCTTTGGGTTATCACTTCTGCTCCCAGCAGACCAGCTAGATTCAGATGTCTTCATACACGCGTACTCTCCCACGCATGCACGGAATGTACGGTTATTGCATATCCAGACCAAAAGAGCGGAGATTAATCCTGTTCTGATCCACAGAAGCTATTTACCTTGAGGCGAATGCATCTGTCCCACTGCCGCTGCGCTATCGCTTCAATGGTTCCGCTCCAACGTCGGAACGTTTTCAACTCCGTTTCTGTGTCGGTGGAGCATTCCTCTATCAGGTTGTAGTACGTGTGTCCGGATCCTGTCAGCCGGTCACTAGCCACGTAGTTCCACGCGTGAACGTGAGGCACCTGGCCTCCGTAGAGCCTCTCCGGGACTCTGGTTCTCGATCTGGAGCCGCTTGGTGACCCGATCGCCCGACGTGTTCTCCTCGCACGTCCACTGGAACGCAGGGTGGACACCATGTTGCCCCACAGTCCGGTCAGACGTCCGTACCAACCTTCACCAGTTCTGCTGTACCCAGCTGGAGGTCGGGATACCACAGGGCCTGGAGTACCTCTGTGTGTTGGCTCCAGATAGTCAGACATCGAGAATCGTTTCCTGTCCGGTGACTCCATGGTTCCCATTGGTGGCCAACGAAACATCCCATGGAGGCTACAGTCCAGAACAGTGAGTCAACAGACTCGGGAAGCTGCACTCGCACCACCAACGCATTGTCAGCATGAGAAAGGTGAGAGAACAATTTTGAAAATGCGGCCCACCAAAGCATCTGCAGACCGTGTGCACTGAACAGCACCAAGACCAACACAGCTGGGATCTAACACAACACAGAGCCGCTCTTCGCTACACCCTGCATCCAGTAAGTATCAACACTGTCAGCAGCTCAACTGATTTCTCTGCACTCATAACCTTTGTCCGCAGATAAGGAGGAAAGGACAAAAGAATATTTCTGCAAATATGTCAGTTGCAGTCGAGTAGCAACCTTTCGACAAGTCTGCAACACCACTCACAAAAACAAACGTGGAATGCTGGAGAAGCTGTAATTTTTCGCGAAACTACCTTGAGCCATCCTCTGCACTTTCCAGGAACGAAACTTGTCTCAATTTCGCCTTCAGTCATTTTGCGACAAGCAACAAGACGAGAGTGTCACTTTGGCCCAGTCACAATCACAGGTCACAAACAGAAACAGACTTTGTTGACAGTTTACAGGCAACCCGGCAATGCCAGACTCGACTTGGGCAGCGTATGATAGTTTAAATTTTGTCAGGTGTTCTGTGTACAATCTACCAAATCTGTCCAGATGCCTCAGGCTGCGAGGAGACGAAAGTGGAATCGAGTGCCTGCAGCTGAGTCCAGACACGTGTACGTCTGTCGTGCGAAACCACGTGCAGCGTGACGCCAATTTGCTCCAATTAGAAAAGGCTTTGTGTGGCTAATTGGCCGAATTGCGCAAATTTTGATGCGCGGTTCTACAGAACGATTGTTCGCCTGCAGAAAGTGCTTCGCGGCAAGAGCAAACAAAATGAACAGCAATAGAGACGAGACTTCTGCAGTTGTCTCGCGAGGGCAGATTCTGCAGTGCAGTTCGGTTCACCAAGATGAAAGACAACTGGACATCACTGCATCACTGGATGATCGTTGGTAACGACTGGCATTTTTCAAACTGTAATCTGCGACGAAAAAACACCGCGCTCACACGGGCACTTCCATGTCTGTGTGTCGTAAGCCAAGCCAAGCATCAGTGCAGGGACACTTCTCCCTTCCTCCCTTCGAGAATAAGACGAAAAATTGCACCAAGTTGCGTGATGATGAGGGGTATCCACACCGTACACAATGAAAGCAGAGAAACACCGAGGAAACCAGTCTTTCTGAAGAGGGAAAGGAAAAGCTCAATGTTCAACTACAAAAGTTCACTCCTGTGTCAACGGACAGTCAAAGGAATTTCTGCAGTTGGTGGGGGCGTCACGTCAAACATTGTGCATCAGACAGACAGACGAACAGACAAACAGACAGACAGACAGACAGACAGACAGACAGACAGACAGACAGACAGACAGACAGACAGACAGACAGACAGACAGACAGACAGACAGACAGAGACGCACACACACACACACACACACACACACACACACACAAAAGCTTCAGGTCAGCCTCCGTCCAGTGCAAGGGAACACGGGAGACGAGCGTCATGCACAACCTGAAGCTCACAAAACTGAGGAGCGAGCACGCACAAGTCGTGAATCCTTCCGCTGTCGGACCAACACTCGTGTATCTGCAGATAAGTGCAGATGTGCCAGCCAGCAAGTTTTTCGAATGCTCTTGTGTCTACTTAATAATGCAAGTGTAAATAGACGCCGCAGCGTCTGCGAAAACGAAAGTGCCATCAGATCATATTTGCATTGCACACTATCAATTATTCAGAAACAACTAATTCTGGAACTGCAGTACATCCCCTCCACAAATGCGCCATTAACCCCGTTCATAGATTGGGCTCCAGTTTTACCAGTGCGTTATCTGTCATAATTACCGACAATTTCCTGCCCAAAAAAAAGAATTCCTGAAGCAATGAACCACTCTGAAGAGCCGCTGGTCTCCCCTCAGATACGTAGTGCGAGCAGTTGCAAGGCGAGAATACATGAGAATCGAATTTGTGGTTCAGCCCGTCGAAGAACCCGATTCTGCCAAGGGACCCTGCATTGTCCTCACAGACTCCCTGTCGGCTGCAAACCTTCATGCGCTGACATGGACTTGCCATAAATATTTCAGTTATAGATTTATCTCTCCGTCTGACTTGTTTGCTGGCAAGGCATTCAGTATCACTTTGTGAGTTGTATATTGGTGGAGAGTCTTTGAATCGCACAGGAACTGGTGCGAAGAAATGAGAAGCTGTGTTGAGTTCCCAAACACCGCACGCGCTCTGTCCGTTGTTCAACAGCCAAATGCGACAGAGTTCTCACACTACTCTCGAGATGAGAGGAGGAGATATCAGAACTGTCGAGCCATGCAGCGGACTTGTTCTCGCATCGTTTTCACTTCTTGCAACACGGAACATTCACCTGGAAACTCGGGTTCTTTGAACAGGGAGAAATGCTGAAAGGTGTGTGTCGGTCTTCGCTCTGGCACAAGACTTCCAACTTCAATTCATCATCTTCTGAAGACTTTTTGCACCACAAACCAGAATCATCATCATTGATCGTCGAATCTCGTTCCTGCCGTATTCACCAGAAATAGAAATCAAGGAAAAGCATGCATGAGAGGGAGATATGCAAATTCAATCAATGATACAGTCAAGCGCTGCCGATGATATTCAAAATCATTGTGACGGGCGACTTTATTAGCAGCGAAGCGCAGAGCTGCACAACAGATGGGCTGATCGCATGCTTCCCTGTGACTCCAGTTTGAAACAATTTGGAAAATGGTTTGTTGAATCAGCCCAACATAGAAGCCAAAAGACCAGATACGCAGCTCCAAAACAGTGCATGTCGTTTTCCCTTCAAATATCCATGTGTCAAGTGTAGCGTGTCCTCAGCGACAGGGTTTGTGAATTCTGGAACCATATTCACGCGGAAACCGAGGAGCGACACAACCAGGGGAAAAAGGGAAGCAGATGGTTTCCCCCGAAACGGTCTCATCATTGACGACCAGGAAAACCAATCAGAGTAATTGAAAACAAACACACACTGATCTGCAAAAGGCTCTTCATCGTGTTGCACGACTGTCTCTCATGACACCAAAGATCGTCTGTTGCAGGCGTTGATGCTTGCGCGTTTTCCACCTCAGTGCAATGAGCGCATCACACGATGCGCTGCATGATGAACTCCACAACGAAATCACAAAATCCGGTGCATTTTCAATCAATGAATCGTCTTTGTGACACAAAACAGCGTTTTTATCTACACAAACATGTATCTGTCGTTTATCATTGCGTGTGCTCGATTTGTGGAGTGAGCGGGTATTCAGTCTGCTTCACCGCCGAATACAACTGAGGGTTCAATCACTCAATTGAAAATTACACACATTTACCCCGCAGAAATACAGGGAACGTCGAGAGCTGGTGGTCCGAAAAGCTCCAAATTGAGCAACGATGGAAACGACGGAGAATTCCCGGAGAATTCCCTGCCCCAGTGCAACTTCATCTGAAGGCTATTGAACGCAAGAAGATGGCAGTTACCAACAAGAAGGCTACGCATGTAGAAAGCCCGCGGTTCCTCATAAGGTACATTGGCTGTGCCAATTGGCAACGGTGGGTCACTTGGCAGGGGGGGGGGGATACCACCATTGCAGTTTCCAGCTCAGAATTTGGTGCTGAGGAATTTCCACTGAAAAATTTGTCAGAGTGACTTGTGTCCATGGATTACAAGAGGGAGGGGTCACCCACCACTGCAGTATTGACGAATGGTGGGTTCCATTCTTCCCCCTGGTGATAAACACACACACTTACACACACACACACACACACACACACACACACACACACACACACACACACACACACACACAATTGTGATTGCACAAACCCCGCGGCAGCAGCATCGGATATCGGCGAACCGCGGGCTCAAAATGTGACTTGATGGAGTAATCATGGCAGCCACGAGGACAAAACTGCGTATTTGACTTGTAATTTCACGGAGCAAACCACGAATCCCGCTGTGGATTCAGCACAATTGAGTCGAGCGGAAGACTTCAGCCTGGCTCCATTTTCAAGATTAAATGTACGCGAACAGCGCACAATGAACACTGCTTTGCAACGCAACCAGGTGCACGGGAACATGCACAGCTTTGCAGCGCACACTCCAGTTCGGCGCCGAGTCTCAGCGGTCCACAAAGTTTGATTGGTTCTGCAACAAATTGCGAAGGACTAGGTTTTGCCAACAGATGATCATGAGCCAGAATCAGTGGAACGGATCGGTCACACCCATTCTTTGCGGCCGCTGTCACACCTGCGAGTGTGTCCAAGTACATTTTGCAGGTGACGTTGAACTCGGCGCTGAACGCAGGACCTGCAAAGGAACTGAGGCTTTCGCCGCGTGTACCTGGATGGGAATGATGCTCTCTTGCTGCCCTTCACAGTTAAAAATCTCTTCTTCGGGAAACATTTCTCCAACGATGATGCCCACGGACCGTCCTCCGTTTCTGCCACCACCCGGCAGCCCCAGACCGCCTGGAGTTCCGAGCGGGAAGTCTTCAATCAAGTTGTAATAGGTGTGGCCATCAGGCTCACTCGTTCTGGTCCTGTCATGGTCACTTCTGTATTTCCACGTGTCCGAGGTCTCGGTGCAGGAAGACAGCGTGGACGTGGACCTGTCCGTTCTGGAAGACGTGGACGTGGACGAGGTCTTGGAGTCGGGTGACGCCTGGCGGTGGGTGTGGGCGGAGCGGAGGGTCGACACGACGCTGCACCACAGCCCCGACAGCCGGGCGTACCACCCCGGCGCCGCGCCGCTCACCCCCGCCGTGGGCGTCGAGCCTCCCATCCCGGGTCCAGCGTGGTCACTCGTGGTCATCTTGGCTGCTCCAGAGTTCCCTCGTGGGTGCTGCAGCGACATGTTCAAAGCACGAGTCCAGCTTGGCGCGCACACGAGCGCTTTCTCCTCTTTCTCGTCACAACCAACATTCCCTCCGCTGTTCAATCCACTTCAAAGCTGAATTTCATGGCACACAAAACCAACCTGGAACACTCGTATTTTTGGGGTCAACAGTTTCTTCTGGTCGCGCGTCCAGTTTCTCAATGAGTGATAGCGATGCGCGTGTTTGCATGTTGTGGCGTGCCGTCCGATCACTGCCCACTGAAGCCGGGACTCGCTCACTGCGGCTCCCGAGCATCTTCCTCCGTGGGAGCCACGCCACTGTTTGGTGTTGGGATCCGCGAAGCTTTACTGATTTGGTCAATTCATGCAGCTTCAAAATAAAGTGACAGACCAGCCGCCTCCACTCTTTTGAAGCAGTCAAATACACAGGGCGAGGCATCTTCACTGTTTTCCCTCCGCTTTTTATCAAAGGCACTTCCTCATTCCTGGGCATACGAGGTCCATCTCAAAAGTATCCGTTATGGGGATCAAATGAACTGAAAATCATCTTCAAAATTCCCAGAAACAATTGCTGTGGCTGAGCTATTTTCCTCCTACAACA
>JAAUXT010100822.1_pt1 | contig 33832 bp, 27 predicted proteins | sample 7278171 | NCBI WGS metagenome assembly JAAUXT01 (sample SAMN14350112, study PRJNA611818) | marine sediment metagenome | isolation source: surface marine sediment (1.8m) | place: French Polynesia: Moorea | collected 2018-08
GACAGACAGACAGACAGACAGACAGACAGACAGACAGAGTGAGTGAGTGAGTGAGTGAGTGAGTGAGTGAGTGAGTGAGTGAGTGAGTGAGTGAGTGAGTGAGTGAGTGAGTGAGTGAGTGCAACAAACGGAGACACTGAGCGACTGACATCTCCTGTTTCGGCACACGCGCACACTGTGACAAACAAGCAACATTTTCCTCATCAAAAGAAGTGACTTGTTGCTTTTTTGTCCGTCGATGCTGTTATCCTCGAACCTGGAGCCCACGCAGAGTTATTCTTGTCACGGAAATCCCCGAGTCCATTTGAAAATCCTCTGCAGCAGACGTACTGCGCATTTTATCAACTTGTACATTTCTGTGCACTGCACTGCAACCACGGACGGGGTCCTGTTCCTGACTCTTTCATCGACCATTCGACTTGGACGGTGGGGTTCAAATACCTATCACTTCCGTCTTTCCATCACTTTCGTGCGCTATGGTGCAAAGCTGCTGGAGAAACACAGTGAATTTTGTGACAAAGCTGTCCTTGTCGATGTTGTGCATAATACAACACGTGTGTGCAATTTGCGGCTCGTACTCTGCAACACCTGTGACTGAAAATTCTTTGCCGTCACTTTGGCAACCTGAAGTAAAGTTCTTTCGGAAACACTCGATGTTTCACAAGAACTTGCAGTTGTGTGTTGAATATAGTCTACGTGCAGACTCCTTGAGAAAAACTCGTATCACTCGAAACTACACTGCAGTTTGTTGCTTTCCACTGTCCAATGAAAGACATTTCTTCTGTCTTACCAATGACATAAAATCCATCTTTGCCAAATCACTGCAACCGAGAGGTTTGCCAACTCCAAGGCGAGGGAAACCTGACGCTTCTCAGACTTCTACCCTTCGTTTGCTTCAGTGACGACATTTGTTTGACTGGAAGAATCTTCAGTTCTCCCACGTACGAGTGCGTAAGAATGTTCAATTCTCCCACGTCATTCCAACCCTTCCCTCCCTTGTAACCCAGGTGATTCATGACCTCTTCATCCTCGTGTTTTACCAAGAAGACTTCAGAAACAAGTCGATCAGAACAATGTGTGATGCATCGAAGCATGTGTCCAGTGGACGTCATGCGAGGCAATTTTGCCTCATGGAACAAACTCTTCCCGTGGATCGTCGATTCTGTTTGGACTCCGCCGCGATTTCACAAGGTGCTCACCATGTTTATCCTCAGCTGACATCCATCTGGTGAAATGTCCAATTGCCTGACAGAACCACAGTGCGAACAGAGACCACTTTCTGTGAACAGTTCCAGTCTGCCATGAGCAGTTTCGAATCCAAACAAAAAAGTTCAAACTTACACACCTCACTTTTCCTCCAATTCTTCGTCGAAAGAAGCAAGCTGAACTCGTACTTCCCTTGATAAACACAGAAGAACACTCATTGCATCTAGATACTGACCTTTAATCCGGTTTCTGTCTCAAAATTTCTTTAATTTGTTATTTTCCTTCCTACTTCGGCCCGCTCAAGCTATGTTTACCATACGAGGGATTCCCCGATCTATTTATAGCGTCGGAAATTTTTGGTCACGTGACTCGCGTACATCTATGGAACCGAAGAGCCGGTGCGTGGTAACGAGCAAAGAACAACTTCTGCAACAAAACAAGTTTCCTTGCTCAGATTTGGGCAATCGAAGCGATCCTTGTGTTCAAGTCGATGTGGAGTGAGCGTTGATCGTCAGATTTGCCCAGCGAATGGCGCTGTTTTGGAGTAGGAAGGACAACACAGTTCATTTATCAGTCGTTGAATCACAATCGAACTCGACTGAGTGAAGCTCTATTTTTGGTCGTGACAGGCAGCATGTCGGTCCGTTATGGCTTCAGTTCGAGTGCACCAAACTGCAGCTCTGCAGCGAAGCAATGCTCACCACCAAAACATGGCGATCAGTTTCAGAAAGACTGTGTGTGCTCTTGTGAGGGTCTGCATGGGATGTGTGAGGCAGACACTTGCTTGTTGTAGTGGTATCACAAACGATCAGTTTGGTATCTCAGAAGAGACAGACTTCTGAGGCAGGAATCTCCCTATTTATTGAGTTTGATCATGCCATCTGGTGAGCTGGTTCTAACAATTCAGGTAAGGTGTGTCACACCACATTCCTCCCCCACTAGGGGGTGCTGGCCTCAGCAGACATTTCTAACATTTCATCATAATTTCACACAAATCACCTATATACAGCAATTTGCCTTCAAAGGCCAATTTTCCTGAAATCTGAGTGAATTGGCTGTCCCCTCCCCCTGGGGAGAGCCCAAGGGAGCCAAAATGAGGTCATGTGACTGGAAAAACCCCATCATGTGACCTTTTGAAAAATGGCTTCACAGGCTCTGATAGAATTGGAAGCATTTGGCTGCTTAGGAAATCAATTGCCTGGTTATTGCTTGCTGAAAGGGCCTGGACTGGACTGGAGGCTGATCACCCAGTTGTGCTTCAGGCCTGTATTGATCACTTTAACCTGGGGCTGACAGCCAATCAATGTTTGAACACCTCAATTGCTCATATCGCAGTGCAGGTGAAAGCATCAACCCAATAGGTGAGTCACTTGGTTGTTCTTCACAGTTCATCTCACTTCACATTTGAAGGTTTGAAAGAGCAACCATGGAGGGGTTTAGTTTTGCACTTCCAAGGGTGTATTTCTTCGGAGTGTTTTCTTCTTTCTTCTGCCTTCAAGATCCATTATGAGTTTTCCTGCTCAGCACTTGCATATTTGTGATGGGTGGAGTCACAAGTGGAGGACCAGCTACAAGAGGCACAACTGCCTGGGTTGACCCGAAACAAGACCGACTGCCTCATCCTCAGTGCAGGACCCTCACAGACCCTTTGGGACTCTACACTTCAGTGTTCCACATCATTTCCATGGTCAGAGGGAAGCTTTCAATGAGCAAAGCTGCAGAGTTTCCTGTGTGAACATCCGTGTCTGCGATTTTTGGGTCTAAGCGGCTGCTGATGATCTCTACTCATGGTCTGGTGCCCCACAAGCTCCGTCACGAGCCAGCGAAGCTCCCTCAGACCAGATCTGGTGGGTGTTTTACGTGGGATAATCCAAGTGCTAACCATGTGTTGGGTGTCTTTTTCAGTGCAATCATGACTTGGCAGAGAACCTTGAAGCTGATCGTCGTGTGGATCGCCCACATCTTCTTCCGACTGCTCGTGGCCCTCACGACGCCCATTTTCACACGCATCTACGAAAAGGACCGACACAAGTTCACAGTGCCGCCGGCACAGGATGCGCTGCTCTTGAAGCCCGCTATTGAGTTGGCTTCCTTGATCAGACAGAAGAAGGTTTGTGTGCGATTTCAAGCGTACTCGTGTGGTTTGAGTCAAAAGAACTTTCCGGTGACTGAGAAGTCTCGTAAGATTCCTGATTCTAGTAAAATTCCTGATATTGGAAAAACACATTCGACGGAATGGTTTTGAGTCTGTCTGGTCACAGTCTCAGAAAGGTGGTGCCGGAAATTTTGAAAATCTCTTTTTGAGTACAACCATATTTCCTTGTGTGCGTGTCAACCTGTCTTGGGGAAACCCCAACTCGCTAAATGAATCCCCAAAGGAAATTTGCCTTCATCTTCAGGAATAACACCTTGCGCACTATGTTCACCTCTGTGAATGAAGGCGGATGAATCTGAAGTGTAGATCTACTTCGCATTCTTTGACTCACGTCCTCTCTTCTTTTTCAGGTCAGCAGCCATGACGTTGTGAAACTGTTCATCGAAAGAGCTAAGAAAATGAAGCCGTTGAACGCTATCGTTGTTGATAGGTGAGGAAACACCTGCTCTGTCGTGCATTGACCTTCATGCAGGCCAGCTGAAATCTAATGCCAATGCATTGTCACTCGACTATGAACTACTTTACTTGCAGGTTTGACGATGCATTGGAGGACGCAAAGAAAGTGGATGACATCTTGTCAAAATCAGACATACCTGACCAGTATTCTGAGAAAAATGCTCCGTTTCTTGGTGTTCCCTTCACAGCCAAAGAGGCGTTTGCTGTCACAGGTACAGATTCATTCCCATTTGAACAACCGGTACGGTGGAGCAACAAGGTCGTGTCCAAGACTGCAGCTCTGGATTCCCTGCCGCAGGACTCCCGCACACGTCCGGGCTGCTGCGGAGGAAGGCCGTGACGGCGCAGCGCGACGCCGACGTGGTGGCGCTGCTGCGGGGGGCGGGCGCCATCCCGATCGCGCTCACCAACTGCAGCGAGCTGTGCATGTGGTACGAGAGCAGCAACCTCGTGTACGGACGCTGCGACAACGCCTACCACCAGGGCCGCATCGTCGGCGGGAGCTCCGGTGGGTGGAAACTGGTTGGAGAAAATTGCAAATTGCTTGAGAATGCACTCAAGGTGCGATTTCTTAAAATTTGTTGTTGAACTTTCCAAATCGCCTGCGCGAAAAACCTGTCACAGCCTGTTCCAGGCCTGAAGCAGGGTGTTGGGTTTGAACCGAAAAGTATTCGTCGTAGGTCAAGAGATTCAATCAAACGCAGCTCGAAAGTTTTCCAAAGTCAACGATTGACACTGAAGGATGCGTGCTGAAGATGCCAGAATCTCATACACTTCTGCTGCGTGGTGCCACGAAATATTTTCAATCAGAGAATGTACAGCCGCCTCTCATGAAGATAACAAACTGAAAGAAAATATTTGAATCTGGAAAACTGTCCTTTTGGCGATGCGCCAATGGAGAGGAGGATGTGTACAGACCGGGTGTTTGCACGCGGTCAGCAACTCCAGTCTGCGTGCGCTAATGTCACGGATTTGGTGCAGAAGAGTGAGGAACTGGTTCAGCGGGTCTCAGCTTCAGCGCCGCTTCAGTGCAAATCGTGGCATTTGAGTGCGCTGAAGTGAGTGGGTGATGCGAAAACAGGAACCAAGAGGATCAGACTCGAGTGCGGTGGAGGCCCAGGCACAGTGCGGATGAGTTGCGACTTATCTGGGCGAGTACCCACGAGTCAGTGGTTCATGCGACTTGGTGTGCTTGCAGGAGGGGAAGGTTGCATTGTGACGACGGCGGGCACGGCGATGGGCGTCGGGTCCGACATCGGCGGCAGCATCCGCCTCCCCGCGTTCTTCAACGGCATCTTCGGTCACAAAAGTACTGTTGGTAAGATGTACGGAAAATTGGACAAGTTTCTGCAGTGCAACGACACCAATAAAATGTCAAGTGTAACTGTGAGCAGAGACTGCCTGCAAACTCCAACAGTGCCCGGGATAGACGAGGCTCGCACAAACCTCTTGTTGTTATCATCGAAAGTACATTTGCCATTCTACAAGTTTGACCTTCAAGGTTTATCAATTAGAGGCACTGCTCGACTCTTATCGTGGAGAAGTTAATTGGTGGCGTTTTGCTTCTTCTTATTTCATTTCTTGGTTATCTGTGCCAAAGTGCTCTCAGAGCTGTTTGTACGTCTGTCATTTCCCGTCAAGCGTTGGCAACAATGAATACGGAAGAAGAAAGCCGCGAGAAACTCTCTTCCGCACCACCTGGATCAGAGATAAAGAAACAGCTTTGCTGTGCATAAAATGATATTGGAATGGTCACTTCCTCCTCACTCTGAATGTCACTGAGTTCGACTGAAAACCAGGTGTTCTTCAGGCGTGGTGAGCAACACTGGTCAGCACCCGAACGCCACGGGCGAGGCGCAGACCTTCCTGACGACAGGCCCCATGACGCGCTACGCCTCCGACCTGCGGCCCATGTTCAAAGTGATGACCAAACCCAAGAAGGACCGTTTGCAACTTGACACTCCAGTAAGAACAGCTTACGTTTGCTTTTTATTTTGATCAAAATTTTAAGAATCCAAATACGAACCCGGAGGTGCACAAATTAGGAACGAGTAGATCTACACCCGAGAAGTGTGATACCAATGGAGAAGCCAAAAAGCCAATTTGGCCATTTCTTTGGGAGCTCGGTCATCCAAGGGAGCAATGTGAAAATCTGGAACCTATGTCCTGAGAGTTATGGCATAATGTGGGAGCTGCGTCTTGGGAGCCGTATTATAATTTATGAGCTGTGGGGTCAGAGGCCACGTGCGAACTGTGTCCTGGGGAGTGGTTGTAATCTGGGAGCTGTCATGGAGTTGGAATCTGTGTTGGTGAACGCAAAGGCCTTGAAACCTCATTTGGGAATGCCTGACTGCCAGTGACTGGCAAAAAGGGCACACGACTTTCTGGAACGTTACTATGCGTCGCGTGTTGCAGGTTGACGTGAGGAAGTTGAAGTTTTTCTACATGGAGGACGACGGCGGAAGCTTCATCGTCAGCGCAGTCGACCCGCAGGTCAAGGCCGCCATCACAAAGGTGAGAGTGTTGACATGGTGACTCGGGGCGTTCAGACCGCCAGTGCTTGTTCCCATTGACACTTGACCTTTGGCTGCTTACATTTTGCTTGTGTAAATAGTGTGGTCCTGCTATGATGGTCAGGACCGTGTATGTTGCTTGTTTTCTACTGATCATTGGTAACTTCTTGACAGGCTGTTCAGTTTGCGAGGGACACACTCGGTGCTCAAGTGGAGAAGGTGAAATTGAAGAAAATGAAGTACGCCATAGATATGTGGGCGACCAAAATGTCCAAAGGAGAGACAGTTCCCTTTTGTGCGTTGATGGGGGATGGACCCCCGGTGAATCCGTTTTTGGAGCTGGCCCTGTGGATCGCGCAGCGGCCGCGGCACACCCTTCCTGCCATAGGACTGGGCATGGTTGAGAAGTTTCCAATGCCCGACTCGGACGTGGTGAAAATGAGAAGCATGTGTGATCAGCTCAAGGAGGAGTTCCGGCTGCTGCTGGGCGATGATGGGGTCTTCCTGTACCCGACGTGCCCCGTCCCGGCTCCATACCACAACCAGCCGCTGACCATGATCGTCAACTTCGCGTACACGGCCGTGTTCAACGTGCTCGGTCTGCCCGTCACCGCCGTCCCCATGGGGCTCAGTCGCGAGGGCGTCCCCATCGGAATCCAGGTCGTAGGGAATTTTTACCAGGACCACCTCACGATCGCTGTGGCGGAGGCGCTGGAGAAAGCGTCTGTGGCTGGGTGGGTCCCTCCATTCGCTCAATCCGTGGAGCAATGAGGGTGTCGTGAACTCGGACATTCCAGATCCTTGTCACAGATGTGACAAAAGTAAGCTTTTTGAGGTTATTTCAGACCGTTCTTTGTGCAAGTATTTTGCTGTATTTCACATGGATCTTCCGTTTTACCAGTGTTTTTGACATCTGAGTTGATGTGTTTTGACCACAAACTGCTACAGGCAACAAGAACACTCGCACAGTCGGTGTTGTGAGGTGGTTTTGGTCCTCACTTTTGTTGTACCGTGCTTTTGGATTCATAGAAATGAAGACAGTCCAGTCGAACCTTCGTTGCGATCACACGGCTGGCGTGAACTGTCTTGAACTTGCACTTGAAATGTTTTGTCACTTGCTGTTTTGCAAGGAACGGGCTTGAGCCTGCTATTCAGTTCGAAGTCGATCCATGGGCATTGCACATGTTTGGCGTGATTTATCTTCGGGTCTCCAAAGAAGATGTCACTGATCAACAGAACAAATCCAAAAAGCACTGTGTGAAACGCTGGGCGCACCTTGCTGGTTGCTTCTTCTCTTGGTGTCATGACACTGCACATCTCTCCGTTGTGAATTTTCCACTTTCCTGCTGCAATTGTGTGTCTGGTGCGAGTTTGTGTGTGTGTGTGTGTGTGTGTGTGTGTGTGTGTGTGTGTGTGTGTGTGTGTGTGTGTACACGACAGCAAACCGAACTCTGTTCACCGAACTCTGTTCGAGCCAACGGTCAACTCTGTTGCCGTCAATTGTTCGACTGATGTTGCACCAGGACACCAAAACCTTCTCTTTTGTGCACTGTTGTTCGTCAGTGTTCACAACTGTTCGTTTGAGACAATCAAATAAATATTTATCTGCTCGTGATTCTCCTGTCAGTTGATTGTGGGGAAAACACCATGAATATGGCATCTCATGAACACTGCATCTCAGTCGCATTCTGAGAAGTAGTTTCAGCAGTGACACCTGAAGCACGCGATGGTGCCGTCACTGTGACGTGTGTTTTGATGATTTCCTGTCAGAATTTGGTGTTTGTGTGCACGGTGTGCCTCTGAAATTTTGTTTGATGACTGCTTGAATATTTCAGGTTGCTGGAGAGTTTGGTGATCGAAATCACCAGACGAAGCAAAACACGTTTGAGTGTTCGGCTTGATTGCTTGTCTTCCTTGCCTTTTCTGAGCACCTTCTCTTTCCGTCAAGAATTGGGGAGAATGATTTGTCACGGCTTGAGAGACAAACGTCAATTGGGTGGCAAGGACGGCAACTCTTTCGACGTCAGAAACGGAGAGCTGACGCGTCGGTGTGGTGGAACTCCGCTGACAAGTAGATTTGGTGAAATTGGCACCAATTCACGAGCAGGCATTCAATCCAGCCGTCTTTTTGATTTGTGCTAATGTGGAGATAGGGCGGTGTGAAGGATATCATAGCGGCAGATAGCACCCACTTACCCGGGCACCCATTAACCCGGTCTCTGACGCTTTTCCTCCAACGGCTGCGATGTCGCTTCTCGGTTACATTGAATTACAGTTACAGTGGGAACAGTGGAGGGCAACTTCAGCGCAAAATTATCAGTCTACGTTGTCAATCACCTATCGAATTAGAAGTGAGGCATATGGCAGGTATTTCACAGACGGGGATGTGGAGAGAATGCGTCGAATCTATGACGCTGATTGTTGTTGCTCAACACGCATTGTGACGCTCGATTCCGGTTGAATGTGGGAGATTGGCGTCTTTTGAGCGCTGCTGGACGCGCACAGTGCGTGTACCTGTGTGGTGATGGGTATGTCACTCTGTTGCATTCAGGCAGGTAACAATGCTGCGCGTATGTATGTATGGAGGCGTCTGGCATCAGGAAATGGGTTTGTGACATGTTTAGTAGCGTCCTCCCTCCTCTTCCTCTCCCGGGTCTTTGAGAAGCAGTCAGTTGCTTTGCCAAATTTTGAGTCTTTGTGCGTGTTTGGAAATGTCAAGTGAAGGACCCTCCTCTGGAGTTTACGAGTCACCAGGACCTTTGCCAGAAAATTTGCCTTCTGCTGATAATCTCTCCCAAGTTGTTGCATGAAACGTTGAAGACGAGGAATTGTGCTTCGTATCAGATTGCACGAAATAGATGTGTTAAAGAGACGCACGGTTCAGCGATGGCAACTTCTCTAATCCTTGAACAAGTCATGCAATGCGCAGTTCTGACAATACACACAAAAACGTACTGTTGAGTATTGACCATGTTTGCCCGATTTGTTTCAATGCTATTTTTTGTGGAGATTGCTGGTGGGGGAAGGGTTTTGTGCTTTCCAGGCAGCAAGCCGAGAAGTTGTGGATTATGGGGGCTCGGTTTGAAAAGGAAAACTCCGTTTGATTGCATCTTGAATTTCAAATCGGATTGCAGCAGGCCTGGGGATCAAATTTATCGAACGTCTCCCAAAACACGAACACACGTTGTGAATATTCGTACTCGATTTCCTTTGTTCTCGGGTGGTCTTTGAGAAGAAAAAAACCAAACACGTGCACAATTTTCAGGTGCAAACGCTGTCGTGACCATGGATTGTTGGGCAAAAGTGCGCAGTCCTCTCACATCGCATTTGAAATCTCTCAAAAAAGTTTGTTTTTGCGTAAGTTTTGCAAGGAGTTGTGAAATTCTTGACAGTCGTCGAGTTTCATTCTTCCAGAATCTCTGAATCTCGACTTCGCATCAATTCGTGAGGCCAGTGTCCACGGAGAGTCCAGTGATAAAGGACGCTGGGCTCAGTGGGAAATCACTGCATCTGGCGATTATCGGGTTATCAGATGCACCTTCAGCAGAGTGCTAACCTCCGTAATGATTACCATCGAGGTGGTTCCTTCTCGTGCACGGTCCATTTGTAGATAAAAGACGCATTAAATCTTTACTTCATCGCAGACCTCAAAATAATTCACCTATTAGGGAACATCTTTTTGCTTCAAAGGCCGCGGTGTATTCATTAGTGCAACGCAAAACTGATGTATGTCCCATCTTCGCAGCGGGAGAGAGCTGGGGTACTTAGGGCCTCCAGTAAATTAGTTCAAATGAAATCTGATTTATTAACTTCGGGCCAGGAAAGGTATGAAAGTGATACCAAAATAAGGTAAAAACAGAGACTTTGGGGCAGGGGGTAAAGCTTTGAAGGTGGAGAGAGCTTTGATGTTGGCGCGCGTGACTGATGGGGGCGAGCTAACAGGTGCCGAGCGTGCTGCTGGGCCGGCCGCCGCCGACGCTTTGAAAGCCCCCAGCTTCTCTGTCTCAAAGACCCCTTTGAAAAAAGTAAATTAAAATTCCATGCAGGTATCGGCCAAGTAATTATTGGTCTTTCTTCATCGCTCAAACAAACCTTTGCATTCCATGCAGTGAAAGAATAGAACCTTACGTTGCTTGGTTGTGTGCTGAGGTGTCGTGTCGCTTCACATCAGAGAAGCCATCAATTTGAAACGCACAAGCGTGTTGTTTGCTGAGGAAAATTTATTTCTAACTAGTCTGTACATACATAAATGCTATGTATAAATTCAAACGATATCGTGTGTCAGGCTGTGGAATGTCTGAGAGTATTCAGGGTATTTAGTGAGGTATGTGCCTCGAACACATTTTGGTATTGTGTGCATGTGTGGCATGGCCATTGCTGCCCAATGTCCAAGTTTGTGCATGGAACAGATTTAAAACAATAATCCAAACAAGCACTGTGTGATTTTCATTGTTTAAGTAGAAACCCTCAACATGACAAAAATAAAAAGTGACATTTCACATGGCAAAAAAGTGTGAACACACACGCATCGGTGCACAGGGTGCAAAAGTTGCATTGTCAATTCAAAACTCCGAACCTGTCATGTATGCGTATCTGTGTAACTCATTCAATTCATTGTGTGTTGCCCAGACGGAGTGAATGAAATGTCTGTAGCCGGCAGATGGCGTTGGTCACGTTTACTCGATGGACTCGTCGAGGAAGGCGCTGTCGGCCTCCTCCTCCGACTCGTGGTCGGCGTCGCCCTCGAGTAGCGACAGGATCTCCTCGGTGAGGCTCGCGATGGCCGGGTTGCTCTGCGCCAGCAGAGCCAGGTTAAGTACAGACGCCGCGTTCTGCGCATCGTGTTGAGATCCAGCGACCCCCTCTGGGAGCTGCTGCTGTTGCGGTTGTTGTTGTTGTTGTTGCTGCTGCAGAGGAGCAGCAGGAAAAGAGATCATTTCTGAGTCGGGAGCTTGGAGCTCTGAGTCTGAGCGAACCCCATCCATGGGAGTGTCCGACATGGGAGTTTCGCTTCGGCTGCTCGCAGAGTCAGTGAGATGAGGAACGGGGCTCAGAGAGTTCAGGGGTTCACCACCCCCGCCCCCAGCCACGGGGCTGTGTGTGGAGTCATGTGCGTGGTGGAGCTGGTCACCACTGGTCAGTATGATAGAGTCAGCGCAGCCACTGCTGCCAGTGCTGCTCGAGTCCGACGCCGCCGTCATGGGCGGTAAGCTGGAGTGCAGGATTCGCTCCACGTCCAGCTGCTGCTGTTTGGCGAGGAGATGTTGCCTGAGCCCCAGCACGAGCGGGTCGTCCTCGGGCAGGTGCTCGACCTCCATGAGGTAGCGGATCGCCTCCTCGGTGCAGTCTCGGAAGCCGGCGAGGACGATGCTCTCCTGGTCGACGGCGACGGCGCCTGCTGCCGGTGTCATCAGGTTCATGGCTCCGGCCACCAGAGGGAGATCCCGCGCGATCAGATCATCGTCTGCAATGAGAGGCAAAGTGGTCCGAGTTATTGAGAGGCTTGTAAGCAGTGCGGAGGCCTTTGAGAGAAGTACACGGTGCGTGTGCTTCTCGCACGTGTGACAGTGCGAAGATCAGGTTCCAGTGACTTGCACTTGTTTGGCCACAGTCACAGAACAATTGGCACACATCCTAAATTGTGGGTACTTTAGGTCTTGAACTTTCTCGCTTCCCGTGCGTTTGTTCATCCTTGATTTATAATCGTCAGTTGCCTGCCAACAACCTCTGGCACTTCATTTTCAAGATTGGTTTCTCAGGAAACGTGAAGAGAAGGGAAGCATGTTTGACTCCGCAAGTCTGTTCTTTACGCTCCGTATCAAGATCGTTACTGTCATCAATCTGACTGAATTGGCTACCATAAAGGTTCCTCTGCAAACAAAGACTGATTTTATCAAAAATATAGGGAAGAAGATTCGGATGTGATAAGGATTAATAATGCTCTTGTCGCAAGTGTCAAGACGAGTTTCGAGTGTATTCGCGCACACGATGATTAGCTCTTAAACACTTTGTGCACACGATATTTGCCACTTCAAATTATTAAAATATCCCCTACGTGAGAGGATACTTCCTGTCTTCAATTGTAGCCGTCTTATTGCGGTGAATCTTCGAGACATTTGGCAGCTTGTTAGAGAAACGCGTGACAGTTGACTTGCATTGAGACGTCACAGAATGTTCCATGGCAAGCAGGATTGGCTTCTTGGTGACTGGAACACTCAAGCATCACACACTGTTTTCGTGTTGTGGAGATACCAACATTTGTTTGTGTGCTGTAAACACAACATTTGTTCTGGCTCTTTTCTGTGGCTCCGGGAAATCTGTCCATTCAAAGTTTTTGTTTTGTCTCCGTCGCGAGCAGCGGTGCAGACTTGAGCACCTGACCTCGCACACACACATTCGTGGAAGAACTGCAACTTATGTGCATACATGGTCCGCTCTCGATAAGATTTGATTGTCTGAAAGAAGTGGGTAAATATTGAGACATTCTTCCTGAACTTGGCCATAAAAAGGCTCGGACTGGAAGCAAGTTATGCTCCAACACGTGTCATTGAGAACTCTGAGACGGAAAATTGAAAAGTAGACCCAAGATGGCAAGCAACTTCAAACTTATAAAACCTCCCATTAAAAAGCAAAATTATTTACCCAAAGGATAATCCGGTCTGCCTCAGATCTGTTCAACTTTGTTTTTCTTTCGTCGCAGACAAAAAATGATGTATGAATATGCTGTAAATATGGTGTGCATGATCTCCCAATGGAATTCCAATGCCGTTTCGGTGTCACGGATGCATGCTAAAATTTTGCAAACTTTGAGTTTTTTGCTGTTCCATTCAAACTTTTCAAGTAGCTGCAAGAGATAATTGGAACCTGCGCATGGGTCTGTTATTCTACACCATACAGAGGTTCAGACCTTCATGACATCCGTGAGCTCCGAGCAAAGTTCCCGTCTCTGCTTTGCACCAAAGCAAAGTCTGACCCGGTGCTGTGTCGTTTCATGCATTGATGTTACAAATTTACTGTTTTGTAATTAGGTGTGCTCTTTTATGTGTGCTCAATTAATGCAAGCATGAGAGATCATGGGGCATTAATATGCAGTATTCCAGCCTGATATTAGCCTTATGTGAGAGTTTTTGTGATCTTCAAAGTGGAATTTATGACGGGAGCCCTGCGGCTGTGGCCTTTGCAAGGCGCAGTGTTGAGGCTGCACCCGTGTTTGGAAGGAGCGACATGCATTGGGTACCAACGGGATGCGCGCATACGTTATTTGAGCAGTTTCCTTTTCAGCAAAGCTTCGCTTTTATCCCTGTTTATGTACTTTTCCAACCAAAGGTAGAAGCTGAATCGGAACTTGTCCTTAGAAATTTCCAGGTGCCATATGCAGACAAGTGTCACTTTACTCCCCGCTTCCTGTTGCTATTCACCGGGTTTCCCGTTCGAAGCACCTCGTGAAATGCCCTGCCTCCCATGATATCCCGCCGAAGAAACGCTGAACACAAAACATCTGTGAGAGACATTTGTTCTCTTGGTGTAATTAAAAACTCACAATGCCACGAAATGTGGGCAGGTTTTCTTTCTCCCCAGTGCACCTCTGTGAAAAGTGACAATGCCGAGAACATCGCTGCCTGCTTAAGTGACTCGCATTAGTCAAGGATATTCCGCAGTAAGAGTCTTATGGTCATTGTTAAGCCATTGAGCTTCAATAGATGAAATATCCTTTCACTCAGTGTTGACAGGATACGCCAACGTGAAAGTAGCTGGAAAATACTTCATTATCAGTCCAAGCAATTCAACTGAGCTCCCACCGAGGAATATTCGACTTGAGTTTCCCTCAAGGGCATGGCAGCGACTCCAGGATTGGGCAACAGGTTCTCCCCGGAGAGCGGGCGATGGGAGTGGCACTCATCAGCTTATAGTTTTTAAGATTCAGTGGGATGGCACCACGCATTCCAAAACGGAAGGTTTTCCATGACAAGAACAATGGTGACACACTTCACTTTTTCTTCCTTTCAGTGTCAAATGGGAAAGGTTAGTGACAGGTCAACTCCCCTTTATTTGAGCATGTGGTCAACTGCTTCATGAATCACCATTGACAGATTGTAATAGGGAAACAAATGCCCTCTTAATGGGTGCATATGGCCTGAAGATTGTTTGAAAGTTAACAGTGGAGCTCTCTTGGGTGGAAAGTTTTGTAGTTTGACCAAATGTGGACGTAGCTATTGGGAATTTTTGAGATTTGAATGAGCGTGAAACTGTTTTTGTCGTTGATTGCTACTCGCGTGTGACACCTGCCATGGCAGCTATTTTTCCCACTGCCCGAGAGCCGTGGGCTTTCAATTGAAAATCAGAGATTTTTGAGCTTTCATCTGTTTGCTTCGTCTGCAATATCACTTTGGTTCATTGGGTTTGTGTGAACGAACACGTTCGTGTTGTTCTTCTTCAAATCTGATGAATGCATGAAGAACAAAAGAAGATCGTGAACTCAACCAAAATGACTGGACGTCCGTGCTGTCTATCTCAGACCAAAGTTGCAGTGAACACAGCCAGAGCTGAGAGTAAGTTGTGTTTCAAATCCAGCCCGTGCGAAATGGCACGACACAATCTTCTGCTGGTCAATGAGGAGTGATGAGCTGAGCAGGTGATCGGGCTGAACGGCCCCGTGACACAAATGCGGATTACAGTCAACTCACATTTGAAGCAAGAATGATCTCTGAGCCCAAGTCTTGGGAAACGTTCGTGATGTTACATCTTGTTGGAGGGACGATGTCTGGGTCAGTTGACCTGTCAGCTTAGTGCTTTTGAAATGATTTGGTCACGGAAGATTTTCAGGCGCAAAGCTGAGAGAGTTCCCATTCCAATGAATTGAAGTGTGAAGCTCAGATTTTCAAATACTTTGTTCAGATTTTTTCAAATTCGTGATGTGCACCAGCTGGGAACCTTGGGGGTGCAGGTCTTTCAACCGAAGAGATCTTTGCCAACATTCCTCCCCTCTGAACATAACCAAACCAGAAATTCAAAACACACAGGGTCTTCGCAGTTTTCTCTCCATTGACAGATTGACGTTGTAAAACACTTTGTCTTGTCAGAGACAGTTGGTGGAGACACTTTGTGGGCGGTGGAGGGGCATCAATAGCCCAGATATTGGGCAGTGTCTCCAGCCTCTTGGGCTGCTGCGCCAAGATAAAAGGATCTTCAATTTGTTCCCACTGTGCAATAATCATGAGAGGTGATTCCCATGCAAGAACTCTTTTGTAGGAAACCCACTATGTTTGTGGAAATCATGTCTGGTTTCTTTTCAGTTGTTGAACCTGATGGCAAAGTATTATCCTTATTTGCGTTGGCTGAATGAAAGCAGACTTGCAGACTGTTGCCACACATGAAATGACACTTGAAGGTTGTAATTAGGCACTATTAAACGAGATTTATATGGACCTGTAGCTGTTCGGTTGAAATCTCATTTGACCAGAGTTGACAGCGAGAAAGATGGCAAAGGTTTGTGGTCGATCTCAGAAAACCTGTGTCGCCTGAATTTCATGTTCAAGAAACACAAACTTATCTCGTTTTGCCATTTGTATTTTACAGATGTTCAAAGAAACACCTGTGAATCAAATCTGTTATCTCAGGTTTGGAGTTTTGTTCTTCAAAGGCACAATTCGACAGTCCTGACAAAAATATGAAAATTGGCAATTTCATGCGTGCATTGATAAGAGATGGGGGAACATAAAGTTCTTTCAGCGCGGGTCTTCAGTTCATGCATTAGGCATAGAAAGACCAGAATAGGTACTTATTAAGGCAGGAAGTGTGAAGTTTGCTCAAACACGAATGCAACAAAGGGGTTCAGGGAACGGAGGGTGTTGTTCCAGGCTTCTCTTGGTTCTTTGGACCTGCAGCAAAATCACCTGTTGACTAGAGGAGCACGCGGGGCCGGCACCTGTACGCATCCCCTCGCCTCTCTTTAATCAGTCACCTGCGCCTATTCGGGCCGACTTCTGTTTCTGCTTTGAAGTTTCGTGCTCGAATGGCGGACGGATAGAAAAATGGCACCCGCAGTCGGACGGCACAACAATGGTCAGTGTCAAGAAGACAGGGAGTCCCATTCTTGTTGTGTTGGTTCTTTGGCATTTTGTGGGACTCTGTGGCCAAGATCTTTGCTCTTTTCCCCGATAAGCCAGGTTCCGACTTTGTGTTTCCTTCCTGTTCTCACAAGTTGGACCTGAGGGAGGATTCGACCTTTGTCGTTTGCTCGGAAGAAGAGAGAACTTTGGGATTTAGCTTCTTCAGGAAATCCAGACGGGTGACTGCAAAACACCTTTTTCGTGAGTGTTCTGTCTGCTTCATGTGAGAGGAAAGTTACCCAGGACCAGAGGGTGTGGTGAGGGAAACCTTGCAGACTTTTGATGTTCAATCGGCCTTTGAACTGAAAAAAGGGATTCGATGCCTTTTTGGCTCTGGTTTCAGGAAGAGAAAGAGGGAAACAGCTGCACTGTTTACGCGACCACTTGAGCAATTAATGCCATTCTGAAAGCGCTCCGTAGCAGAGATGGATTTGAGTCGTGTGAGCGTCGGATATCGGAGCCAGGTCTGATGCGTGGTTGACCCTGCCGTTTGAAGTCCCTCCACGCGTCCTCTAATCCGGCGATGCCAGCTGAACAATTGTTGGTCCTTCCTCCCGACAAGTGCACGGAAAATCAGACACCAGAAGCACCGCTAGTCTTTTATTAGGCAGACTCAATAAATGTCCCCAATCAAGGAATACTCTTGAAATCCCATATTTGACGCGATTACCAGACTTCAAAGTCTGGAGACTCAATGGGCACGCGGAACTGCGTTTTCATTTCGTGGACAATTGTAATAAATATGGAGCTTGCTACTGCTACTCTCTCTCTGGTCGTTTGACAATTGACAAATTTCTTTGTGATGAAAACCTGAGGGTACACGGACCAGGACACAAAAGAGCACTTTGATGAATTCTCCGCCAAAGCTAAACATCCTGAATACGACTGGCTTATCTCAAATCTCTCTGTGAGGCCGGTATGTTGTGTGGAGTGTTACTTTATTTGCTTCTTCCAGGATTTATTAGAGACTGGGAATGCCCCAGAGGAAGGGCACACTGCAAAAAGAATAGATTGTCGCCCTTTCATTTGTGCAACAGAATACATCACAAGCTTGTTTAGGGTTCCAAGCGACTATTTGAAGTGTCTTTGATGATTCTTCCCAACACCACCTTCCGAATTAGTGCAACAGTAAGCGATAGCGCGTCAGTACCTCCAGGGAACCATCCTTAACTTCCTAATGTCATCATGCGACAGAGGGAAGAGCCTAGTTTGATACGACAAAAGATATGCGCGTTCGTACATCTGTCGCACAACGAAATCTTGAAGTCCAGAGTACTTGCTTTGTTCCAGGAGAATGTTCTCTCCACCTTTTCCCAACTCGCTGAGTGTGGCAGATGGTGCGTTTCGTTTTCCCCTCAAGCTTTTTTCTTGAGATTACATAATTTAAGCCTTGATTGTTTGAGGATTACTCCTCGTGGCTCCAAAAGGAAATTCAAACTGCTGGAACGCTTCGCTGAGGATTTTCAAACGCAAAGTGTTTGGATGGATGTGATGAGAGTTCCACTGTTGCGTCGCATGCAACAGGTAGATCAGTCTTCCTTCATTGGCGCTCACTGGCCGCACCGTTTGACCTCAACGCTCATCAGCGAAAATATATCTTCGTTTTGACTTCAGCTGTTGTGTTAGAACAGACAATTATGTGACCGTAGTAATGGTACTATTGGAAAAATTAAGTTGTCACTTTGGGCTGATACAGCCTCGAGTGTGTGTGCAATCCTGACCAAATTGCGGACCACTGTCCCTGCGCTGCCAGATAGTCATCTGATAATGATGGGACCAGCTCTCATAATAGGACGCGTGGAATGCCAGATATGTCACCTCAAGTCATAAAACTTGATTTAATAAGGTGACAACTTGAAATTCTAAAAGAATGGACGTCTTGGAAAAAAGTTTTGAAGTCGCAGACTGGGAGAAAGTCTTAGACTGAGAGAAATGTTGGAGATTGATGCAGAGGAACTTGGCTTCCTGAGGCTCAGACGTCTCCAGCACCGCGTGAAATGAAGAAAATTACGTTTTTTACACTCTATCTTTCATTGTAAAAATCCACACCACATAGTATGCAATTTAAATTTTGTAGAAAAAGTGTTACATAATGCACAAAGTACCGAACAAATTTATTAGTGTAATTTTTGTTCAATTGATGTCTCCATCCTTATGTTGCGTCACGGGACTCCGACTCACGAAATCTCAAGGAGAGACTGATGTGAATTTTTTCAGTGCTTTTTTTTCGTCGTAAATTATGCTGATGTCTCCAGTCCTTTGAACTTCACAGAGTCAATTGGACTGCGCCCGAACTACGAAAGAAATGTGGCCATTCAATGGAAGGGACCCACGAGAAACAGTGAATGCACACACGGTCACTGTGTGAACTTTTTTTTTCAAAATTGGACTGCCAAGCACACACAGTGTATGTTCTTGGCCATGATTTATTTGGAAACATATTAATAGGGGCGCTTTGAGCAATTGAGAATGGCATTCACAATTGAGAACACCATTTACAGTTTGAAAATTTAATTCTTGATCTTCAACCTCGCGATCATTTGAAAGACTGTTTCCTTTGGCAGTGGGCCGAATCCTTTTGTCTGGACCCAAAAGTGCAGAAAACATATGCACTCTGACAAAAAGAGTCTCCAAACTTCATGGAACTCACTTGATATGCTCTTTGTTATGACATGATGAGAGCATCCAAGATATGAGACATCCAACTCAGACATATTCATAACTGTTGACGTCCGATGTTGGTGATCTCAGGAAGCCATGAATCTTTGTCAGTGGCGGTTGAGTGTCATCAATTACATGAACCAAGCGCAAAACCAAAGTCAATTTGAATTTGCAAAATGAGAAATACTTTTGAAATGGGCAGGCAAAGCTTACAGGTACAAAGCATCAGGGTGAAACGGCAGCATTTGGTGCTGCGAATGGCGTGGGGAGGGTGTCAGATGGTGCCTACAATGGCCCACGCACACCCTGTCAACGACCGGCCCCTTGCGAGGGGTCTGCGAAGCCTGTTTTGGCGCCAAAGCGCAAAAGGGTCGCGTCATTGAGCAGCATCTGCAGCCCCCAGCTCTTTCACACTGTAGCGCAACCTGGACCAGGCCTCGTGACGGGAACTGAGCCCCCGAAACGTATCTTTGAAACATCTGCGGAGGTGACAACTCTTAATGATCAGTTGCACACGATATTTTCACTGAATTTTGCAAGAAAAACATTGAGTGGGCCTCCCGCAACGGTTTATTTGGTAATTATCCTGAGCTGCATGGCTGAACTCTTTGGTACTCATGCGAGGATTAATTTTAAATTTTTTTCCCCAGAATTGGCTTTTTTCACAAAAACCAGACCAGACTGACTTTCGGGAGACGAGCAAATCGTTCTTCCATCGGAAAAATTCCTGCGCACGTCTTTTGAAATGCGTGCCAGGTGAAACATATTTTGAATTCAGTCTCAACAGTTTCCAAGTTTTTCTGTGCCCAAAAAAGTGAAAACCTTCGGGAAATGGAAGTGGCATTGCCTGGGTACTTTGTCAGATGGCCAGGTCCCGCCTGATTGACAGTGGGTAAATATTAGAACACCTGTCGACTGATAAGACTCGAGTTTGGGGTCTGTCCACCATGTGTGCTGCCTCTGCTCGCTGGGTTGGTCACATAGATACACGGGTTGAGTACTTTGAATCAACACGACCAGCCTGACCCACCCGACTCCTGGATGAACTGCAAGAGACTTTCTCACCTCGGCTACACAGAAACTTGACCTTCGTGCATTGAGGCATCTTTGTGCTGAAGCCGGACTTGGGACAAGAAAATATTGTTGGAACCTAGATTTTCTTTCGTGTCTTCGCACACCATGAGAGGGGGCGAAACATCACATAGCCAATTTAAAGCTTGAAATTCCCCAGAAAAAGTGGTGAAGTTCCTGGCAAGCGAGCTCTTCAGTTTCCACAGCAGATAGTAAATTACAGTCCTGAATGCCCACGCACTCAGGAAAGTTAACCGCAAACAAGGATGTTGTCGAAACTGAAGCCGTCACGAGACTTGTGAAACATAACTTATTGAAACTGATAAACTCTGAAAAGTCTGTCTCTGAACGGTGTAACTCTTCTGGTAATAACCACTTGAAGTAGTGCCACATTGAAACCATTGTTGAAATTGGGCAAAAAAGTCAAGTTTTGCATCTTATCTACTTGATCATGTGTGCTCAAAGATTTCCATGTTTGCCTCATGGCAACGTTCGTCTGTTGCTTTGTTTCTTGCAGAATGGACTTTTTGAGAATTGCAAGGGCGACAGAGTGCATTTGATCGCAGCATCACCACACAAGCAAATTACCTTTCAACCACAAATGTGGAAAACTCGACACAGAGTTTGTTCCTTTCACCGACATTTACACGGTAAATGCATTTGAACTGCTGTCTGTAACGCAGACGTCAACTTGAAACATGTACTCACCATCCGGAAACAGAAATTGGAAGTCGACGCCTTGATGCAGTACATCTACCGGGGCTGGAAGTGTTGCTAACACGTCCAGTAGCATAGCAACACCACTTGCGCTTGCGTTTCTTCTAACAAGTTCCTTTTGCAATGCAATGCGAGCGACTGACTTGAGGCGCAGACGACGAAGCGACCGCAGTAACAGCTGGGCAGCGTTTCTCTCTGCAAGGGATCTTCCTCACTTCTATGCAGAGGTAAACATCTCTCAATCCAAATGATATGCTGGTGAGGCAATCTTTTGGTTCAAGTCCAAGAAGTCCTGGAAAAACCCGGTGCAAGGTCCTTGTTCGCAGCGGCAGCGTGAGCCTCGTGCACCTTCACTGTGGGGAAGCAGAGCCACCAATGATAACAACATGCTCCACTACCTTCCATTTATGGAGCGGCGAGTGTTCCTGTGGCCTACGCACATGCGCGGTTCCCATCGCCCGCCGCACAGCCCAGTCTACCCACTCACCGCCGAGGCACGCAACTCACCGTATCAGTACTGACAGGTGTTGCGAGACAAAAAGTTGAGAAAGTTCATTCATTCCTTCGTCTCCCCTTCGTGTTATTTCTGTGAAGGCCATCGAGGCAGTTCATAGAAGTACGAATACCGTTATTTCAAATTTGGTGTCGGCGGTTTGGGAAAGAAAGCCTGTGGTGGTGACTGCAGAATGATTTGCTTTGAAGAGAAGTTCGAGGGAGGCCCACACTGAAACTTGCACTGCCCAAAGCCGACACCTGAGCGTGAGCCGTAGAGTATTCAGACGCGTCCTTCTCTGCTGGCTTTGTACATTTGGATCAGCTTGTCGTGCGCAGATACGAGTCCGTGCATTGACTTGGTTTTGAACTCTTTTTCCCAGCAAGTTTGCTTCTCGCCCTGCCTCATTCATGCGAGTCCTCCAGAAGCAACAACGGTTTCGGACGCGGTTTCATGCAGGCACGACATCGTGTCACAAAAAGCGAGTTTTGACCCCCGCGCGTCTGACACATTTGCACCACAGAACATCACGCAAGTCCAAACCAGGCGAGCTGAACAAATCCCGGTGGGTCTCAGCAACGACTGTTGTTTTCCTGGTGCAAAAGGGGGAGGGAGAGATTGGTTGAGACTGAGCCTTGGGTTTTGCTCAGACGACTTGAGCTCATGAGATTTGCTGGATGTTCTTCAGCCAGTCACCAGCAGTGCGGAGCTTGTGCGTGCGGAAAGTCCGAACTCTGTCCCTTTCACTTCACTGACGTTGAAAGGGAAGCGCTAAAAGGCTGGAGGCGTGCCCCCTGAGTGTGGATCCTGACCCCGACGGTCCGACACGAATCACAAGCGATCTTCCTTTTGAGATAAGGCGATGAAGTGATCTCGCTAATTCGCTGGGGGCTGGAAGAAGGTTAATGAAAAATAGGAAGGAGGCTTCGCGTTGTCACTTTTACGACTGAAAATGCTTTATCAGTGAGATAATTCTCGCCTAACAGTGCAAAAAACTTGCGTCCTGCACAGGAGATTACTTGTAGATTTGTTGCATAACTTTAAGATGGTCAGTCAGACACGAAATTCACCTCCTGTGGAGAAAAAGAGGTTTTAAGAATGTTGTGGGTCACTCATGCGAAAGTCCACCTCCTTTTGAGATGCTTTGCGTGTTTTTTTTTCTTTGGAGGGCAACTGAAGCACCCGTGATGCAACTCGAGAATGTGAAAAAATGTCCCAGGGACCTTGAGAAAGTTTTCAAGGGTTGGCGCGAAGACACGAAAGAGCAATATTGCACAATCGTAAGGTCTTCCCAAACCTGCATCTTTCCTTTCATCATGTTTCATTGAAAATGGAATTTTAAACACTGCTGGATTACAAATTACCACTTTCTCCTCCTTAGCTACGTAAGGTGGGCCTAGGGCACCTTGCTCTGGTGTCTTGCGGCCCAGGAATGCCGATGCAAAGACGGCTGTATTATCCGCTTGAGGGTGTCACTATGGAGAAGTGTAGCCACCTCATTGCATGCATTTCACTGTCAGCCAGACATGCTTGAAAGTGAAATCCAGTAAGATGGTCAAGTCAGTTTCTCATGGGAAAATTTGCAAATACCGTTACAGAGGCACAAAGGAATATGGAATTTCAAAGGGTGATTAACACGGGGTATTTATAATAAGCTACAAGGGAGGTGAAAGCGCACTTGAAATGGTACCTGTCGGGAGTTTTAGATTGGCCTTGGGTTGTCAACAGCAACCTGTGTAAGTCTGCCGTAATCTGGATGGAAAGATAATTCCCTCAATCCTGATTGCATAGATCTTACAGCACAATGTAAAACTGATTTTGAGTTGCTTACTGGTCACTGAAAATTTCAAGCCTGTCTTGTGCCCTGGGGGCTTGCTTAACACTTGGATCTGCGGGTGTTCCCTGGAGCTAGGGACAAGACCCAAGTTATCAGGCGTAATGCAGGGATTGTACTCGCACCGATTCAGGAGGGCGATGTACATTTGTAATGTCATGTAATGACTGATAGCGGCCGTGTACTGGGCTTTTGGAGGTCTCACAAAAGGACCTTTTTTACCACAGGCAGAGTAATTTCGCTGCATGAAGGGATCCTTTCTGGTGCCCATTTTTTGGGACCTCAGTATCTCTTTGTTGAAAGGCCCTGAACCTCCATATATAATGAGTCTAATTGGGGAGTCGGACAACTGGACGAGGTGAGCTGGAGATGACAGAAACTTATGATGAATTGCTAATGATCATAGTGGTCTCTCCCCTGTGATGGACATTGCAGGTTTTGTGCGCTTGTGGATTGTATGGAGCTCGGTGATGATTAATCATGGACACGAAATGAAGTGTTGTTGAAGGGAAATCTTGCTATGTGGTCGGTCCTGTGTGCGCAAAGGTGAGGGTGATATGTGGCCTGTCTGGGGCATGTCTCGTCTTGACCTCGGGGCACCGCAGCAGACATGACCATGTGAGCGAAACATCCCTCCAAATTTACTTGGAAGCTGAACAATGCTCCCTGGAGCAGTTACATTACAGTCCTTTTTGTACCCACAACTTTTTTGCGCCCGACGTGCAGACACAACTGATCGTGCGTATTCACAGACTTGTCCTTGGCGAGAAGCTTTTTTGTCTGTTTCCATTGATGCTGAAAAGGAAGTTTGAGACACCACTGTTCTGGGGCCCCGAAATCATTGAAGCATTGTTTCCAATTTGCTTTTTCATGTGCGATAGGCGTTAATCATATCAGGCGGAGAGCAGTGGTGCTCCGCAGAAAAATTAGTCTCATGATCAGATAACTTTGTGGCACTGCAGAAAGTTGGACAATGGAGGATCGAAACACAAAACCCAAAGATACCAGAAACATCAGGGAGATCTTTCTGTGGTGAGCGTTGCTTGTTCCGAAAAGTCTGCATTGAGGTTCTGACTGCTGAAGTTTCTTTAGCTTCTGCTGCATGTCGTCTGGGGGACCTTTCTTGGTGACCTGGCCTTCTCTATCACGATAGGCGACCAAGCGATGTGAATGCGCCATTCAACCACGAGATGTGAAGGTATTCTTGTCCATTCTGACGGCCAGCAGCACAAAGCTTTGCTCGGACGAAATTGGGTAAGAAGCTCAAGAGTACAGGGCTCGGACTGCACTAACCTCCCCTTAATCCCAGGGTTAGAATCTGGTCCCTCTGCATGCGTTTTTGCTCCTGATCGCTATTTTGGCAGACTCAAGGGCAGATAAAAGTGCTGTCCGTCAATGCACTGAGTTACTCAGGTGCGAATTCTCCTGGTGACCCCGGTGCAGCGAGTGTTTGTGCTACGTGTCCACGTGCAATGTGTGGGTTCTTGTATCTGCGCGGGTAGGACAAAACACAGACTGAAAAAAAACTTTCACTGAAGGTTCTTTTCTGGAAAATTTATGGCAACATTCGGGGCTGTTGAAATTATCCAGTAGATTTGCAAATACAAAATTTAACGATTATTTATTTGACGAACACCTAATCCCAGGAACATTTGTCCAGAAGCGTAAATTACAACTCGTTTCTTTTGGGTAAAATATGTTTGTAGCCACATTAACCTTGTCAATGAGTTTTGCCACAGGTGAATCTGAAACTCGGGTTGAAAACCAATGCCCCACGTTGAATGGAGAAGCTCCATGTCACCCTCCCTCCAGGGCCACTGGACACTGCCCCAAGGTGAAGGGTCACTTCACTTTCGCAGCGACTGACATGTAAGGTCGTATGAATTATTGTAGGTCATTCCCATTTCCACTGGCCTGTTTACCTTTCAAAAAAGCAGAGCCATTAAAGTATGACCTTTCTAACACTCAGTTATTGCTTGCTGGACTGTGGGAGAGCCACTGATTTGAGAAAAAAAAATCATCAGGAATAAAGAATGACTGAAGATGGAAAACCGTTGTCTTCCTCCCCATTCAGCCTAAGGGACCTGAGAAGGAAATTCACAAGTTGAGCCTTTTCGTGGAGCTAGTGCGGGTTGAGGAATTCGGAAGATCCAGAGCCACCTCATCGTCCTGACCCGCGCGACGTTCGCACGAACAGGGTTGAGGGGCTGGCCATACATCTCCGTCTGGGTCAGGTGGCAGTCCACAATGGCTGACAACTGGTCTTTCTTGCGCATTCTTACGCACCTTGAGTTCTACGAACACTATGTTCCTTGGGTCATCGAGGGAAACCATCATGTGTTGCATTCAAACACGAGGCTTCTTTTATCAGCGGCGCTGCGGCCACGAAGGAGATCCGTAGAGTTGTTTGTTCTTCTCCCCTATTCCACGTCTCATAAACCATCTTGCGATCCATAAATTGTGCAACGTTAATAACACATTCTCCGCATTGTAATTGAATTTGGCCGAATGAATGGACTCTGGTTGAAAGTTTAGAAGTTCTGGTTGCAAGTTCAACCTGGTAAGAAATGGCCTTTATCCAGCGCTACAATGGGAACTGGTAAGTAGCAGTGGTAGAACCCGAGATTTTTATGTCAACTATTGGTGAGACACCCCTCACATTCACTAGAATTAGTCATTAGATCTCAATTACATTACTTACAAATGGCGGAGTTCATTCACGAATATTGGACATTGATAAAATGCCCTTGAAGAGTAATGGATGATAATGTGGTCGTGGCCATCCAAACTTCACCAGAAAGAGGATCATTTCCTTCACACTTGTTAGCATTATTGGTCTGGGCGCATATATTTCTATCTTAATCGGTGGCGTTCAACTTTCGAAGATCACCACTTCAAAATCTTTATTGGATCATTGTCATTTTTGCGGCGGAGTTGAACGACGGGACCGCGTCGGAAGAAGGTCACTTCAAAACTTGGCGCGGCTATTTTTGAGGACATTCTCCAAACTCCATTTGCAGAACGTCGCGCTTTCCAGCTGAGAACTGTGACAAATGACACCCAAGTCTCTCCGGACGTTGTCCATTTTAAATGGCAATGTGTTTCCTTGAGCCTTTTGATCTCAAATTAAGGTTCTGGTCCCGCTGGCTGCAACGCGATACCTTGAAAGTGACCGACAGTGGTTCCTCCAAGTGATTCAGGTTGACCTTGTCACGGACCGGTTTGATCAATGATACGTAATATCACAGACGCTGCATTTCAATCACGTGCAGGTGAAGTAAAATTTATCGTCCACGTCAAAAAAGGTGCAAAACTGTTTTGCTGTCAAAAATGTTCCGTAGATCTCCAGCCTGGATTTTTACCTTTGACTCATCATTTTCTACATTTGTAAAATCGTGACCGTTGGACTCTTTGTACTCGAGCCGTTTGTGCATTGTTCATTTGGCGCGCAGAATGTACCTTTGATCTGTGTGTGAAAAGAAACCCATTGATCAAGATCGGAAGGTGTTCGACCAAATGTTCAACGGCTCAATCGGTACAATGGAGGTGAAGTCCGGTTGAATTCATACGAATTCAGTTGCCTTCGTCCATCGTGTGAAAGCAAGTCCTCACACTGTATTGATCGAAGCCTTGATATTTGGGTGTAGAATATAAATATGTTTTCTGAAGAATGAAAGTCCATCATCTCGGGTGACTAACCTTTGGTCACTTGAGTGTGGACCATCTTTTGTTCAGGTGGGGTACTTACAGGGCAAAGTATTTTTTTCTCATATCTGTAAAGAAAATATGTCTGTAATATGAGCACGGTGTTTTGGTCGGTGTGAATGGCTCCCGAATCCTATCGGCGCTGTCTCGAGTGGCGATCGGGGAGACTCAGTCCAAATTATACGCGTTGGATCAGGAAAAATGTGTCGCTGGTCAATGGCACCCGAGGTGATAGTCCACCTAATAGCACACCTTGGTCACTGGTAATAATGGCAGTCCGCACAAGGTTCCAATACAGGGGGCCAGGAAACCAAGTCTGGTTCTGAGGGAGATAATATTTCTTTCGTACCTCAAGGTGAAAGAGGGCTGTAACATTCTGGACACAACCCTTGAATCATTTTAACCTTCCTTGACACCTCATACCATTTGCAATCGATCACGATCTGCTTCGAAGGTTTTGGGATGATTCGACCACATGGAAACTTTAGCAATGAAAAGGTCGCGAAACTTCGCGTCGTTGGGAAAGTAAGTTTGGAAGGACAGCCCTGCGTCCAAACACGAGATCCGAACTTCTTGTTGGTGGGAAAATCAAAGTCATGAGGTCCACTGCTGCGAATTCGACTCCAGCTGAATCATACGAGCAATTTACTGACAGTGAGCTCAACCCGACGTGATTGTTGAGAACACAGTTGCATTGGGCAGTTCTTATGGGTTCCCCATGATCCTAGTTATGAAGTTTTATGGAGTTCTTTGCTGAGAAGAAGACCCACTCTGCATGGGTCCAGATTTCTCAAAAGAATCACGTGTGCTCGTTGTTGGCCACACTGAACCAAACGAAGGACCTTTGCGACCTCAATTTCTGTTTATGTATCTTAATTCAAGGCAATTTTTCCCTTGAAAAGATTGGGAAAGGTAGGGCTCTGTCACTGTTACATCCATTTGTGTAACGTGTCTGTCACACGACCCCGCGGGCAAAACGCGCTGCCAACATTCATTCGTGATATGGTCAAATTATTTCTGCGAGATTATAAATTCCACCGTGCACTGATGGAAATAGATTGCGCATCGCGCATGAAAGATAGGTGACCAGAGATCAAGATACTTTTTTGTTGGAGATCACATGATAACCCGAATCCCAGGGTCTTCCTTGTGATCTCTCACCCTGCTGCGCCCCTCTTACAGGACCAAACACAAGATTCCGTTTTATTGGTCCTCTTTGTAATCAGTGCGCCCATCATCTTTCTGATGGATGGCAATCTAGTTGACATAACAGCAGTGCCACGCAAGTCGCAGGCCACAACCCCTCGTCGTTCCTTTCTGGACCTTTAATTTGCAGGCTACACTCTTGCCAGTGCCCAGCTCTCCCAAACACATGAAAACGCACTGTGATGACTCTACTCTGTGGTTTCACAATATATGTGCATCCATGAAAGGCAAATATTTTCATAGTGATGTGGAATAAGTGCTTCACCTTCTCCCCTTGAGTCACGTCCGTCAAGTCATGTATTCTTGAGTTTCATGGCTCTACCCCGGGGGCAAAGCCACAGTCCATGAGTTGACCGGGACCCCAATTTAGAGGTCGGAGCCGTTATGTGTGCAGGGTGCAAGGGGTCGCAGATCCAGTGACAGGTAAGGCATGCCATCAGGGACGAACACCGGTAAATACCAGGTTGTCAGTCGGGTTGGGCTGACATTACGCTGGAGTGGACCGCTATGCCTCTCCTCAATGGAAACTCTTGGAACCGTCAGGCCAGGTTGACCTTCGTTCACAGTCTCTTGTTCACTGTGTATTCTCTCTTGTGCCTTTCGAAACTCGAGCCGAAGAGCCTGCAATCTTTCCCAGACCACTTGGTTATGCCTCTTTCTCAATGGTTAGATTGGGTATCAAAGTTCTCCTGCCCGCTCCAAACCATAACCACAGAACTTCAAGGAAAACTCGTTTTGACACGCCGGTAATTTTGTCCGAAAAAGAAAATTTCATCTCAGGTTGCTGTTCGTTGCAATTGTGAGACGCCTTTTCGGAAGAATTTCAAAATTGGACCCGAACGCACAAAGCATTCCGCCGTCTTGAAGGAGCCACCTTATCCAATGCTATTTGTGACTTCTTTGTGGTGAAATGAAAGGCGAGAGTAACAATTGTTTCATTTTACTGCGAAACGTCTTCTGTAATTGTGAAATTGCCCCGTTTTGCATTGGTCTTGGCTTTTAACGCTGGACACTCGCCCAGATTCTCGGCTTTCATTTTGGCCGTGCTTCGTGTGAAGATATCCCTGCCGAGCGTGGACTGCAAACATTTGCTTGCACGGCAACGTAAATTCAACGCAATCTTATGTGATTTGTGAAATCACAGCCATCTCTTCCACGCGAGTAAGTACTCACTAACACGCGAAAACGAGACAAGATGACACTTGGCTCAGTTGAGTGTGATTCACGACAGACTCAGGCGAAACGCTCGAACACGCGCGCGGTCACTGCACAGATTTGGGGCTCTTGAGCAGATGTGCCTCAAATTGGGTTTCAGGTCTTGGACTCTTTGAAACAGTGCAACAACTATGGGAACCACTGCACGAGAGGCACGACTTGTCGTTTCTCGTCTCTCGAATGCGCGTGTGCGTTTGTCAACCAGACGGTCCCATTGTGACTGACAATCCTCGGTGACGGTAAATCGCAATTCAACCCGGCAAGCACCCTTTCTCAGGCGAGTGCGAACCAACCCCAGTGCTTCAGCAGGATCGTCCAGATATTCGAACTGACCCGATCAACAACGCGCCATCAATCAATGACTGCTTTGTTTTTGCAGAAAAGCAGTTGCATGCAAGCGAAAGTACCAAATGACACTTGAAACCAGCTTTTTGGATGTCTGTTGCAGATAGCCGAGATTTTCTCGCTTCAGACTGACTTCAATGGGAAAGGAGTTTGATGCATGAGAGTAAACAGATCTGCAGCGCGCTGCGTGCTGTGTGATTTTGAATCAAACCTGGCAAACGAACTCAGGGTATGTGGTATGAGAGTGACCAAAGGGGTTTTCGTTGCCCTGATCGGCATGAGTGATTCACTTTGTTCGGGGTGACAATCAAGATCTTTGAAGGAAAGATCAGTTTGGGGTGAAGTGTTGACTGCCGGACTGTGGCTCTCTTTCAGATGTTGCTTATGTAGTACTTTAAATTCATTATGTACCAGCATGATATGCTTTCACTTTGGACAGTTTCATTGCTGCCTTTACCTCTTGAACTTTCCACCAAAATTTTACCTTTTTTGGCCCATTAAAAATAATACAGAAATGTGGTGTACTGTCTGTCATATACTTAAAGTCCATGACAAGTATGTGTCAAAGGAAAAAACGAGCAAACCATGATTAGACATTTAAATAATAACCCATCCTTTAGTTCACATTTTGTACTGGATTGTTCGCTTTCTTGTTTGGTAAATGCCACCCTAATTGCGGTACCTGTGGATAAGCACCACATACTGGGTTTTCTCCCACAGATATTGAAGCGAACAGAAAGTGCAAGGGGGCTGGACTCGACCCTCATAGATCACTCTGTTCCCATTGTTTGCAATTAAGCTCATCATTGCTGTTTGCTTGTGAATTTCTACCGAGGAAGTGCCACATTACTATTACCTTATGCGCAGCCGATAGGAATGATCATATGCCATAAATTAACAGATGGCCAGAGGTATGCGAGTAACGAGCGGTCCATTGTGGGCTCCAGCTGCAAATTAAGTAATTGAAAATGAACCGTCCCACTTAATTGCACGGAAGGGTAGACGTTTCGGATTGGAACCGCTAAACGCGATGAAATCAGGCGAGTAAATTGTGAATAAAAACGAAGGCAGTGGCAGCGCATCGTGCAGAGACATACAGCGCCCCAAGATTTCTTCGATTGCACTTGACAAACTTGATTTGGACACAATGATTTTGAAACAGCAAACGTCTTTTTTCGTAAAAATTTGTCCAGCGCAGTGTGACGGATTTGGAATTGCGAGTGATGCGCCGAGGAGGAAATCTCGCAGAAAGTCTCACTCCCCGATAATCCATCAACTGAATTGAAACTTTTTCTTTCCAAGACGACGCTGACACGAAGCAGATTCTGTTACCTTATTTAGAGGCGCATTGTGAGCAGATCATTCAAACAGAAATAACAAATGGCGATGGGCAGATTGGGTTCAGCTGAATTTCCAACCCGAATCCACTTTTAATATTTGATGAAGATCACAGACTTTCAGTGACTGTCAGGTTACACAATACATGATGCATAGATTCTACTTTGTAGCATATTAAATGTCAAAGAGCCGCATTTAATTTTGCCAGATCCTATTCATCTATTAATATGTAGAATTTTCTTTTTATGTGTGTACTTTGCCGACGGTAGACATGAATTGAGACATAGTGAATCCTTTGTTGAGTTTTAATGAGCACTGCATTCTTTGAGACAAAATATGATGGATTTGGACTGAGTTTATTTTTACATTTCACCTTTGAGCTCCAACCAGAAAAAGAGGGACCGCACATGTAGAAGAATATCTTAGCAACTTTTTTGCTGCCTGTCCTCACAAAAAGCAAGAGTATCGAGATTCTTCTCCTTTTAGCGGAATGTAAGGTGAAGATTTTGTGCAAATTGATGAAATTCAATTCTCATTTCATTGCACGAGGAGTTCGTAACATTTGAACAAAGACGCGGTGTCAGCCGAACAAAGCTCTTCAAAAAGTGGATTCAGGAGATTAAACCACGATGGAAGAGACTTGTTCTTTCAAACTTTCACACACACACACTTGCATCGTGGTGCTGCTGTGATTTCTGGGGTCTCAGGTGCATGCTTCCACATTCCTGCACATTTCGTGGCACCGCAGCCGAAACGTTGGGAATGAAATTTTGCGTGGCCCTTGAAATCGGCGCGCATAATGTGGCGCGACCTCTGCCCTCCCGTTGAGCCGCGCTTTTGTCAAGAGACGCTGCAGGTCTGGCGAGGCAAATAGGTTCTCGTTCCGTTCCCGGGAGAGAGCGGCCAGTCGAGAACTGAGGCGCGAAAATCATGCGCATCCGAGTGGAAACGTGTACCGTTCCCAACATCGCTCTGGGACCCCTTCTTATGCCCAGAAAACACCCAATCCAAATCTGCCCCGGAGCAATGCGCAGTTTAGGAGTATCTAACATTTCATCTTGCAGCATAAATCACTCCGTTTAAAGCGAGAGCATGTTCAGTAATGCCATGTTTTTACACGATGTGTTATAAATCTTGAGAAGTCTCATGTGAGCAAAAAAAGTTTTGACGCTCCACACGCGGAGGGCATGGGGTTGGGACGGGTTGTCTGTCAGGCGTACGCCTGTCTGAGGCCGCTGAATAGATCTCAGCGACTCGCCAAGTTGCGCGGAGCGTTCCAGGCTGTGATCTCATCGCGAGCGCCACAGACGTGACGAGCATCTCGAACCTGATCCTCAGTTCCACTCAATTACCTGACTCTGCGCCCGCCGTCCGTGGCGGAACCGAATCAGAGGTGAAATTCTCACGAGATCCTCGCTTTGTCAAGGCTGGAGTCATTTCGCATCATCGCATGCTCAAGTGAAAAAAAACGACCAAAATTGACTTTGGTTCATCCGTATTTGCATTGAGCACAGAAAATCTTATTTGTCAATATTTCCCCTGAGAGGTCCGTTCCACTGTTCTGCACTGACCACAATAGCCGAGTCTGACCTCTCGCATCGCGCTTGGTCTCCTGTTTGTGAAGATGCGTCAGCGCAACAAGCTCCCGAAAAGTGGCCGAAGATTCAATAACCGTGTTTTTTCACCGAAATGGGTTGCTGTCCGCATTATAATTTGTGACCGAAAATATGAGCCCTTCCCGTGACAAATCCTCTATTCAACTTCTGAATGTTTTTGAGCAGCCTGACGCAAACACTTCCTTATCAATTAACTTCTCCTGGGTTAAAATCCAGGCCTTGTCGTTGCATTGCGTCGGACTCAACGAGAATGCATTTTCAGCATTTTTTGCAAAAATATGAGACAAACGTTAGATTACACATTTTATGCAGAGGTGTCAAGTCGGTCCACTTGAGGGTTTATCGTGGGAAAGTGCGACATTTGCAGACTCTCATTCACAATCAGACAAAAAAAGACTCAGGTCAGGTCGTCCTGTGGTGTTTGCAGGAACAACGCAAGTGACGGAATCTTGTGTTGGGGATCTGACTGCTTCAGTGATGGACAGCTTCTTACTGGCCTGAAGGACATGTTGTCCTTTCACTGTCCTTCGACTGAAGCAGTGCTCGTTTTCGACGAAGAATAAACATTTCTCTCCACTGAATTTTCTGTCGTGAAACACACCTTGGGCGACACACCTTCTTTTGACAATTGTTGCAGGCCAGTGCAGAAGGGATTTTTCGCCCACAACAAGAACACACATGCAAACACTGGCCTTTGAAAGAAATGGATTTCTCTTTTACTGTGAGCTCCCCCTTTGTCCAATATGTGGTGATAGATTTTGATACGGATAAGTTTGAGAGCCACTTCTTTAAAAACAAGAACAAACGATTGTCATAAGTTTCTCTTGGCAAAGGATGTTTCAATTTATCAGAGAAAAACCTGCGTGGAAGTGAAAGGATCTTGTTGCGTGGATTGTTCTTGTCATCAAATTGTCTGCATCAGATAAGGGTTACGTCATTGCATCAACCCTTATCATTGAAGTACATCACGTGGAATCACTTTACAATGATTGAGGATTGTTCAGCTAATGATCCCAGCCACATCAAGTGTCATTGTTATCAGCCGCGGTAGCGAGCTGATATTAGTTTGCCACTGTATCCCCGTCCGTCCGTCTTGGGGGGACAAAACATCAGTTTTACTCCTGTTCCAGTGATCACAGACTGGAATCACAGTGGGTGCAGACACCCTAAGGGGTACTCTACCTGCATGTGC
>JAAUXT010104455.1_pt1 | contig 33829 bp, 32 predicted proteins | sample 7278171 | NCBI WGS metagenome assembly JAAUXT01 (sample SAMN14350112, study PRJNA611818) | marine sediment metagenome | isolation source: surface marine sediment (1.8m) | place: French Polynesia: Moorea | collected 2018-08
ACTGAAGAGAAACATGAACCAGAGAAAATTGTGACGACTGAAGAGAAACATGAACCAGAGAAAATTGTGACGACTGAAGAGAAACATGAACCAGAGAAAATTGTGAAGACTGAAGAGAAACATGAACCAGAGAAAAAAGTTGAAAAGGGGAGAAAATTGCAGAGAAAGGTTGGAAGGGAGGGGAAACCCGATGAAAAATTCAAAGAGCGAAAGAAACAGCTCAAAGACAAAGGAGAGCAGACTGACGAGCCAATGAAAGAAAAGACGGATACCAAGGACGAAGAGGCACAGACGGAAGACGTGGATGCAGAAAAGATTGAGGCTCTGGAGAAGGAAGTGGAAGGGGCAGAAGTCAAGGTCAAGACGCTGCAGAAGAAGTTCGAGCTGCTCAAAACCTCTTCGAGGCAGCAAATTATGGAAGAGAAGAAGAAGGTGGAGGAGGAATGCGCGGTGCAAATAGGTACGCTTCGATTTCCCCAATCTGTCGATCAGGTTCGCTGTTGTTGGCTGTCCAAAGGGTCTGTCAACAGCACTGGGGTTGAGTGCCCATACTCCACCCCTTTCACCTGTTTTGCCCCCTTGTTTTGGGGTTGTGGTCGATTCTTTCAGAGCCCATCCAAATTCTGGATCTGCCATTTGGACCAAAATCCCTGTCAATTCAGAGAGACGGAAGGAAAGCGAGACTCATCTGAAGAAGGAAGTGGAAGATCTCAAGGATGTGGCGAACGAGTGCAAGCGGATGTACGAGAAGTGCGAGGAGGTGCGGAGTCTGCTGAGGATGCGCGAGTTCCAGGAGATCGGCGCCGTGCTTAGGGAGGAAGAACCGTCCAGCCCGAGGGTCGACAACAAACTGCAGGTTACTCAGGCTCCGGGTTCAGGGCTACATGATCCAGGGGCCAGATAAAGTGACTTTGTGTCATTTTGTACCATTCGCTGTTCAACATCCCTTTTCCAAATTGGAGTGACCAAGCCTCAGGAACTCAACCCAAGTTTCCCCGTGTGTGTGGAAGGCTCTTAGAACTGTATCAGACACGAATGCCATGGGGGCCCTGACACCCTGACACCCTCTTCGTTGCTGCATTCTTGTCACGAAGTGAAAAACTGTTATTTTTGTCCAGATGCAAAACTCATGACAAAGATTTTTTCTCGTTCGCGGGTGAGGCCCCTTTTCGATCGGACAGTTGACGTTTCTTGAACACGAATCGTTGCGCGAATGCAGATGGCGCTGCTGGAGAGGCAGCACCGGGAGACGGAGCGGCGGCTCTGGGCGGCGCAGGAGGAGGCCGAGCACCAGAGGAAGCTCGCCGAGGCGCTGCGGAAAGAGGTCACCATCCAGGAGCGCAACTACCAGTCCGCCAACGCCATGTGGCTGCACGCCCAGGTCCGTGCGAACGCGTTCGATAACACATCCATTAAAGCGCCATGCATGCAATGCAATGAGCTTCAAGATTCAATTTAGGCGTCAGATGAACTGCGACCCCTTCGCTAACAAGTCGTCCCTGTCTGTACTCCACAACAGGCGAAGATTGAACACTTGGAGCGCAGCAACCAGGACCTGCAGCGTGGTGCTGCCGGCAGAAGCCTGGACATGCGCACCAACAAACCCGCGCAGACGCACAGACCCACGCAGGTGCCGACGTTCAAAAGCGTCTCCATCGGTGTCAACACAGAGAGCTCCATCTTCTGCGTGTGTGGGTTCGGCGTCAAGCAGGCGGTGCGACCCAGAGAGAGGAAGAATTCTCAGAGGTCCACGCTGGGGCCGGCGCAGGTGTCCCAGGGTCCCAATTCCAAAGCGCCCTTGCAGACCTCGCCGCAGAAAGCGATGAACGTCAGAAACCGGGCGTCAGTTCCCGACGCGAGTTTATCAACCACAGTCAGTGTCGAGGGCAGCGGCATCCCCGTGGAAGGGGCGCAAAACGTGGGCAAAACGACGCGGGACGCCGCCGCCGCCGCCGACGTCGCCAGGGGTCGCCTCAGAAACGCCACCAGCGCCAAGCCTTAGCACGCCCCGCTCTCCACAAACGCGAACAAGATGCACGTCACAAAATAACGTGTGTGCGGTAAATCGTTTTCTGTGGCCAATTGACAGACTTCCACAATACGACTCAATTCACGTTCGAGCCTCAGGGACCTGAGCTCTCGTCTTCATCTGCATTGTCGCTTCGTTCTCTAGCTTTATGATTTATTTGTTGTACTTGTACACATTTTTCACAACCTGTAGGCTTTTTTATATAATTTGTGAAAAATAAAAAAGGGCCGAAGTTCTCGACCAAGATCGCAGTCAGATGTCGTGAGGAAGGCCGCAGTTCCACTCCTGCCGTTTATCTTGGGGCCCCACGCGGGTCATGTCCCAGCGTTGCACATCCAAACACAAGGGATAGTTTCGGCCAAAGGGGTTCCCCCTGGCTCCATCACTTGGGCCCTCAGATCCTCGGTCGCGCACGAAGTGAGAGCCTTCCAGTTCACGAGGAACCCGTGAGCGCATTGGCGCCCCCTACAGGGATTTCCCGCTGTGTTGATGGCTGGTGATAACCCCGGGATCCGCCCCTGAATCCAACATGTGAACCCGCCTCTGAAGGTGAAATGACTTCGTGAGAATTGAAAACGGCTCTCAGCGACCGGGAGTTCACTCCCAGGAAGTCACGAAGCAGTCATAAGTGTCGCGTTGGGCGCGTCCGACAGGTTTCACCAACTGGTCCGCTCGACACCCGTTAAATTATCTTCGCGTGTGAGGTATATCCTGGTCACAACGCCGCGCAGAAACGTGTGTACGTAACTGTGCAAAAAGTACCACGGGAAAATGACCGCAAATCCATCTCTGCAGAAACTGGAGGGAAATAGACTGTACTCGCTCACCATGGAGACACCATGATCCGAAGATCGGACGCACCCGTTCCATTCATGACATCCGAGTCCGACGCGGAAGCTGCTTCGGCAACTGAGAAATGATGGCCGAGTTCACGATGGGTGCGTCATGCGCCGCGTCCCTGCACTGGTCAGGACTGACCAGTTGTTGCTGCGGGCGTCGTGTGTCATCTCTGCATGTAGCAGGCCCAGTTTACATTGGGTGCATTGTGCGTCACACTCCACATCAGTCTTGCCTGGTTCGCAACTGGATCGATGCGCTACGCATGTGTGCATGGTTCGGATCGGGGAAATATCATTGTGGGTGCTCGTCTTTTCATTCCATATCGCTGAAATAAAAATGGTTGGGAAGCAACGCAGGCGCACCCGGTGTGGAGCGGCCCTGCACTGCTTCGTGCACAGTGAAACAAATGAGTTTTGCAGCGGACAACAGGGAGACCGCGCGGCTGTCGTGATGAAGTCTCCGTTTCTTCATGAGCCGAGCAGCAACAGCAGGTGCGGATAACCGAGGAGTAGGTTTAGTACCCGGTGGTGTGGTGCGTGTGAGCCAGTCGGGATCTTTTGACAGCTGCGTCTGTGCGATCTTATCTGTGACATCAGCTTGACACCTGCACGAGCGTGTTCACGCGCAATCCAGGTCAGCGTTTCCGTGCCACGCATGGTGTTTGTGGAAACGACCAAAACACGTTTTGAGGAGTCTGTGCTTTTCAACCAGAACAGCCTCGGACAGAAAAGGCCTGCAGAGCAGGAGAGAGGGAAAGACAAATTTTTTTCTGCAAAAGCCAACGTGTAAACCTTTCCTGCGCAAAGGAAGAGTTGCAGCAGAAGAATCACGAAGCTGCCTCGGCGGACCAGGTTTCCTTTTCCTCGTGCCGCACTGCGCGTTGATGAGATGTTTTATTCGTATCCATGGACTGTGCTCGGGCTCCACGACAGGAAGACGTCACTCAATTCGCATCCGCACGTAGATCCGGGCACTGGACGCCGGAGCACCACACTGGAGGAAAGTCCTGGTTTCATGATCTTCAGGTTGCGGTGTCTGCGTGGATACATTTGTTTGCTTCCTTCTTCTCTCTGTTGACTCGTCTCTCGTCCAATCGCTGCTGTGCTCAACTGACGTTTGAACCTGAGCCGTGGCGACGTTTGCCCCGTGGTTTTTGTCATGCGGACAGACTGCATCGTGTTTGAGAGGTGTAGCTGGATTTGCGACTGACCATGGCCTCACACAAGTGATCGGACGTTCTTCGCAGTGTAACAAGACTGTGCAGTGGTGCCAAACACAGAAGTGGAACAAGCGAGGACCTGCCCTGGTCACAAGCTGCTGCGAAGATGGAGTGCAAGGGCAACGTGACGCTGTGCGGGACGGGGCCCCTGGAGACCCCGGGAGGGCCCCTGCAGGGGGTGTTCCCCACAGCGGGGACGCTGGTGCTGCTGCTGTATCTGCTACTCCTCCACGAACTGCTGCAGCAGCTGTGGAGTAACGTGCGGGGTCCGGCGGAGGGGAAGACACAGGGATCCACCATAGGATACAGGTGCGTGTGTGTGCGTGAGTGTGCGTGCGTGTGAGTGAGTGTGCGTGTGTGTGTTCTGAGTGGGTGAGTGCGGGGTCCGGCGGAGGGGAAGACACGGGGATCCACCATAGGATACAGGTGCGTGTGTGTGCGTGAGTGTGCGTGCGTGTGGGTGAGTGTGCGTGTGTATGTTCTGAGTGGGGTGAGGAAGCAAGCTCGAACCACGAGAGTTTGCTTGGAACCTGAGGACCCACGAACACAGGTGGTTCGTGAGTCACGATTTGCGTGCAATGCTTCACAGAAACCTGTCAGCCAGTGGCTCAGGTTGGGTGGAGGGGGTCGGATCCAGGAGTCGGTCAGGGACCCGACCTCCTGTGAAGGTGAAGAAGGGGTGAGTGAGGAAAGGAATATTTTTCGAAGGAGCAAAAGATTAACGGGTCCAGGGTCCTTGACTTCTCTGCTTGATCCACCCCTGCTGACAACCCCAAGGAGATTCAAGTGTTTTTCTCGTTTCTTCGTCTTCGTTGTCGACTCAACACCCAAAGTTTGGAACGGTCCCTTGTCAGATTAATGTGTCCCGGATGCTCAGAAGCCTCATCTAAACAGAAACAAATTTCCGTGGGAGAATCAGAATTACACACGTGACGTCATCAAGTGAGGGGAGTGAGAGTCCTGCAGAAACCTTGGGGACCACAACTTCAACCTCAAAAATTTTTCACATTTTCCGGAACTTTTTCTGCGTCTCCGATGGGGGCAATTTGTTCCCCTGAGTCGCGCTTGGGATAAAGCTGCCCGCCCCGCTGTGTTGCAGGCCGCGGGCACCAGGTGGAGAGACGCGGCGCCCGCTCCGCTCCCTCGACTCCCTCTGGCGGCGGATGCAGGCGGCGACGGAGAACTTCCGGTTGAACGGGTTGAAGCACGCGATGATCTCGCGCGCGATGGCGCAGGCGCGCGCGGAAGCGAGGCAGCGCTTCCACGAGCTGAACGCGCTGCACATGGGGGCGTGGGGGCGCAGCGTCGACCACGGGTGAACACTGCGCATGCGTGCACGAGCTCCGGTACGAGAGCCGGCAATGCTGTTGAACTGGCGGGAGTTGGTCAGACATGAGTCCACGTGGATCGGATGAAAGACAAACAGCTACCAAGGATAAGGCAAACAATTCGAGTTTTCTCTTTTCGCAAGATAAGACTGGATGCAACACGGATTTAATTTATGCGAAAATTCGTTCTTGTTGCTGAGTATCATTGTGCTGTTGTGCAAAGTTACCCACCCGTGCAGGCGTCTCGTTTCACGCACCCATGAGACACTCTCTTCGGTACACGTACCTCACGCATAAATCAATCATTGCTGGTGCAGGGCTGGTGTGCTCAAGTCTTGTGCCTCCACCACACAGCATGAACTTTTTCGGGGATCAGAGGACAGCGGGCCCTCTCCCCTTCATTCCGCCTCAGCCACCCGTAGAACGAGCATCAGGTGTGAGGTGTCGGTTTGTTCGGTGCCATCTGAAAAAAAAAGTCTCGTGTTCTGCGCGTTTTGGTGCAAATGTGGTGCAGAATGGTGGAAACAATAGCCTCATCAATTCAGCGCAGTTGGATTGGTGCAACAAAGACACGTGTGCTGCTGCCCACACCGATTCAGAGACGCACGTACGTTGGTAATCTCAACTTTGTGGAAAAAACCAACGTTTCTTTGTAAGAATGAGAGCTTCTGGAATAACTAACAAACATTTTCGGGTCTGATCTTGGTCACTTTGAAAACGAAATGGAGTTTTCAACATGTTGCTTCTTGCTTCGGAAGGAGGGGGCGCTGTCCCACCGGATCCGCCTCTCCGTGTCTCCACCAAACAGCAGACAAATGGATTAGCAAGCGGGTAAAGCTGGTTTGTTGTGAGCGCGATTTGAGAGGCAAACAGTGCTGTGCAATCAGGCGTCAGGTGCTGCCGTCGGGCGGAAGCGTGAGCTCATGGGGAGTGGCAAATATGACAGAGGAACCAGGACCAGATCCAGAGAACAAAATATCCAGGAAGGGGAAGGTCTGGGGGCAGGTCAGGGGTGGACCCTGGGGTGCATTCAGGGATGGTTTCAAGGAGGATGCACAGGCAAATCCATTCCAGGCGCAGATCCAGGGGTGTATCCAGGGGCTGGGTGCAGAATTTGTTTGCGAGGTGTATTTTTCAAGGGCGGCCGGTCCTGTTTCGAAAATTTGGACCTGCAGAATGTGAAACAATGTTGTGCCTTCTGGCGCGCGAAATCTGGAGATCAGGAATCCTCCTCTCGTCTCGTCCATTCATCCGCCTCCAGAAGCCAGTCTTGCGGGAAATTTGTTGAGCAAACCAGCTTCGTCCTGCATTCGGATCAAAGGGGCAAACGCACACACTGAGTTGCCGTTGGACATTTATCCACAAACACCCGATCAAAGTCACTCAGAATTCTCCAACCATGAAAAGTGCAGAAGAGCGGTCAGTGCACGGAGTGTTCGCGCCACAATCCACATCCGCGCGGAGACGGAAAAATTGTGGGTGAAAAATAAAGACAAGCAAAACAGCATTGTGAAACGATGACTTCTTTCAATTGGCGATGTACAAAATTCTGGAAGGGATCCAGTCCCTGCAGCGTGAACCGTTCTCCTCCCCTCCGACCGTCCCACCGCCATCCCACTGCACCCGTCTCCACCCACCCGTCCCTCACAGCCTTACCGCACCCAATCCTGTCCAAAACCAAACCAAACCACCCAACCACAACTGTAGCATTCCCAGCAAATCCGTCAGAAAGCGTCGTCAGAGAACATGGAGGACACCGCCATGCAGGGACACCGCAACTGGAATGCGTCGTCACAGGCCATCGCTACAGAACGCCGTCCTCGAACGCCTCGACGAGCACGGCGCCCTCCCACCAGAGACTCGGCGTCAGTCCGAGCGCCCGCACCGCCGTCGGGACGAGGTCCATGTTCCGGACCTTGTACTGGAACTCGTGCCCCGCACGGATCCCGGGACCTGCGGAGCGAACAGGAGTCGCGTGTGTGCGTGTGTGTGTGCGTGTGTGTGTGTGAATGCGTAGGTTTGAATGAGTATATGAGGAATAAAGTGAGAGTTTTGGTGAGAAAGAAGGTGAATGAGTGAGAAAGTCAAGATGAGTGAGCAAGGTGAGTGAGTGAGTGAGTGTGTGAGTGAGTGTGTGAGTGAGTGAGTGAGTGAGTGAGTGAGTGAGTGAGTGAGTGAGACGGATCCCACAGCACACAGGCCTTGCACGCCTCACCCTTGACGAAGACGGGGATGTTGAGGTCGGAGTTCTGGAAGCGCCCGTGCCAGCGCCCCCTGCCGCCGTGGTCCGTGCTGAGCAGCACGAGCGTGTCTTCCGCCGCGCCGGCGGAGTCGATCACGTCCAAGATCCGACCCACCTGTAGGGGAAGAGGTACCGGACCTGGCGTCACCAGGGGAACAGGATCAGAGTCAGTCAGGGCTCAACCCACACGAAGTCAGCGAGTAAGAAGATCAAACTAGAGCCTCCAGGATCCTGATGGGGTGTGGGAAGAGTCCAAGATCCGCCTCAAGAGGGAGATACTCGGGGTGACGTCAGGAGGGAAGCGGGAAACACAGCTGGAGTCCACCTCACTGAGGAACGGCGTTGCTGGCTCGCTGACCTGCTCGTCGGCAACGGCAACGGCGTCGGCGTAGTTGGCGTCGCACCAGGCGGACCGGTGACCGGACGTATCAACGGAGGCGAGGATGAGGAACGTGTAGGACGAGTTGACGCCGCCGGCGCCGCGCAGAACGGCGTCGAGGTGAAGAGCGGCGTTGCGCGTGATCTCCTCGTCGCAGAATGCTTTGTCCTCACTGCGAAGACGCCGAGGCAACAAGGGCGCGAAATTTTGGAAATCGCGGCAAGATTCCCTGACACAATTGAGTGCAACGATGCAAAATCCAGTGAGCAAGTTGGTCTTGCAGCCTGGATCTGAATTGACTTTTTGTTGTGCGAGTAAGTTGCAGACGCACAACCACGCACACTGCCTGCCTGCCTGCTCTCTCTCTCTCTCCCTCCCCTCTCTCTGTCTCTCTCTCTCTGTCTCTCTCTGCTGCAGTGATCCTCTCATGAGAATCACTCAGGTCCCGTGAGGTAAAGCACTGCATACACATTCATTTCTGAATCTTCCGCTCTGATTTCCAGCAACAAGACGGCACAACAAACACTCAGGGAGTTGAGTACTCACATCTTCTCGTGACGGGCAGCCGTGAAAAACATGAATAATGTTTCAAATCAAACACCAAAGCTTTAACAAGGTATGTAAGTTTCAAACAGGTGGATGACGTTTCAACACAACAAAACACGTTGCGATTGATCCAACTCAAACGGCACGCATCTTTGCCTCAACAATTAAACAATTATCTGTTGATCTGAACGGGAACCAACGCAGACAACAAAGCCGGGCGTTTCTGTTGAAGTCATGGACATGCCTCACTCTGGGGAATTCTGCAGATCGGCTGGAACTGAACTCGTAGAATGTTGCATCCCCTGTGAACGAGGCCGGAGACGTCGATAGGCGTTGCTGTGCATGAATCATAACTTTGACCCTGGACACAAAGAGCCGGTGGGTGTGGCACCGACGCGCGTGTTGCGCTCAGGTTTCGCGCGGAGCTGAGGCATCAGAGGAGGAATCGTGCGTGAGGTGGAGGGAATCAGCCTCGTCAGGGAGTCGATCCAGAGGGGGCGTCAGGGCGGAACCAGGATCTGGTCAGGAGAATTGAAGCTTGACCGGAGCTCTGCCTTGTTTCTTTGCCCATGAAAGAAGTTTTTTTTGGCCTTCGTTGCAAAATTCGTTTTCCCTTTTGGATCCATGGGCGATGGGGCAGGCTCAGTCCTCTGGATCCACCAGGGTACTCGAACTATTTTTTCAACCCCCATAAGTTTTGCGCTGCAGACCCCAATGAATTTTGTCACGCTTATAATAATTTTTACAAAGCTGACATCATCCCAACACTTCAGGGCGTTGGCCTCACCTGATGAGAACCAGGATCCGCCCCAAGTTGTCAGCTGTCGGCCTTGGCAGCTTCAGGTGTAACAATTACCATAGTTTGCGACAAAGTGTCGTGTACGCACGGGAGTGGATTCAGGGTGAGGTGGGTCAAGTGGAGGAAGAGCCCGACACCATGTTCGTATGCAATGCATGTGTGTGTGTGTGTGTGTGTGTGTGTGTGTGTGTAGCACTATGTGCGTGTGTGTTGCGTTGTGTGCGTGTGTGTGATCTTTTCTCACTCACTAGCACTTGAAGATGGTGTCCACGACTCCCGGGTACCCAACGTCCGTGAGGTACTCGAAGAAGTTCCAGCTGTGGAACGCTGCCGTCTCTACCGAGGGACCCTGCGTCTCGATCACCTGCGAGGGAGTTCAGCGGGCGTCACTGGGGAGGTTCAGCACGATTCTGCAATCGGTCCGGTCTTACGTGGCTGACTTCAGTGCTGGGAGGAGATTGCATAAATTTGCCTCCACAGCAAAAATGTAGCACATGGCAGCTATGTGCTTGAGCTTTGCTGATTGGCCACCAGCACTACAGTCAAAACAAACAGCCTTCTTCCACCGGATGTTTGGTTCGTGTGTTTTGAGGTTTCTACCGATCTTCTGTGCAGTGTGGGGAGGATTTGGAAGAGCCAGCGGACCGATGTCATTCAGTTCTCGCTTGCTGAACCTCGCCACTGTGTCCGCGGCACAGTGTAAGTGGTGTGTGTGCGTGTGCGCTCTCTCTCTCTCTCTCTCTCTCTCTCTCTCTCTCTCTCTCGCAGTCTTTGCTTTTCTTTCCCTTCCTTCTCCCCCCTTCATGCCTCTTCTCTCGTTCCCCTCAGTGTGTGACTGTGTGTCTCTCTCTCCCGGTGCTCTCAAATATCTGTCAGCAAAAATCAGATTTGCATCTTGGACACTGAGTGCCCCAACTAATATTTTCGCATTTTTCAATCCTGGAAAACGTGGAAAATATTCACTCTTTGGGTTTCATCCCTTTCCTTTCTCACTACTCCATCGCACCCTGGAGGCAACCCTTTTCCCACACTCCACCCAAAGCACTTCATCTGTGTCTCCCACGTGTTCCCCAGTGTCACCCGTACCGAGAACACGGTTGGGAAGGGTTCTGTGTTGCCCATGACAGGTTCGAGGTGCGTGTCCGGGTACGTGGTGTTGGGCGGGTCCAGCCACGCGGGGCGCCACCAGTTCGACTTGATTCCCGTCAGTTCGGGCGGCATGGCGGTGAGCGTGGCGCTCCAGCCCTGCGCCGACAGCGTCCGTCCGACGGTGCGTCCCACGGTCAGTGTCCACGCGCCCTGTGCGAGTGGAGAAAGGAGGTGTGAACTGCATGAAGTGTGATGGCGTTGGGGAGGCGTCACGTGGCCCGCTCTTCTTCCTTCCCAGGGCACTGTCCTGCTGCTCACGGCGTTTCGTGAGGACGAGCCGACATCCAGTGTGAACCGAGTCAAAGTGAGCGAAGTTCCATGTCTATATGCATACAGCTTTTCCTGGAAGGTTGAATCATTGAAGTTGCGGCTGTTTTGTCACGGTTGTTGTGTCCCTTCACTTTTGGCTTTTCAAACGTTTGTCTCGCGTGCGTGCCGCACGCTATTCAGTCAAACTAAAGTTGAAATTGAAGCCCGTTTGACCCGACCCCACTCGGCCCCGCCAGGCCCCGCCCCTCGCCTGGACCGGTACCTCATCGGCAAGTCTGTGCAGTATGTTGGGCGCGCCCCCTGGCGCTGTCTCGATGCAGTCCGGCCGCAGTCCGTCGATCCCGATGTGCACCACGTGGTGCGCGATCGGCTCAACCTGACCTTGACCTGACGACAAAAACGGTCGAAGTCAGGGCCAGTCTCATTTCAGTTTGGACCTGAAATCTAGAGATCACGTATCCGGCTCTTTCAGGCTGAACATGGAAACCAGAGACACAACTGTCTTGTCGTGCAGTCATGAAATCCAGAAGACCCGAACCTTATCATTTCATTAAGGGTTTTCACGTTGACGCCCGAGTCAAAACGCTCCATTGGGCATCATGTTGAATTTTGACGCGTGCGTCAAAAAATCTGACGCCGCCCAACCGCGCGTCACCAACGTGAAAACCCCTATTCCTTGGGCGCTTGGACTCAAGGCTACACGGGTTCGGTTCTTGGCTGCTCAAGTGACTCTCAGGAGGTCGACAGACAAAGCCAAGTGGGACCTGATGGGCGGTGGAGACAACCCCAAGAAAAAGTATGCGTTTTTCGCCAGGTTGCTGGAAGTGCCCAGGGAAAAGCCAGGAGGACCCGATTTGCACCATGCCCTGAGAATCGGAACCCTGGATCCGCTCCTGGGATGGGGGCACATCGCGTTGAACACACCGCCGGGCCACTCGCCATTCATCTCTCCTGAAGAGGAAACGCCGACAAACGAGCGTCAGGGGTTGAAAAGAAACGGACTCTCCGCCTACCTCCGGAAAACAAAGCCGCGAGCGTCACAAACAGAAAAACTCTCATCCTTCATGAAGGAAACTTCTCTTTGTTCTTCTCCTTTCCTGTCAGAAAACAATGGCCACGGCACGGAAATTACAATGCTGCTTCAGTTCAAAGGATTCTCCTGGTGAAGACTCGTTTTCTTTCTCACCGCGTCTTTTGAAAACAGGGACGTGAGAGCCAACATGTGGTCAAACCGAAGCGCGAGATAAAACTGTCGGGGCGAATCCAGAAGGGGTGGTGGGTCTCTTCTCCTGCTGATTCAAAAATATGAGGCATCTGAGAGTGGCCCTCTTGGAACTGGGTCAACGTGTCGCGTTTCGTGTGAAACAAGCTTCGGCGATTGGTGACTCAGGGGCTGCGGGCTGCAAGATGTCATCAAAACTCGATTTTTTGCAACACAGACTAAAATTCATCTTGTTCACAATAGTTGTTTATGCTCAATAAAGAGATACAGATTTGACTTGTGACCCCCAGGGTCTGCCTGTATAGACAGCGTTCTCTTTTTCTCCACGGTACCAACAACGAAACACACGGTGTTTCAGACATTCAATGCCCAGCCAAATGAAATTGAAGGAAATCCCTCACGTATCTAGAAACTCTCGGCTCAGCCGCTTCAACAACACACAGCAGAAACGTACAAAGAAAGACAATTGTTTCATGACAATGACAGGAATGAATCCACGCAGGGTGGCCGGCCCCCTGGACCCCAGATTAATATTCACTTTTCCCACAATTATTGCGCCAGAGACGAAATCAAGGGGGGCACGCACCCCCTCATCCAGATCCTGGATCGGTGACAACAACTGCAAAGTTTCAAGTTGTCCTCTCAAGACCCACGGGGTCAACGAGTGCATGCATGCTCCAAGACTATATGTTGTTGGCTGACAATCGCTGTGCCCCACACTTGGTAATTCACAGCGAAAAATAAAATCTTATAAACTCCACGCCCTGCCGTCTTGAATTGAGCCACGCATTCAGGAAGCAGGCGATACCAACAAATTTACCTGCAGGGTAATCACAGAGCATGAAAGCAGTTTTGTTTTTGGACTCCAGAAACCAGCTGTGTAACGCTGGCATCGGTATGAGCATCGCCGACGTCTGCGAGTCCAACGTGTACAGCGATGGTCGGCAGCGTCAGCGTCGTGACGTCGACGGCGTTGACGGCGGCGTCACGATTTCTCGTAGGCGCAGTGCGAGTTGACGAGGAAGTAGCGGAGCTGCGCCTCGGCGTCGCGCCGCACCCAGAGCAGAGCGATGCGCCGCTTCTGACGACACGACCCACCAGGGGGACACCTGCAGCGACGCCGAGGGATCAGGGCTGAGGAGCATGCACTGCGATTGAGGGGGCAGCCTGGGTCAGAAGGAGTCTTTGGGCAAAGAGATCCTGGAGCAGGGCAAAAGGTTTCAAGGTCTTTGACTCACATCAGAACCAGGCGCCACTTCTGACAGGATGCGTAACGTGTTGTGCCTTGACCAGTGACAACCTGTACTTCATTGTTGTTGCTGCTGCTGCGGTGTGTGTGTGTGTGTGTGTGTGTGTGTGTGTGTGTCGGTTTGCACGTGTGTGTGCGTGCGAGGAACTCACAGGTCGGAGGCGGTGGTGTTGTGGGTGTGGCAGTCTCCCCGGGAGTACGCCTGTCGGAGCCGCGTCCCGCGCAGAACAGTCACCGAGTCCCCGCGCACCAGGTCCGGGAGGGACGCCGGCGCCTCGCCGAACCACAGCCGTCTGCGGAGACAGGAGATGGGTAGTTGCTGCGTGAGTGAGTCAGTGAGTGAAAGCGTGTGTCTTGCAGTGTACATGTGTGCGAAAGAATGCCTGAGCCTTGCAGTTTTTGGCCAAGTGTGGGAGGGAGGCGGGTGTGGTTGTGTGTGGGATTAGGCGACGGTGCGTGTTTTCTTTTTGTGGCAGCTCGCGCGACAGCTTTTGTGACTGCAGAGTTGTGGCCCCAGAATTGTCCTTTGGTTGAAAAGGAAAACATGATAGTTGTGTGAAAAGGTGGGAAACACAACAATAACTGCTCTTGGTGTGGCACACGTCAATCGTCTCCTTCTCAGCGAACTGCGGACACGCCCAAAGTTCCGCGCGCTCTTTGGAAACTTTTCTGTTTGGTGCTCTGAAAGCTGTCGTGGGAGCGTTTCGCGCTTTGAAGGCGTTGAAAGTGCACAGGGCGAAGAGCGCAATTCTTCCGATTGGTGTCGCGTGTCACTTGCAGCAGAAGTCTCTTGCGGATTCACCATTTCCGGGAGGCGTGGAAAAACGATTCCTTCTTTCCAGCGCGATAACAGGATGGTAAAACCATTTCTGGAGTCAAAACACGTGCGACCCCGCCCAGTTCCGAGACACCGGGACTCGCCCGATGACAAGGCAAATACGCCAGTGCAAAAGCGCTCGCTCACTGACCAAAGGGGACCGACGCCACCGACGCCACAGACGAACTCAGAAACAGTACCGGCCGCACAGGCGTCAACTTGTGCAACTGGATACGACCTCCACGTGCGATTGCGATGGAGTGCACACACGCCAGGCACTTCAAGTATCATCATTTGCAGTTGTGTTGGTGCACCAACGTCAAACGCAACGCCTGACGCTGACGTGGCGTATCTGGTATGGTTTGAGGGTTCACGCGTCCGGCGTGCCTCACGTTTTGCAGCAGATGTCGCGGTCGATCTGGCGGCGTCGACGGCGTCGCTGGCGGCGTCCCGCGGCGATCGTCGCGATGTCGCGCGCCGTGAAGAACTGACCCGGAAACTGCGCCTCGAGCATCGCGTCCAGGTCGCTGCCTGCGCATGCGTGGGCAAAACACGGATGTGTCTCGTGTTCCATCTGGTTGTACGTGGTCTGTATTTGACAGCAATTTTTTGTCCGTGGTCGATCGCAAGTTGACATGGCGCAGAGACGCGATGTTTAACGCCTGCGGTGTGAACCCTGAAATCGTTACCTGTGAGTGGGTGTCGAGGGTTCGGGTCGTCCAGCGGTAGGGGAACCTTCACTTCCGGCATCTCCGCCGCCAGGTCCCCGTCCATTTCTGGAGGCTCGACGGCGTCCACGACCACCGTGCATGACGCCAGCAGAACGGCGCCCACGAACCACGGCCACAGTGCAGCGCCACGGAGACTCGCCCTTCTCATTCCTGTGGTCGCAGCGCCCGATTGGTGACTCGTACAGAATGCTCACTTGAGTCCAGTCCAACTCTCAATCAAAACTTCTCACAACCGTCACAAACAACACTGTCAAATACTCGTTGTCGGACTTCAAAAACAAAAATATAAATCAAACACTTTTTTCTCCAGTGTTACATTGGTGTAAATCACTGGGATTCCTGATGCTGCCCTCTGATTGGCCGCGCGACGCGCACGCGCGAGTGATCCCGGGATTTCCGAGCGCACGCGCGTGTGTCACGTGACCCGAGGCGACACCTGTTTTCTGCGTTGATCACGATGCGCCTGGGGCTGCCGCGCCGTCCGAATGCACACTGAAGGTGCAGCGCCGTCCTGACGGCAGCACGATGCTGGTCAGAGGGCAAATGGCGCGACAGTGTTTGCAGCTCCCATCAATGGCCAATTGGACTGCGAGAGATCCTTCTTAGTCTTCGTGTACCTGTAGTCCCGCGCTGCAGCCTCGGCCCCACACCGAGGGTTGGGCCATTGGCGGTCTCAGTGACGCTGCGCGGACGGCGCAGGGTGAGGCAGCTGCGAGTGAGCGCACTGCGGGGACGACGCTGCGGCCTCTTTTGAGTCACGACTGCCCGGCGGGTGTGGACATATTGGCCTCTGTGTTCATTGCCTCGGTGCACCAGACACCGGAGGCACGCACACGTGTGTGATCATCGTGCCTGAAAAATGCGTGCGAATTCTTGCGGCTTTGTTCCACGGGGGATCCTTGCACCAACGGAATCGTGCATACGTGTGGGTGCTGCCTTCCCACCAGTTACGGTTTTTCACTTTTCCGTAGAAAAGTGTTCATCAAAGTGACCCGCAGCGCCTGCATTTGATCAGGCACCCTTGATCTTTCTGACCGATGCGTCGGACACAGTTCTTTTCTTGTTCTTCAAAATTTGACCTGGGTTTTCCCGAAACAGAAGCCATTTTGGGAGAACGAGTTGGATTTCGGGTTTTGTTAGACTGTGTTGCAGTCGAACTCGAACTCCAGTCGTAGTTTTAACGTGTTTATTGCAGATTTACATGTTGTACATTGATCGAGCACAAAGCACCACGTTGCGTGTCACTTCCGGTGCAAAAACTCACGAATCAGCCACTGGAGGGCGCCACAAGTCGCGCGCAAAATTGAGGGTTCACACCACCTGCGTCACGAAAGCACAAGCTGGTCAGGCCAGGTTCACAGTGATGCGCTCAGGAATCTGTTCAGCGACGCAACGCGTGACGCATCCAGCGTGAACCCGTCATTGGGGAATGAACCTGAACTTGGCTGGGAATGAAACTGCGTTCTCAACCCACGAAGAGGAATGTCAAAACAACGTTCATCTTCCAGCAAAAATCGATGGGGCTATCAAAGTCTGTTGTCCAAACTGATCCAACTCTCTCACACGCGCGCCTTCAAACAACGCTTCCCTCTTCACAGCTCGCACCACGTGGCTGACACGCTCCTCTACGGTCACACGTCGCGCATGCGTGTCCCTGACTTCCAAGCGCGACGCCGGAAGTGACGGACACGTGCGCGGTGCGAACCGCCGGAAAAACGTCCTTTTCATGCAGTTTTCTTGGGTCTGCCACTTGCGATACACACGACAAGCATCCACGTTTTATACAAATCGTCTTGAAAAAACAAAGCACAATCCCCCCTCCCAAACAAACAAAACAAAGCAATCGTTATGAGCCGCACTCCTCGGGCGGGCCAGCCGTTGCGGTGAACAGCAGCCTGCAGTGAGCGGTTGGGCCGGTTTTACACGAGTCGCGTCCCTGCACAGGTCCTTGATGACTTGGACAGGGACAAAACGGGTGATGCACCCAGTGCAAAACGGCCCAAACTTGAACGAATACAAACAAGGTTGTGCGTTGTTGTAAGCTGCTATCCCAGCTAGTAGCCTCCAAGAAAAGGTCAAAGATATTGTGAGCTGAATAAATGAGGAAAAAAAAGCTTCACCGCAACTCTTCATGAACGGACACTTCTTGCGGAAACAAAGAATGGTTGCTTCCCCGGGTAGCAGAGACGCACATATGTAGCCGACAAAGGCCGCGTCCCCAGAGGAAAGATGTCCGCGTGAAAAGTGTCGCCCACGAGAGGATGTACGGTGATACAATCACAACACAAGACGCAAACACACGATTCTCCTTTCGGACCGGAAGCGCCGCCATCTTTCTTTTGACAACACGTGACACGCAGACAAGAAGCCAGTGGAGTTATCCGGGCGAGTGGATCGTCTTCTCCTCGCCCTGTGCCTCGACATCATTCGCGCTGAGTTTGTCAAAACAAAACTCACGAAGCAGGGCCACGTGACAGAAGAAAACAGGTCCCTCACAAGCGAGAGCCTGCGACAACAATCTTACTTCATAGAATCTCAACACAAATAGTTGGTCACAAAAAATCATAAGTATCTGCAACAAAACAAAACGTCTGAGTTAAGTATGTGACGGAGAAGTGGATAAAGCGCACCTTAGGTATCTACACAAAAATACAGAGTGTTGCGGGTTTGTTTCACACCAAATGCTTTGTGTCCCCGAGCGAGTCACTCAGCGACGCAGCGCTTTTCGGCTCGTGGAGGGACGCAACATACGACGACGCAGCCTGGTGTGAAACAGGCCTCACAGGTATGTACAGGGCATGATACAAAGTTTGTAAATCACAATGCAAAATGACTTGTTGTTGTGAAGCGGTAGCAGTGAGTTCTGCTGAGTGCACCAGTACTCGCGCAGTAACAAGGAGGAATGTTTCTTCTCTTCAATGTCATTCACTCATCATTGCTCATATCAAATATCTATTTGTACAAATAATACTTGTAGCATAATTTTCCCATTCAATTTTACAATTTTCTCTCATTGCAATACAAACGTATAAATATGACAATGAACTGTGCTTTTTGGCAAGGTGAGTAAGGAGTGTTGATCACGCGGCGCGTCCCACGTGTCTCAAGCGCGTCCAATGACAGACCGCAACAAGTTTTCGGACTCTTCAAAAAGGATTCTCGAATGTATCAAAGCAAAAGTGTTTTGATATGCAAATGATATTGTGTTTCCCTCAAACTCCACTCGTTTGAAGTGAAGCGCTGCTATTGTTTCAAGAATAACAGTGTGTTATGTTGAAGCACCTGGCAAACAAAATCTCCACAGCGGAACTCATGAGCACTCTTCCTTTAAAAAATCTCAAACTAACCTTTCTTTATCGGGAACAACTGTACGGAACTTCCCTGGTCTGAGACTGACAAAAAGTTCACTCGATTTGTTCTCGTCATGTGTTTGTTCTGCGCGTGTGCTTGTCTGCGCGGTCCAGTTTCAGCAGCTTCAGTTGACGGGTCCTGTGCGATTGCGTGGCCTTCATAGGGTGTCTCTCTGAAAGGAACAGACGGGCGGGAGGGAGGACAGGTGGTAAGTGGGCACAGTGAGAATTCTCGCCTTGATCTTCGTGTAAGTCTCCCTCACTGGGCATGAGACAGTTCTCTCGGGGGGGGGGGGTGCAGCGCGGGGGTGTCCCCGGCTCCAGCGCGGGGTGCGTGCGCACACCACGCCACGCAAATCTCTATTTACAGCACAAGGTCCCAAATGTTGTGACCCGTTCTGGTGGAAGGATACACCCATTTTTCGTGGTTTAGATTCAAAACGCACAGCCATGTGTTGTCAAGTCATTTCCGGCATGCGGGGTATTCTGGAAGCTTCAGGCTGTGAGCGCCTGGAACTTGGCGAGCAGGTTCTTGGTGGTTCCCTGCTCGGGGAGTTCCTCCTCCGGATCCGCCCCGGGGTCCCCTTCCCTGATGACGTCACGACGCCCAGTCTCGGGCTCGTTTTCGAACTCGCCACCGTCTCGGTCATAGTCTGTGTAGCGGAGGTCTTCCTGCGATGACCCGTTGCTATGGTGATGGTTGTTGTAGTGTGCTTCGTGCTCGTCGTAATCGTGGTCGTTGCCATGGCCGTTGTAGTTGTAGTGACTAGTGTGCTGCTGGTGGTTGTTGAGGTGGAGGGTGTGGGCGGGGGGTGGGGAGGCGGCGCTGCGACGAAGCGACGCCGTCGCCACGCGTCGCGACGCCGCCTGCTTGGCGGCGTACTCGGGTGTCGGTGGAGGGCGGTTCACGTCTTCCATCGACTGGAACATTGCCAGCATGTTGCGCGTCGTGCGTGGAATCGGCGTCTCCTCGACCGGTTCGTCCGACCTGATGACGTCATCACGGCGGCCGTCGTGAATGGCGTTGGCGTCGTCGTCCTCGTAACGCTGACGTGGCGGCGTCACACTCACCGTGCGCCAACACCCGGCGTCCTCGTCGTAATACTCCTCCTTGTGGCCGTCGTCCATGACGTCATCAATGCTGTCGTTGCTGACGTCATGGTAGCCGTTGGTTGTGCTGACGTCAGCGGACACGTGGTCGTGGTGGCCGCCCTGCTGCCACAGCGGCCGCGCCTCCCGCACCGTCCATTTAAACTGCTGCAGGTGAAAACAGAAAAACATGTGAATCCTTCTGCAGGAAATTTAAGAACAAAAATGAAGCAAACCGGTCATCAAGAACAACATGTTGCACGAGGTCCTTTCTGCTCGAGTCAAAATTTCAAGAGTGAAACGATGATGAAAATTATGCGACTGCAAATTGAGATGTTTCTAGTGTGCGAAGGCAACGCCCAAATTCAAAATTATTCCTTTGACATGTTCAAAAACTGGCGCAAAAGCCATGCAAAAGACGTGTCGCTCAGACGCCGAGCAGAGCTGTGAAAATCTCAGCTGACACAAGATACGAGGAATCGCCGTGAGAAACTCAACCACTTATGTCTGTAGTCTCATGCCTCAGTCTCTTTCACACTGGGTGCGAAGCATGCTGCGTCCAAGTACCAGTCAACTCTGCAAGCGACGCACGACGTCCAAAGCTTGTACAGGACGCAGTGCATGACGCAGCACCCAGTGTGAAACAGGCTGCGTGTTGACTTGACCCAAACTTTGGTCCAAAAACTGTTTGTCAAAAATTCCCAATTCTCGGTGAAAGAACAACGAACTGTACACAACGAAGGTGGCGCGGGATACACACGCTAAAGTGTGGGACAAACCACGGTACGAAACACGAGAACTTCGAACGTTCAACCAACTCTTCACGTATTGAATGTCCTCAACTCATTTCACGACTCACAGATTTTTGAACGGAACTCTGAAACCCACGCAAAATGGCAAAAATGACAATGTACGTAACCAGGCAACAGTAACTCATGTTAAAAGTGACAACTCAACGCGGGTTGAATCAACCATGCAGTGTCGTCAGGGTGACTGAGGTGCGAGCAACAATGTCCTACATGTACCTAGATACTTAAGCTCAATAATGTTAGTAGAACTGACAACGAGGCATCGAAGTTTCCACCGCGACACGACAAGAGTGGTTCCTGCGTGCAGCGAATGCAGGATTGCGGGAAGAGAAAGGGGGGGGGGCTGCATTTGTTGTTTTGGGGTAAAAGAAAGTTGTTCAACTTGCACTTCGAAAAAGAGTCAAAAAAAAAAAAAAAAAAAAGAAAGAAATGAAACAAACTCAACGTGTGGAAAATCTGCTTTTTGACATGTCGCCCCCTGAGCCTGGGTCGCCTGTGAGACTGGCTTCACTCAGGCGTCGTTTCGACGGTGGAAACTTCGGAGGACTCGTTGCTATGGAATTAACGACGTTGCAACATGAAGAGCACAAAAACACTGCCAGAGAAATCAGGCCTTCCTCGCCCCGGCTGCGCATGCGTTGCGCCCTGCACAAGTCAACTCCGCGACCACCAGGGGGCAAGAAAGCGAGCCCTCGCTGCTGGCGTCTGCTACACGCGAGGCGGTGTTTTTACAAAACTTGTTGACTTGTGTGGCGGCGCAACGCTTGTCGCATCCAGTGTGAAGGAGGCATGGCGAGACCATTGCGTGTCTGTACAGGCTCCTGATTGGTCCAAGTTACTCGTCGCTCGTGTACTGGGACCACGTCGACGTGTCAAACTTGAAGAGACGCAACGTGAGCGATAATTAGTGACGTTAGTAACACGGACGCGAGTTACACAGGCGGAGCGGGCGCGTCGGCGGGAACTACCTCACACAAACAGCTGAGACTGGGGCTGCAGCGCCGTCTTCGCAGCATAGAAAAGAGTGCAGTGCTGTTCCCACAGCCAGACGAACTGCAGTGCCATCCTCGCGGTGTAGTACAGCCCCTGCAGCACCGTCCCCACACAGGCGAAAGACGGAACTGCAGTACTGTCACAGCGAGGCTGGAGCGAAGCAAGAACCCAGGCACTCATTCGAGGCACAGCTCTGCATCACTTTCATTGCAGCGACGCTGCAGCCCAGAAATTTTCATGCGCAAGTCGTATCAGTTTCGCGTCCCTCAAAAATGCGCCAAATCACCATGGCAACCACTCACCATGGTAACCACTACAGAAATGTCACAAGTTCCTACGATTCTCCGACTTCAGCATTTTAGTCTTTTTCAGAGGATAAAGTTCTCTTTCGAGGAGCCCAAAGCCAAAAACACCTGCCTGCTCCCAAAAATAAGGAGAATCCAAGACAGAACGAAAACTGTCCCGATTGCAAAATCTTCAGGACGCTACAAAACATGCCGACGTGCGAGTTGTTTTGCAAAAAACTACTTCAAAAGGCCAAAACCTCACTGTACGTAGGTTTTTCCTGAGCCCAACTTTTCTTACCTTGTCCACCTAACAACAACAATGATACGTGATTTAGTACGAGATACATGTGACACGTGACGTCGGAAAGTGATGTCACGTGACGCGAGTCAGTGACGGCAATCACACAGCTGTGGTGCGGTTGCTAGGGAACGGAATGGTACGTTACTAGGAGATACGGAGACATGCTCTGCAAAGAACATTACAGTTGGTGCAGAAAATAGTTGGTATGAACAGAGTTTACAATGCTCGTCAGGATGCATGGTCGTGTCAATCAGCCTGTTCCGTCGGATTGTGGGAGAAATTCGCTGGGCACGAGAGGCGTGAAGCCTCCACCCGCGTTTCTCGCAGCGACATCTGTGGGTCGGAACCACCTCCAGCGGATCTGGGGGCCCAGAGACGGCGGGTGTTTGCTTATTACATGCCAAATTTTGGAAGGTTGGAATTCCTTGTCCGCCAATCCCAGATCCGATCCGCCGGAAGGGCAGGTCGGGAGCCTTACTGACGAGGCAATGCCAACCACCAGGGGGGTGCGGGTGCGGGTTCGGGAGACCCACGAAGCGTTCGGATCTCTGTCGAGATGAATTATCGACCGAAAATGGTAAAGCGGAAGGTTGTAGGGATAGGACGCGAAACGTGCTGTGTCGTGCGATTCTCTATCCCTGCGTGTAGGACGTTGAACCTTTTGGGCTGTTCTGGAGGGGGATAAGGTGCGGGCGAGTCGGGGTGGGTCTGTGTGTGCGTGTGTGTGTGTGTGACGGCGCCCCCGATAGTGACGGCGTCCACGGACCTTTTTGGCGGGCGGCGGCGTCCTCAGGTTGGCGGCGTCGCGCTGCGCCTCCGCCTGCATCTCCTGGAACTTGGCGAGCATGTTGCGCGTCGTCGACGGCGCCGGAAGCTCGTCTTCGCCGGCGACGTCAGACTCCCGGATCACCTGTCACCAGAGGGAGTGAGAGGCGAGTGAGATGACCTCACACGCATTTCTTGCGTAAAACGTCCACACTTTTGCGTCTCTGCCAGGTCAGTTGAGGGGAAAGCAACCCAAGGTGCATCCCCGTGAAGCAGGCCTTCCCCAGACCGTGTAAGTATTGAAGCGACAGTGGCTCCAAACACATGTCTTTTCCGTATGTGTTCGGAGGGCACTTATATGCCAACTCAAAGGCAGAACGCACACAGCGCTGTGCGGACACTTCACGGTGGCGCCGCACGCACATGTCGTGATGACCGTGGTGATGCTCGCGCACATCACTGCGCACGTACCTCTCGCTCGTCGTCGCCGTCGACCCGATCTTCGCGCCACGCCGTCGTCGCGGGCGCCGCCGCCGGTTTGGCGCTGTTCCAGCTGCGCGTCACCGGCTTGGGACGCAGGTGCTCTGTGGTCGCGCCGCCTGTGTTCTGCACCTGAGGTGCAAACAAGAACGCTGTAACAGCAACGAGTCGCGCGTACAAGGAAAGGGAAACTTTTGGCTCAGCCAAAGTATCTTCGCACACGACTCGTCAGGACACGTTTCTTTCAGTCATTCTTGCCGCCTGTTCTGCCTGCGACCCACACGTTCCCTGATCCACCCTATTCCCCTGCCTGGCTCTCACTCCAGTGTGTTGTTTCTTCCCCTTCCGCCCAGTGCCCACCGTGTGTTGCAGGTTATCGGGCCCATCGGGGCCTTTGCACACCACTGCCCTCCCGATCAACCCACCGTTTCCGCCGGTCTCACCGTCTGCTCCATGTTCCTCCACTGCGCCAGCAGGCTGCGCGTCGTGCCCGTCTCGGGCAGCTCCTCGTCGTCGTGCCGGTCAGACTCGCGCACCACGTCCGGCAGCACAACCGGCGTGTTCTCGGAGACGCCGCCGCCGCCGCCCGCGTCGCCTAGCAACTCCCCGTTCACTGCGCCGCCCGCCTCACCGTCAGAGATGCCTGCAACGCCAACATAACGCCGTCAAAACCTCACGAGACGCCACCAGAATCGGCCACGCCAGGGGGCGTTCCTTGGGTGAAATTGGAAGCGGAAACTGCGAAACAGTTCAGTGGGCACGAAACGCGTGGAAACAGAACGAAATAACGCCAAACAGAACGAAACTTGAGACTGAAGTTCGTGCAATCCTGCGATGAAAACGTGATGCATTACTCAAGACGTTCCACCTCCAGATGGCAAAACCGCTACAAGGTGTTTGGTTGGTTGTTGTCCCTGGTGTCAAAGGTCCCCCATTTCCTTGTGTTGCGAACCAGTGAAAAACCAAAGTATCCAGCAGCAGCTTCCGCTCCGATCCTCAAACACATGTTCGTCAGATCTACAGCTGGAGGCCCAACTGACCTTGTCACTCTCCTGGTGCCACAATGAAAACTTTTTCCACACCAGAGCTCAGTGCAACTGCTCACTGTCTCACAATGTCAATGTCAATGTCAATGCAGTGGCGTTCAGTCATCCAAAGTTGGACATTTTCAGGTGTTCAGAAGCCTCCCGGCACAACACGAAACTCTTCACTGCTCGCATCATTTCAATCACGACGTGAGGAAGAACTTCACAAGTGGATCCAGACTGGCTTTCATCAGGTGGATCAGTCGCTCAGTGTCAAACCAATTCCACTTCGAGTTTCCCCTGTTCACCACAACGGAACTTTCTGAAATCCCCCCACGACGCTTTCTCCTCCAAAAGCATCATTGCCCATTTGTTCCCACATGAGTTTCTCCACGATGTGTGCGCTGCTCTGCAGAAATCTGAGCTTCACATTGTTTCAGCCGCTGTGTCTCTGGGTTTCCAAACAGACTCGAGTGATGCGCGATCGATCCAAAGAGGGACAGCACTGCCAAACCCTAAATGGAGTGCAGGTCCATAATATCAAGACCCAAACACACAGAACGAGCACTGCTGTGTGCAGCACAACAGCGGATGTTGGTGTACAGCAATAAGGCCAACCACAAAAGCTCAGTGAAAATGCGCACAACCCAAAACAAAGACCTCCAAAAGACAGCAGACACGACAAGAAACACGACCAACGAGCGTGACGCAAGCAAAGGGTCGCGTTTTTATTTTGGTTGCCGAATTGTTTTGTTTCCTGATTCTTGAAAGTTTTGGAAGGTTGGGCTGAAACCCTCCTGGCAAAAGGGGTGGGTACGTGGGTGGGTTCTTTCCTGGCCCAACTTTTCAAAAGTGCCCAAGAAATGGTAACTGATCATTGCCTGTTCTTTCTGAAACTTGGGCAAGGCCTGTCCTCCTGTTTCGAAAACAGGGCCAAGGGTTCTGACAGTGGTCTACGTTGTGGTATCAAAGAATTCTGAGACTCGACATGATTTCTGTTGCGAGCGAAATGCTTGCGCGTGGTCGAGATCTGGTCACGTTGAATCCTTTGATACCACCTCGTATTTTAAAAGTGGGGCCAGGACCCCGCCCCACTGATTTCGACCTGGCCCCTAAACACACACAAACACACGCACACACACAACGAAGAAGATCAGGGTGATTCTACAAGGCACCAAGCCGCGTGCTTCAAGAATGGATGCTGGTAGATAAAATTCCTCAGATATTTTTTTCATGGTGATGGTGTTGCGTGTTTCATCATGGCGTTGAAAGTGCACATTCTCGCTGTTGGGATGTGGGGCTGTATCCTGGGTTTGTCTGGTGACAAACAAGGAATGTGAATTAGAGAAGAGTTTTCACAGCTCATACTGATGAAAATAGCCATATCATCATCCAACATTCCTGCTTGCAAAGTTTTACTCAGGTGCTCATAAAACTTTGGCCAAACTGTCTCTTTCCATGTCTTCTTTGAAGCTATCATAAAATTCGTTGAGTACATTTTTGTATGTTTTCTGAAGGATAGTGCCAGATTCTGGCATATTTCCCTTTTTTGTATTGTTGTGTTGATACCTTCTATTGTTAAATGTCCACCTCTGGTGAGCTGAGACAGAGGCTGCTCACTGATGTAGTCTATTGTCTGGGGCTGTATTGCTCTGCTGAATGCTCCATGAGAAAAGCCAGCATCTATCCATGCAAAGTATGAGGATTTGAAAGGATTCACTTCCAATGCGAAGTTCACCATATTTACCTTGTGGAACCACAGTGCCTGAAGCCATGGATTGGTGAGCTCAGGCCTGTCAGGCAAAGTGTATTCATCCCTTCTCAAAGCTAAATTTACTGACAGGAAATCAGTCATGTTCACCAAGTTATTTATCCAAGTATTTCCAGTTTCTACCATGAGGGACTCCACAGGTATGAGGTGGATCCAGGTGTTTCTGCACAGGACTTCATCATGGGTATGAGAACTTTCATTGCACCCCCTAAGATGCCATGTGAAATTTACCATCTCTGGGTGCCCTACAAATATCACCAGAGGGAATCTGATTTGTCTCAGTGTGTTTGGAAACCACTTGTGCTTGTAGCTTTCAAAAGTTCTGTTGTCTTTACAGTTGAGTTTATCTGCCTTGATGTCCCACAATCCTGTCACCATGGTCACAGGGGAATCGGCTTGAAAGTCAGCTTGAATTGGTTCATAGAATCTGTGAATGTTTTGGAGGGGTCGGCAAACCGATCCAACAGCTCCAAGACATCCATATCTAAGTTCCAGGTACCTTTCAGGCTGCCTGGGTACCCTGTATTGCTTTCTGCTGGTGCTGAGAAAGGTGAGAGGAAGGATCCATTCCCTCGGTACTGGCACATAACCAAATCCGTACATTGGGAAGATAGGTGTGAAACCGACATCGGCTCTGCACAGGAAGGAATCTGTGCACTGTGAGTAACTGAACAGGTCCAGCCCGGGAAGAAGACTGCTGCAGATCAAGGCTCGTTCTGGAGCCCTGACATTGAGAGCTGATGGGAACACCCTGTACCTGAGTAACGACGTGAAGTTTGTTTCCATGACAACATGTTTGTGAGGAAGGATTTTGGGATTCAATCCTGGCACCTTGTTACACACATCTAAACCGTGCAATGGTAGATTCTCTTGGAGCACCTTGCCTGCTCTCGAATTATCACTGAAGTGAATAGCTATATCCACATCTCCACTCGAGTCTGCAACAAGTGCTTTATCTCTCCAGACACTCAACAGCGTTCCATAATCCAACCAAGCCTCAATTCCGTTCGACTCCAGGATATCCAGGGTGGTATCCAGCATGTACTGCAGTGAGTAGGTATCACTCTCTTTGAACTGGCTCTTAACCAGCCGTACACCTTTCCTCAGTCTCCCTTGGGTGAGGACAGTTTGACTCATTTGACCCTGAATAAAAGTTCCACACAACACAAAGACACCGAGACCAATCAGACTCAATCCAACAGCAGGAGCAGAAAGTCTACAGCGCGTCCGCCACATCCGCGCAATCGACACACCATCTGTCGTTGCTCTGAGCGAGATCCCTGAAATTGCACCCAAAATCTCTCTTGACCACTGGAAAAGCTTGTGGACGTGCAGGGCGCGATTGGTTAGGGGATGTGCAAGTAAGGAAGATCATCAGCTGGGCAGAGGTGAAGCACGCTGTGACTGTGGGTGTGTTAAAATGTCTACGTGAGACAGACACCAGCAAAGAAAAGAGAAAGGTGTGCTAGAGATTGAGACTGAGACTGTGGTGAACACGTGTGTGCGTAACTCACCGGAGTCTGGAGACGGTCGGTTGACGGGTTGTCCGTGCGACACGACGGCGGCCGACTGCACCCTCCGGGACGCGGCGCCGCTCACCGCCGCGCTGCGCGCAGGACTCGGCGCAGGCGCAGACGTGTCCTCGATCGACCTGCGTGCGCACAGTTTTTCAAAAGTTCGTTCTCAGATGCGCACCAGCTTTCTACGACGCTGCACCTTGGCTCCTGCTCCCTCCCGCCCACGCCCGTCCGCCCACGCACCTGAACTTGGCGAGCATGCTCCTCGTGTACTCGGCGGGCGGCAGCTCCTCTTCGCCCGGCTCCCCGGCCCGCACCACGTCCCGCGGCGGCGCCTCCTCCCCGCGCGGCGGCGTCATCCTCCGCTGCGCCGGACGCCGCTCAGCCGGCGGCTCGTCGAACTGACGGAACCTGTCGCCAAAGGGAGAGAACAATGTTACTTGACGGTGTGAACACACACACACACGCGCGTACACACACGCACACACAGAGACACTCAAGAAACACACTCCCTGCCCTCTTTTTGTTTCTGTCTCTCTCTTTTCGTTTTCTCTCTTCTCTCCCACTCAGCGACTTTGAGCCCTCTCTCCTCTGCTCCTCACTTGGCAGCCATGCTCCTGCTGGTTCCTGCAGCCGGCAGCTCAGCCGCCAGAATCTCCTCTTCGGTGATCTCTCGGTTCACCGGCGGCGGCGCAGACTCCTTCGGTTTGTCCCACTTGGACGCCGGTCGTCCGCGCGGCGCCTGCGAAATCGAAATCGAAGCTCCATTGAATCACGAGATCAGCCTCGAAACAGACCGAGCGAATCATCGACGAAATGTGTGATGGTCAAGCAGTTGCTATCATGTCCTACACAACACCAATTTCACACAGCATGCGTCCTGCAGGAACACAACGCGTGCAGGGAAACAGACACAAGACCACAATACACCACTAAATCTTCACGCGAGCAGTTCTGTCACACGGCAGGATCTCTGCGACCAAATTCGACCGGGTACTGTGAACTTCATGTCAACACAGAACGGAATGATGGCTTCTCTTCGTGACAGTGATGCCCGATACACAACTCACTCCCAAAACGATATGCAGTTTTCAAAATGTCAAAACTAACGCACATAAATTTAACGAAAAGGAACGCAGATTTTTTTTCAAATGGAGCAAAAACGCAGCTTGAACAAAACTGTAAATTCTCGCAGAATCATCAAGGTGGACAACAAACAGCACATTGTGAAAGGCAGCTGTGACCGTCTTTCGACTGAAAAATGACTGAACCATGATGTGGGCATCTCAGCAAGGGATTCAGACTGCTTCGAAAGGTCAGGTCAGCACAGCACACAGCTGGGATCTTACTCGAACGAAACGTAAAATCATGACCGTAAATGTATTTTCGTGCAAACAGAAAATCCAGCATTTCCAGTCACCAGAAATCGCCTCGGTTTTTGAATGTGAATTGAAGGCATTTCGCACCGCCTTTTGAGGGGGGTGCGTGTTTGTCGTTTGGCGCCCGTGCGGTTGCGGCAGGGCGTTGGCGTGTACGCCGTAAACGTGGCCAAAACTACGCTCAGCCTGTGACTGCAAAATCCTGCATTTCTGCAGAGGCCGGGTTCACACTGTGTGCGTCATCTGTGGCCCCCTTCTGCAGCGGACAACGCATTCAGTGTGACTCCGGCGCGCTTAAATCTACAGCATGCATAGTTACCGTATAGTCTCTGTCTGTGTTATCTATGTATTCGGGGTAGGACGTGCGGGGAGGGGTGCTGCGGCTGCTGCTGGTGTAGGTCGTCGCAGCGGCGGTGTAACCCACCTGATCCTCCTCCCCCGACGAGTAGCGTCCTCCGCCTCCTCCATACGGCGACCGGCTTCTGAAACGACAGACAGACAGACGTGGAGGTGGGCAGCTCGACACGGGAAGTGAACCACAAACTCGTCGTCGCGCACGGGGTGCGTCGTGTGCTGCGTCCCTCTAGAAGACGCAGCATGGCTCAGTCACCACAGCGTCTCCTGATTCGTGGAGGGACTCAGCACACAACGCAGCTTGCCCAGATCTAAAATTGCGAACTACGCAGCCTGTCTGACCTGCGTGTGACCCTCTCTTTGCCTGGCGAATGTCGTGCCTCACCAGGACTCTGGAAGCCCCCCCCCCCAACTCCTCTCCCCTTGTCTACCTCCTACCTCCCTCCAGCCCAATCTCCACAAGTTTCCCGTCATTCCTTCCTTCACTTCTCTCTTCCTCCGCGCTACTCCATGTCCTCCTTGTCCTCCAACACCCGCGCTCGTCCCCTCTCTCCGTCGTCCAACTTACGCTTGGTTTCGCTGGCTTCACAGACACAGCTGAATCCGTTGGAGCCGTGGCAAGAACAGCCACTTTAAAACCCTGAACTTTCAACTTCAAAACTTGAGAAATTCGGACTCAAAATGTCTGAAATGAGCTCCGGACCAGTCTGGCTCACGCCTACGACGTTCATACCAACTCTGATCACCACGCACCTGGGCGGGGACTTTTTATAGGGTTGAACCCAAGTGAACTTTCTGACGCAAAAACTTGTCGGAATTTGCCGTGGTGTACGTGGCACCGTGAACTCTGTGTGAATCGTCGTCCTTTGTCACATTCAGATCTGTTGATACGTCGTGTCAATCATCTCCAAAAGGAACGGAATGCCTCGCTTGACGCTGAAAGTTCAACGACCCGCTACCCATTGACGAGTGAATACCTCAACACCCTTTATCGCTTCACAATTCGGGGATCCTCTGGTTGCACTCGTACGGATCCAGTGGCCAATCAACCTCAAACTACCCAAATTATCGCATCTACGTGTGTGAAATTGTCCCCATAAAAGCCACACCCCAACCTGCACCAATGTTGTCCGAAATGAGGTCCCATACTCACAACCTGCACCAATGTTGTCCGAAATGAGGTCCCGTACTCAAAGACTGGGTGAACTCATCGTGTTTGTGCCGCATGCTGCAGCCATTTGTTTCTTGGCCAATGTCGGGCAGACCTATCGTGCGTCAAAAACACGAGTGGACATGGTTGGTCTGCTTCACCAACTTTCCTCTGTGCCCCAAGCACAATTTTTTCGTGAAGAGTCGAGGCTCCCATTGGCCCGATCCTCGGTCCAGTAGAGAAGAGGCCTGAATCAAAAGCCTCGGTGTCAATGGAGTCAGTGCCCTCGTTCCGCCCTTCAAGGCTTTTTCTTGGGACTCGAAAAAACTCACACGTCTCATCTGTTCACTCAAGGGAGCTGAACTGGGGCATCCAGACGTCTTCATGGACCCTGCGTACGTGCGTGGGTGTGTGCATGCGTCTGTATGGCTCCTCTTTGCCTGTCCCCCGGCGGTGGAGCGTACGAGTATGTGTTTGCGTACTGTTCCGCCACGGCCTGCTCTTCACCTGTTGCCCCCGAGGAGGCGGTGTGTGCGCGCCCAGACACGTGTGTGTCGCGTGATTTGTACCTGCTCCCTCACATGTCTTCCCCTCGCGGACGGTGGGATGTGGGATGTGTGTGTGTGTGTGTGTGTGTGTGTATGCGTGCTCCCTCACCTGTTGCCCCCTGGCGGCGGGCTCGTCTCGCTCGACTCGAACCTCGACTTGAGGTTTCGGATGCTCGGCACAGCCTCGATCCCGTCGTCCAGCTTATCCTCCTCTGCAAAAACAAGAACGTTTTCGTGATGAACACAGGTGCGTCTCCAAGAGCGACGTGAAATTTGGGTTGATGCCCACAGGGTGGCCTTCACTCGTGAGGGAGTTGTGACCAATTTTTTTGTTGTGGTCATCAAGATGACGACTCAAGAACGATCTTCACAGAGTAAGGGTGATGACCACGCAAAGTTTTATGTTGCCGTCGCCCTCGCTTCACCGAAACGCAAACCCTGCGAAGACGACAACTTCAGCTTCTGCCGGTGCTAACGAGGGACACACAACAAAGAGACTTCGTGTGTCCGGTTAAAACTTGCGCTGCAGAGACTGAGACCTTCACGTGTGGCGTGAAGGTGAAGCGAGACCCACGAATTCGTAGCCTTTCAATTCGTCCACGGCTTCCCTTGTGCTTGAGACGTTTGTGACCTGAGACACAACCACAGACCCACGTTTGCGTGCACGCTCTCACGCACGAATGGACAATGACCACTGGTGGACACGTGTTTGATGCAGGACCAGGACGACAGAAAATCATTAGAAAGAACACGGGGTCTATTTTTGCCGAACCCAGGCCGCTGCTGGTTCTGAATGAAGCTTCCACCCGAGTGAGCACCTGAGCTACTCCGCGCGACCGCGATGTCGGCGCCTTTGCACTTGAGAGGCTTTGCTCGCTCCATCCCAGACGCACAAGGCTCAAGGTTACTTCAATTTCCTTCGCTTTGTGCACCACACAAAACTGCGGATTTTGAGCATTTCTTCGTGGGCTCAGATCTTGAATGGTGAACAAGTTGGAGAACTTAGTGCATCAGAAAAAGCGCTTTGCAGCAGCTTTCCTGTTCACAACATCAATCTCATGCCAAGCGTGCACAGACATCCCGAGGGGCGGATCTCGGGGGAATGGCGCCTGGGGATCGCTCGCCCGGTCGGCAGAGTGCGTGTGTCCTTTTTGTCCATCAAAATTGCATTTCAGCAGGAGCGTGACCTCAAACGTACCAAACGAGGAGTACAACTTTTCCTGGGTCTGGTGTTCGTTCAATGAATCTTTCACTGCGCTTTCTCAAAATTCTTTCAAGCCAATTTCATGTCGGATGCGTGACGCGTTGCGGTCGTGTTTCTTTTGGCCCGTGAGAGATTCCCGCGGGTTCACACCCCACCCGAGTTCACGTTGGTGTCCACAGCTCCCTGTGCAACTCGTAGTGGTGTGAATGACGCAGCACCGAGACGCACGTACGGACACACGAGCGCACCGGATGTGAATCTGATCATCTGACGCGTGCAGCCACCTGGTGGTGTCGTGTGAGGCGTCGCGCGGCGCAGAACTGTGATGCTCCTGCCCGGCGTCACCCCCGTGACGTTTCCACCCGTTTCGTCCACAGAGGAAACTCCATGCTGACCCGTTTCGTCCACAGAGGAAACTTCGTGCTGACCCGTTTCGTCCACAGAGGAAACTCCATGCTGACCCGTTTCGTCCACAGAGGAAACTCCATGCTGACCCGTTTCGTCCACAGAGGAAACTTCATGCTGACCCGTTTCGTCCACAGAGGAAACTTCGTGCTGACCCGTTTTGTCCTCAGCACCTGCTTCAAGCTGGTTAATTTCATTCACAGAAGAAACTTCAAGTTGTCCCGTATCCTTCGCAGTCGAAAGTTCATGCTGACCCATTTCGTCCACGGTGGAAACTGCATCTGGACCCATTTCGTCCACGGCAGGCTGGTTCATTCCACCCGCTCTGACTGTGACAGGGCGACCCATTTCGGACACAGGGACACATGGAAGTTGACCCAAAGCAACATCTGCAGGCTGGACTGCTGCGTCCACAGTTGAAACAAGTTGACTCGTTGCGTCTGCAGCGGAAACTGAAGGTTGACCCATTTCGTCCACAAGTACACCGACAGACCTCTCTGCAGCCTGATCATTTTTGCAGTCCGCCGCTGAACCACCACTGTCCACACGAACGTCCACGCGTTGACCCGTTTCGTCGTGTTTCTCGGTCCGCACGGCAGTGTCCAGCGGCGGTTTAAGGTTCCCAGCTGCACCGAACTCTGTCCCCTCATCTTGGGTCCCTCCCTCCTCAGCACAGGTGGGTCCTTCCACAAAAATATGATGCAAATAGGCCACAAGCGAAACCATGGCGACCTGAGTTTCAATGCACTTCCTCCATCATAACATCCACACGCGGTGGTTCCTTGTGGAAACTCGTAATCACTGTTTTCGATCCAAAACACTGCAATATCCTTATTTGGTGTTGGCTCAATAACACTCACTCCGATGAAGAGCAAATTACGTCCAATTGGCAGGTACCACAATGGTTAATCGACAGCCTGTCCGCAGAACCTGTCACTGCAGTGTTCAATACCCAGACTCAATCTGGACACTTCAGTCAATACAGTATCCAGTGCTGTCGATACACGCAAAGCAAGCGCAGCTTGTCTGCTCCATTGAAACTGCAGCGCCGTCCTTGCAGGGCGGGACTGGGGCTGCAGCACTGTTCTCGCAACACTGAGACTGCAGTGCCTCCCTCACAGAGCAGTGCCACCCTTGCAGTCGTTGTTCGCAAGGTTCACATACGATACACAAACCGGCCATGACGAATGTTTGTCACTGCATTGCGGTTCTTTTGCCAGAAGAAGAGCACTGCAGATAAAGGCCCTGACTGGGAGGACGGCGCTGTGGGGAGGCCCTGACTGCGAGGACGGCGCTGTGGGGAGGACGGCCCTGACTGGGAGGATGGCGCTGTGGGGAGGATGGTGCTGCGGGGAGGATGGTGCTGCGGGGAGGATGGCGCTGCGGGGAGGATGGCGCTGCGGGGAGGACAACGCTACGGGGAGGACGGCACTACGGGGAGGATGGCGCTGCGGGGAGGATGGCGCTGCGGGGAGGACGGCGCTGCAGGGAGGATCGCGCTGCGGGGAGGATGGCGCTACGGGGAGGATGGTGCTGCGGGGAGGACGGCGCTGCAGGGAGGACAGCGCTGCGGGGAGGATGG
>JAAUXT010080913.1_pt1 | contig 33822 bp, 39 predicted proteins | sample 7278171 | NCBI WGS metagenome assembly JAAUXT01 (sample SAMN14350112, study PRJNA611818) | marine sediment metagenome | isolation source: surface marine sediment (1.8m) | place: French Polynesia: Moorea | collected 2018-08
GGGGGGGGGGGGGGGGGGGGGGGGGGGCGGGGGGGGGGGGGGGCGGGGGGGGGGGGCAGGCAAGAGGTCCATCAAGAGGGAAGATTGCAATGAAATTTGAAAATTCATCAAAACTCAAAAAGTTCACGTTCTCCTTGTCTTATCGAGACTGTCTCCTTGTGGGTAACGCAGGTATTCTGCAGTGACTGCGACATAAGTTTTGAAATTCAAAATGCCCAAAAAAGTTTCACTTCATTGCAGAAAGATCAATCAAAAAAAACATTCAGACAAAAAGGTCGATTTTTGATCAAGCACGTCGGAAAAAAACGAAACTGCAACTTGTAGATGTTGGTTGACTGGATGGCAGCGTGCCAGGCGCTCGGGGAGTAACGGCTGATCCGGCCGAGCTGCGCCTCCGCCGCGCCGGCCGCTCGCCGCTTTTAGCCATGATGCTCGGGCGGGCAGCGAGGAGCGAGGGAGCGAGCGAGCGGGCCGCGGCGCGGCCACCGCTGCCGCCGGTGAGGAGGAGGAGGCCGCCGCGGATCGTGACGAGCGGCCGGCGGCTAAATACAGCCGAGCAGCGCTATGAATAGATCTGCTGCAGCTGCTGCTGCTGGGGCCGTGATACAGACCGGCCGGCCAGATCCGTGGCAGAAACATGCCAATCTGACTTAGTTCTTGCACCCAAGAAAAGTGGGAAAATCCTTAGAAATTGTGGTTTCTTTGCCTGTTTACTTTCCTTCCTTGCCTTTTATCGTTGGCGTTCTTTATTCTTTTGTTTCTCTTTTTCCTTCACCTTTGTTGTTTTTCTGTGGGTGGAATATTTTTCCACAAAATGTAATGTTCTTCACGCAAATTGCAAAACGTTTGATGGAAGATTTTGCCACAGAAGCTGAGTAGACTAGCACGAGCACTCTTTGTTCCTTGTAAACTTCTTCTGTCAGAAAGGTGAAAGGGACAAAACATCGAAGTCCTGAAAGCAAAAGGAGGTTTTTCATCGAAAGGTTGTACTCGGGCTCAATTTTTGCGGCTTGTGTGTGAGAAATCTCCAATGCAGGAGGGCAGGCCAAGGCCTGTTTGTCTGGTGGGCACCAAAAGAACCACCGAAGCAAATTAATTTTGCCATGCAAACAACAGATCTGTTCTCATGCTGAGTTTCAAACGGTTAATGTCTCAGCAGCCTTTGGCGACCCTGTGGTGACGGAGGTCCCAGGCTTGGGTTCTGGGTTTGGAAGAAACTCAACACTATGTTGAGTCGAGCAGCTGTAAAATTGTGCATAAAATCCACATTGAATGAAAAAACATCCTTTTTGCACAAATTCTTTGCATTCATTCGTGTACAAAGTTGAAGGGCGGGCGCACTCGAACGCTTCGTGACAACATCTGGACAACAGGAACAAAAGGAACAAAAGCACGACTTGGGGGAAAATAGGATTTGGGAATTCCAGCTGCAGGTTTTTCAAAGCCTCAGTCCTTGCAAAGTAGGATCCACTGGTCAAAACAGGGATTCAGAGATTTAACTTTTTGCTCCCTGCATGCGCAAAGGAACTGTGTGCTTCGATGGAGTTGAAGAGCTAGTCGTGTTTGTTGTTCGAAAGCGCAAGAGAACACCTTGCTCTGGGTCAGAAAACTCGGGCGGGTTTGGGACAGGAGTCTGGTCACTTCTCTTGAAGATGATATTTGTTCACGATAAAAATGCGACATTTTGCATGCGTTCACAAGCGAGAGACGCGATCAAGAACGATTGTGATGGTCACTGCCCATCGTGCAAGGTGACCAATGAACTGTGGCTGATAAACAAATTGTTTACTTTCAAGAATTATCTTCCAAACTCAAACTTGTGATGGTTGCAACAAAAATTTGTTATTTCCCGAAGAACAGTGAAAGAAAAGTGTCTGAATCTGAACTGCAAGGGAAACCAATTATCTTTCTTTCACCGAAAACTTGCTTTCAAACAAAAAGGATACTTGGAACAAAGAACATTGATCAAAACATCCAAACACCTTGTAATTTTCCGTTTGGTACAACTTTCATTCGAAGAACGTCAGAAAAACAAAAACACATGATTGAAATGTTTTGTGTGAAATTGCCTTCCTTGTTCACTGGCACGCGCTTTCGTTGTTCACCCTCTGAGTTCACACCTGCGTTGGATCCTGCTTTCACGCAACAAACATTTCAAAGGGCAAATGTCAAGACCTGCACCCAATCGAGGACCCAGAAAGAGAGCGAGAAGAGAGACAGAGAGACAGACAGACAGACAGACAGACAGACAGAGACAGAGACAGAGACAGAGACAGACAGACAGACAGACAGACAGAGGCAGAGAGAGAGAGAGAGAGACAGACAGACAGACAGACAGACAGAGATCCACACCCGGAGGATGTGAGGTCTCCAGAAGCCATAGTTCTTGGGCACCTCAGGCCTCTGAGTGCTGAAACTTGAATTTGAGACTTCCTGTGTGCGAGAACCCTTCATTCTGGATCTTCGGGAACTGTGGAGGTCCCTTGGCCGCAAGAATTCAGCTGTGACATGAAAGTTCTCTCAACAGTTGACAACATTTTCGTTCATTTGTTGACAAACGAGACTCTTTTCCTTTCGTTAGAACTTTGTCTTTGTGAAACATAAGCGAGACAATCAAATTCGGACCGGGCGTCCGAAACAGTGAACCAAGCACCACAGGTTGTGAAATGTTACGGGAGAATAATGAGACCGAACTTCTCTGTGCTTGCAGGTCCTGAGCTACCGCAGAGCACGTGTCCTTAGGAGGGTGGTTTCGTCGTCTCGACCCATTTTCGTATAATCTAGTGCTGTTCGCAGCACACCTCACAAAGCAGCAATCATGTCGATGGAAGGCCTGCTGTCAGATCCTGACTTCAAAGTGAGTACGACCGGCGTCTGATGTGTGAAAATTTAAGCCTGGTAGCAAATGACAAAACTTTCAGTTGTGGGTGGATACCCCTGTGGATGCTTACTTGTCACTCAGTAACCGTGATTTTACTCTGTTTCAGTGGCTTGTGGTGGACAGAAAAGCCTTGCTGAAAGAGCAACAATCTTTCGATGCCAAGACGACAATCTGGATTCCGGACACCAAGGATGGCTACGCTAAAGCCGACATCGTCTCCACCAAGGGCGACGACGTCACAGTCAAGAACGCCAACACAATGCAGGTGAGACCACGGGACTTCCGGTGACTGGGCGACTTCCGGTCTGATCGTGTCACTTTCGTGGGCAAAACGTCACCTGGCACGTTCACTGCGTTGTGGGTGACGAGACGTGATGTTTGCCCCAGAACTGCAGAGTCGAAACAAGAATCGAAAAATTCTTTGGGGTGAGAAACAAACTTTGCATTCCGTGTTGCAGGAGGAGTCCGTGAAGAAAGACAAGATTCAGGAGATGAACCCTCCTAAGTTCGAGAAACTGGAAGACATGGCTAACCTCACCTATCTCAACGAGGCTGCTGTACTGCACAACTTGAAGTCCAGATACGTGTCTGGATTCATCTACGTGAGTGTGAACTTTGTGACTGAACGCATGCAATTCAGCGCGTTCGATTTCGCACCGAACAGTCCGCGTGCCCTCGTGAACGCTTGTGGCCCCTTCGGGTGTTTTGAAAAAAAATGTTGACTCCAAGGCTTTCACCATGTCGTCACAAGTGCTTCAATCTGTTGACGGAAGAGTGTTGTGGCTCTTGCAGACATACTCGGGTCTTTTCTGCGTCGTGGTGAACCCTTACAAGCGCCTGCCCATCTACACACCGAACGTGATCGGCAAATACAGGGGCAAGAGGAGGAACGAGATGCCGCCCCATCTCTTCTCCGTGTCTGACAACGCCTACACAGACATGTTGACCAGTGAGTGTGTCAGTCTCTACACTGCAGCCGTGGCCCGTAACTGCTGGTATTTGAAGGATCATGTTGTGTGTCCCAGTGGAAGAATTCCCGGATCATGTTGAGAACAATTGTCTTGATGATCTCCTCTCTTCTTTGCAGACCGTGAGAACCAGTCCATCCTGATCACGTAAGTGTTCGCCTTCTCGCAGAGTGTGAATGAACTTCACCATAACGGAGGATTTGGGGGGGCATTGAGCAATGAAAAGTATCAATGATCCTCGATAAGCGAACTGACCCACGCCCTGCTCCGTAGTTGGGCTCTGAGGCACCACCCCTTCAGGCTGACCCCCGGTTGACCGATCTGTTCACGAGCAAACAAGTGAACAAGCCCAGATGTCTCGAACTTCAGACTCAGGGCTTTGCACCATTCTTTGTCACCCACAGAGGAGAGTCTGGAGCCGGAAAGACTGAGAACACGAAGAAAGTAATCTCGTACTTTGCCTCTGTGGCGGCGACGGGAGGCGGCGACGACGCTGGTGCCGCCGACAAGAAGGTCCGTAAGCTGTTCTGTCTCGCGCGACGCCTCTGGTGCAAAACATGTTCAACGTTTCGGCTGTGACGCAAGAACACCTGGGTGCACATCACGAAATGGACAATCCCTCACAGTCTACCAAATGCAGCAAATGTCGCGCCCCACAAACTGTGCGTTGTTGGCACAAAGGGGTGTGAATGAACTTGTGTCTTGAAACGTGCGCTTGTGTCTGCAGGGAGGCACCCTCGAGGACGCTATCGTGCAGGCTAACCCTGTACTCGAGGCCTACGGTAACGCCAAGACTGTGAGGAACAACAACTCTTCCCGATTCGTGAGTACATTTCGACTCGTGGACTTTCTCCTGCAGATTCTTGTGCTCCCGAAGAAGTTTCGACATTTGATTGATTCCTTGCCACGTCCTTTTCTTTTCCTCCAGGGTAAATTCGTGCGTATCCACTTCGGCACAACTGGAAAGATCGCTGGAGCCGACATCGAGACTTGTGAGTAGATTGTGTGTTGTTCAGTCTGAATCTCACTGACTGAGAGAACCAAATGTAGAAATCTATGTTGTCTCCAAATGGCCGAGTTTTTGTGTGACCATTTTGTGATCCCAGTTCACCACACAGAATGTGTTTGTGTGGGGGACAGGCAGATTTTCAGAACCAAATAAGGATTTTTTCCCCTTCAGACCTGCTGGAGAAGTCTCGTGTGACGTACCAGCTGCCTGGAGTCGAGCGCAACTACCACATCTTCTACTGGCTGCTGTCCGGCCAGTTTGCTGACTACGCAGGTACTTCTGTTTCTGCTACCAGCTGAGCCGTTGTCCCAGAATCAGACCATGTGCGTCTCATACGGAGCAAAAATAGTTAAATTTCAAATGGTCAAGCCTCGGTTCAAAATCGTTTTGTTGAGGCAATTCACTGACACTGTTTGGTGTGAAGGTTTCACCGGCGTTTTTCCGGAGCCCCTTGTTGATTCACCCAATGAAGTTTGTTGCAGACGACACCGAAAAAACATGACAGGTGAAGGAGCGATGTCTGTGTTTGACGTAGTTTTCTGTGCGTTATTTTATACACTTCTGATTTACATTCAACGCACCTTTTGCAAAGAAACTACTCGCTGTGACGGACCCGTCTATTTATTACAACTTAAACCAGGGCTGCCTCACAGTTGATAATATGGATGACAAAGAGGAAATGAAACTCACAGACGTAAGAATAAGCTCTCCCGAGACTTGGTAGAAACCCACCTGAATCCAGCAGCAGCCCCCGCCACCCCCTGCAGGAGCTGACCCAATGTCCAGATAAGAGAAGTCTGCTCAACATCTACAGGATCCTGAGTCCTGTCCGTCCCCACAACTGGCATCCCAAACCCAAAAGTCCAAGAATCTTGGTGAATTGGTCCTCCGGCCACCAGAATCTTCCTTTCTTTCCAAGGAATGTTCATTCCAAACGTGAACCAAGCAGCGACCCCACAAAACTTTCTCCTTGGATGAGACTCCAGAGACCCAAACACAAAAGAGGCCATGCACGTTCTTTTAGCCTGGTCCAGGCCATAGTGATAGACAGATGACCAGTAGAATGACACTGAACTGCTGAATTGTCCCGGTGGCAGTGATTTTCCTTGCCCCAGAAACCAACATTGAAAGCAGGTGCAACCGTAGACAGCGACCCCAGGTAAACGGGTTCCCGTTCCTCCCACACACGCGTCAGACACACGTGACATGATCAAAGCTTGACATCAAAAGATGGACCTGTCCTGGTCCCCCCCCCCGGTCCTGGTCTTGCCTCCACCGCGCGCAGAGCTGGGTGTCTCCTGGAACTCGTGCTGCCCACTTTCCTGCGACTCAACTGCGTCCTGCGTCCTCTGCGATCGAACAGCGCGCACCGCGAAAACCGCGTTTTAACCTGTGAATTTATCATCTAGATGCAGAACATATGAATGAGTAGTGGAATCCAGATCCACGCCTGCATGTTTCATCACGTGTTCCTTTGCAGAAAAATGACAAGTGGACTGCGAGAAGCATCTGCGCCAGAGCCAGTTCTCAAGCCTCACACACATTGTGTATTCTATTCAGAAAAACTCCTTGTCCAAACGGACCCAGCTCTCTATGACAACATTAACCAGGGCTGCCTCACTGTCGATAATATGGATGACAAAGAGGAGATGAGACTCACAGACGTATGTATTCAGAGCGGTCTGCTGCCGCAAAGAACTCCCGGGTCATGGACACACTTTCTTACCTTGTCACCGTGCATCCTGGTGATGTGGTCTTGTGAACACAGACCTTGAGACCCGTCTCTCTCTCCTCCAACATCGCTCTTTCTCTCAGAACGTGACCGCCCCGCACCATCCGACAGTTACCTGCAATTTAGAATCATCCAAAATGACCTGAACTTCACCTCGAAGCATTTTTGAATGATCGAAATAAACACCAAAGTGAGCACCCTCCATCAGTGTCTCAAGTGCATTAGACTTGCAAGTGACACCTCCCATCATCACTATCACCATGATCTGGAAATCAAGCGTGACTGAGTATCCCGCACACCAGCCGAAACGTGACATGGAGAACCAAGAGATTTCCTCAACCGTCACCCGAGCGACGCCGAAACTGTGCCCTCCACTCCGATATGTCACCAAGTTCTCTTTCTTCTAGAAACCAGGACCTTACGCAAACCCCACAAATCTAGCTCAAGAATCTTGTACATTGCTTCTTCTGTCTTGTACCAACCCAACTCATGTTCATTTCCAGCAAAACGATGACGAGACAGCCCACAGCCCCTCGGAGCTTTGTAGCCTTCCTTTCCAGATGGATAAAATAACACGCTTGACCAAACTTTCTTTCCAGATCCTTGAGTGCCGGAGAAACAACCTGTTCCATTCTCCTGTTCTGAGTTCTGTTCACGAGTATTTAGGGAAAATAAGCCGTGGTGGCATTTCCTCAGTGCGACTTGCCCTTATTTGGTGCAATGTCCGAAACAACGGACGAGAAAGAACGTGAAGCAGGGCACAGTTCACCACAGCTTGACCAGCCTGTACCGCTCCAACTGATGCAGTGTTGTAAGATACGCCCGGACCTCTTTCTTCCTCACACGTGGGACGAAGACACCTCCGCTTCTTACCTCTCTTCAACCGAGTTTTCTCCACAGGACTGAACACACCAACGCAATGCCAGGAACATTTCTCACACCTGTTCACACCACGCGCTGTCTTTCCACACAGAGAAACTCCTTGCGTCCACGGATCCTGGTCTCTATAACAACATTAACCAGGGCTGCCTCACTGTCGATAATATGGATGACAAAGAGGAGATGAGACTCACAGACGTAAGAACAAACTCTCCCGACATGTGGTAGAAATGAACCTGAATCCACCAGCAGCCACCGCCACCCTCGGATTATGGCCCTATACGTATCCACCTCTACCCTCGGGTCAGACCCCGTGGAGCCAACAGACTCCACGGACCATCCCGTCCTTTTGGTCAAAGGTTAAAAATTCCGTCTCTCCCAGCTGACAAATACCATTCGTTTCAGATCTGTTCTGGATTCCTGTTGTGTTGTGTTTTTTTTTGAAAATGACTCTCACAGACGTTGCAGACAAGTCTCCCGAGATATGAACCTGACTGCACCTTGCAGCCCACCGCCACCCTCGGAGATGACCCAGATGACCCAATGGTCTCCCAGGACCATCCTTCCTTTCTGGTCAAGGATTTTCCACTCTCCAATCAAACGAACACCGTCCTTTTCAATCCGTTCTAGATTCTTGTGTTGTTTTTCACAGATGTACGCAGAAAAATCTCCCGAGGTGTGACAGTTCTAAATGAACCTGAATCCTACCTTGCAGCCTGCCGCCACCCTTGGAGATGACCCAATGGACTCCAAGGATCATCCTTCCTTTCTGGTCAAGGATTTTCCACTTTCCAACCAAGCAAATACCGTTCTTTTCAGATCCGTTTTGGATTCCTGTTGTGTTGTGTTGTTTTGTTGTTTTTATGTGTTGAGTCCAAGTGTTGCGGTGTCACTCTCCCCGATCCTCTCGCGGATCTGAACGGTGCCGAATCACCGCCCCTCATCTCTCCCGTTCCTCTTCACCAGAGAAACTTCTCGTCAAGGAGGATCCCAGTTTGTACAATAACATCAACCAGGGCTGCCTCGGCGTCGACGGCATGGATGACAAAGAGGAAATGAAACTCACGGACGTATGTATCCAGAGTGGAGTGACTTCCACTCGGTGGACGCAGCGAACTCCTCCCCCTCCTCCTCCCCCTGAGCCCCCGAGCAGCATCACCGCCCGTGCCTTCTGATCAACTTCACACTGCCCCATCATGACCTCACTGTATCATCTCAACAAATCGAGACCCTTCTCCATGCATCATTTCTGACCTTATCCGAAGGTTTGCTCTCTGTGGAACCGTTTCCCACAAAAACCTCGATTCAATACATGTGTCTCCTCGGGACACCACCGACCAATCCAGGTTGTCTTGAAAACCAGACAGTGTGTTGAAACAAACCTGTGAACACGATGCATTTTGTCCACGGCAAAAGAGAACCTCCCTGACTCGCCCCAACACGAAACACCTGCGACACCTGTTATGTCACCTCTCACATCTTGTTTTCATTCCTTTGCAGAATCCACCGTACGCAAACAAGTACCCGGTGCCCGTAGATCCTGAGATCCTTCACACAATGTTTCCTTTCCGTGTCTGACGGTTTGATCTCACCCGTTGGGCGTCACCAGGTTTCTCTTCCAGCACTCCAGCCCCGATGATGTTTTTGAACAATCCATCGTGAACTTCTTTAGACCAACACTCGTGGATACGCATGTACCGGACGTGTCTCTTGTATCACCGACTGCGTCATGATGTTTGTTCCTCAATTGACAGTATAAGTTGTGCAGTCCCCATGCCTGTTCCACAGAATCGTCATGTCCCCCGTTCCTGAGACAACCGAGGACCAACCCTTCATTGCTGCCACGGGCTCCCACCCCGCACACACAGAATTGCACTTTGTTTCAGGTCTAATCAATTGTGACGTCCTTGTCGTGGTGTTTGTGTCGTGTTGTTGCCTTTGTCCTGTGTTTGTGTGGATCACCAGTACCAACACCAGCACCAGCAGCCGCAGCGTTCACCTCCTCAATCTCTCCCCTGTTCCTCTTCCCCAGAAAAACTCATTGTCAAGGAGGACGCCAGTTTGTACAATAACATCAACCAGGGCTGCCTCGACGTCGACGGCATGGATGACAAAGAGGAGATGAAGATCACAGACGTAGGTATCCAGCGCAGAAGGAGCTGCTCATCACAGAGACAAACATCGGCCAAATCGTTGTGGTTCAGCTTTTGGTCTTTGAGCTGCTGGGCGACATGTTTTTGCTGTTCTGTGGCTGCGTTTCTTTGTGCTGGCCGGGCGACGCTTCGAGTTACGCTTCGTGAAGATCATTTTGTTTTGGAGGAAGCCTCGCTCTGTTTTTGACGAGCAGCCTGACGCTTCCAGGCTCTGGAGCCGAATATTTTGTGATTGTCAATTTTTTTGAACGCATACAATTTTGAATCTGATTTGTTTGGCTTTACCTCTGACATCATGGATGCATGCTGTTTGTTTTCCGATCAAATTTCCAACGTTTATACCCCCTCTTCCTGCCCCCTTGAAGCTTCCAAATGTCCCACTCTGGATCCCAACACAGCGAATCCTATTTGATCTGATGAAATGTGAAGAAATGTTGTTTCCATTTTGTTTTGTCCGCGTGTAAGTTCTTGTGCTCGTGGACTCCACAACTGCGCGAGGTAGCTGGGTAAGTTCCGATACTGCCCCCACTCGGAGTTACCAAATGAGAGCCAGAGAAATGCAGATGTCCAGAGCCCATTTCAACTGAGTTGAGATTTAAAACAAACCACGTCTTCAGGTCTGTCCGAACCAAAATAGTTTTGATTTCGTTTGGACGTTCAATCAGTTGTGCAAAAATGCGCAAGTTCTGAAGCCAGTGGCTCCATGTATCGACCACCAGTTTGCGTTCTCCGTCCCTCTGTGTCGGCGTTATCTTGCGCAGACACGCGCGTGTGTGTGGTGTTGACGCGCGTTGACGCCAGCGTCTCTGACACCCGTCTCCTGTCTTCGTCCCGCAGGAGGCTTTCCCCGTCCTCGGCTTCACAGAGGAGGAGAAGATGGCGCTCTACCGCTGCACGTCCGCTGTCATGCAGTTCGGCAACATGAAGTTCAAGCAGAGGCCCAGGGACGAGCAGGCCGAGGCCGACGGCACCGCCGAGGCTGAGAAGGTGCGTGTCGCACGTTGCTGGGGTCAGTCATGTGATTCATGTCCTTCAGATGGGGTACTCAAGCTGTGTGGTGTTGTGTAAAAAAACTTGATTCTCAGCATGGCTGATTATGTCTCCGCACAAAACATATTCCTGTGAAATTCTCCCCCAGCGCAGTGCTCGGTGTCGTGGGAACCCAACATTCGCCTTCTCTGTTCCAGATCTCCATGCTGCTCGGAGTGAACTGCGCCGATCTGCTCAAGTCCCTGCTGACCCCCAAGGTGAAGGTCGGCAGCGAGTGGGTGACCAAGGGTCAGAACCTGGACCAGGTGGCCTTCTCCGTCGGTGCTCTGGGCAAGTCTCTGTACTCGAGGATGTTCGACTGGCTCGTGGTGAAGGTGAACGCCACGCTCGACACCAAAGTGAGGAGAGCCTACTTCATCGGTGTGCTGGATATCGCCGGCTTCGAGATCTTCGAGGTGAGTGCATCAGCACAGAATCCGTGGTTCAAGTACTGTCACTTGGACCTACGACCAGGAATCTGGGTTCTGACCAGAGGTTTGGTTTTGCTTGTAGCTCAACACCCTGGAGCAGCTGCTCATCAACTACACGAACGAGCGTCTGCAGCAGTTCTTCAACCACCACATGTTCGTGCTGGAGCAGGAGGAGTACAAGAAGGAGGGCATCCACTGGGAGTTCATCGACTTCGGAATGGACTTGCAGGCCACCATCGAGCTTATCGAGAAGGTCAGCAAATGTCTAGGCCTGTTTGGATCTTTCTGGGAGGGAGGACTGACATTTTGCCTCCTTAGGATCGAGTCATACATTTCTTTCAGGATATTTTCTAACTTGTTTTTTGTTTCTGTTCCAGCCCATGGGTATCCTGTCCATCCTTCAGGAACAGTGCATGTTCCCCAAGGCTACCAACGAAACCCTCAAGGCCATGCTGTACGAGAACCACTTGGGCAAGTCCAAGCAGTTCGGAAAGCCCAAGCCTGCCAAGAACCAGAAGTACGAGGCTCACTTCGAGCTGTACCACTACGCCGGAACCGTGGGCTACAATGTTGACGGCTGGCTCTTCAAGAACAAGGATCCTCTGAACCAGACTGTGGCCAACCTGCTGTCTGAGTCCAAGGAGAAGCTGGTGGCCGGCCTGTTCCCCAGACAGGAGGGTACGTGTGTGTGTGTGTGTGCGTGTGTGTGTGTGTGTGTGTGCTCTGCGCTTGCCTGTGTGTGTATGTGTATGTGTGTGTGCGTGTGCGTGTGCGTGCGTCTGTGCGCTCGTCTGTGCGTGCACTACATGACATTCACAAGGACTGACCGTCACAATGTGGCTTTGCAAGCGAGTTTGCTTCAGTCTCAAACACCGAAGGAAGATTGTTGCACTTGTACTCGTATTCGACATGTAACGTGGTTCTTGTGGTTGCAGAGGACGGCGGCGGCAAGAAGGGCGGCAAGAAGTCCAAGGGTTCTGCACAGCAGACCATCTCCAACAACCACAAGGTACGCACCAAACGGACAGGTTCAGTCAGATGTGAGATTCATCTACTTTCAGAAATTTTTGCTCGTGGGTAAATGCAGTACATTTTGAAGGCAAAATCCGAGCACAACTAGAATCTACTTTATATTCAAAGAAAAGAATTCGTCAGTGAACTCTTACATAAATGTTCCTGCCCAAGTTCATTCCAACGTCACGTTGTGATGCCATAACATGAGAATCAACCGCTCACGCGCTCCTCTCTCATTCGTTCCGTGTGAAGCCACCATTCTTCATTTCACTCACATCGTGTCACCTTCACACCACACTCTCTTTCTTCGTAGCCTTACGAATCACTTCCAGGTCTTTGAAGGGGAACTCAGAAAGATTTTGAATAGTTTTTTGTCTTCATTTGTCTTATTTGTCACTGGATGTGACGGACATTTTGTCATCAAGATATCACGATCATGACGACATCACGCATTTTCACGGTCAGACGTGGCGATTTTTGTTTGTGTCGCACTCATTGTCATCAAGATGCGACGCGTCAGTTCACGGCATCAAAATCACGCTCGCTCGATCGCTCGCTCATCGCACTCACTTCAATTCAAACACGACGGTTGACTTCCCCGCAGGAGTCGTTGCATCGCTTGATGCACAACTTGCACATGACGGCGCCGCATTTCGTGCGTTGTCTCATCCCCAACGAGCGCAAGTGCCCCTGTAAGTACGGTGTGCCTGGCTGGCTCGGCTCAGGACGGCGATCGTGCATGCACCGAGCTGCTGCAGCGATCGTCTCACGCACTGGTTGCTGTGCTGCTATAGCGTGGCGAGTTGCGTTCAGTTGCTTCAGCGCAATACGTAGAGCAGTTGCGTTGCGAGGGCTTTGTGCAATCCATGGGAGAACTAACCAAACCAAAACACTCCTGTGGACACTTTCCGCTGTTGTAAATTTTCCGCTTTGTCTGTTCTTGTTGTGTTTCTCTGTTCCTGAATTTTCTGCGTTCAACTTTTTGCTTTGTTTTGTAGGTAGAATTTGGCTGTTTTTGATTTGTCCTCTTTGTCCCACCCGTCTGCTGTTCATCCGCAAAAGATTGTGTGCACGGAATCACTGAGGGTATCCACACAGAGAATTATTCTCGGACCCTGTGAGTCGGATGTTCAGTGCTTCAAATCCCCCTCCTCCTCCAATGGACGCGCGAGTCCCACAAGATGTTAGTCCCCCTCCCTCCCTCCCCTCCTCGCTGCCGTGACCGCTTGATTCGCGTGTTGGTTGACGCGTTGCTCGTTTTACCTCGCGACAGGACTCTCTGCACAGACTGATGCACAACCTGCACATGACGCAGCCGCACTTTGTGCGCTGCCTGATCCCCAATGAGCGCAAGTGCCCATGTGAGTATCGGTCCGAAGCGGCCGCAGCGTAAGTATTGCAAAGACCCATGGGGAACAAAAGGTCAAAAGAACTGCAGTGTGTCAACGGTAACAGTATTCGCATCAATGAAGCAGAGCCGAACGCGTAGCGACCAGTGGGCATCGACACCACTGCAGACAGGTCCGCTCGTTCTAAAGAAACTGCTCGCTGTAAAGAAACAAAGTTCAAAGAGAGAAGGAAGCGAACTAGTTCAGATCCAGGGCGCAGGCACCGCAGGCACCACTCAGTGCAGTGCAGAGCCACTGACTTGCTTGTCTTTTACTGTTTGGCTTTCTTCTCTGAAGGACACATTTGCTGGAGGACATGGTTTGCTCGTTTCAGTCGAGATGGACGCCTTCCTCGTGCTTCACCAGCTGCAGTGTAACGGTGTGCTCGAGGGCATCCGTATCTGCAGGAAGGGCTTCCCCAGCAGGATGCTGTACCCCGAGTTCAAGCAGCGGTGGGTGCTTTGCCTTGGTAGTTTTGATTATCAAACGCAAGCTTTGTAGCAGAAACTTGGTTGCACATTCAAAAACTAATGTTGTCATCGGTTTGTGTTTTTGCTTGCAGCTACTCCATCCTGGCTCCCAATGCCATCCCCGCTGGATTCGTTGAGGCCAAGGAAGCCTCTGCCAAGGTTCTGGAGGCGCTCCAGCTCGACCAGGACAAGTACAAGCTGGGCCACACCAAGGTGTTCTTCAGGGCCGGAGTGCTGGGTATGCTTGAGGAGTTGCGCGAGGACCGTCTCTCGGCCATCCTGGCCTTCCTGCAGGCCCACATCCGTGGTTACCTGATGAGGAGGAACTACCAGAAGCTGCAGGACCAGAGGTGAGCTCATTCCTTCTGCAGGCCTGACTTCTGAGTGTCTGACTGTTTGGGACAATGAAGTGATCTGCCCAGTTTTTCTCCATTGTGAGAAAGATACTCAGTGACACCTATTTGTTCCAGAGTTGCCCTGGACCGTATCCAGAAGAACGTGCGCGCCTGGCTGGCTCTGAGGAACTGGGCCTGGTGGAGGATGTACACGCGCGTCAAGCCTCTGCTGAGCATCGCCAGACAGGAGGACGAGGCGAAGCAGGCCGCCGAGGAGCTCAAGAAGACCAAAGAGGAGATGGAGAAACTCACAGGTACACCATTAATCCACACGCTGAAATATTCTGTGAGCTTGACACCAAACACGGCGCAACAGACAAAAGCGTCGACACAACAGCTGTGCCAGTGTTCTTGGCCAAGTCAAAACAGCTGTGGTAACGCGTTGTGATCGCATCACTTCACTTTGTCCAGAACTGTACGTCATGTCATTCAACTCCTCTCGCACGCCATAAAGACGTACGAGTACATGGCACGTTGTTTTTTCACACAACTAAAGATTGTCCTCACACGGAATTGAGACATACATGCACGTGTCGCCTGGTCTTCTCGCTCAGACTTCAAGAAGCAGCTGGAGGAGAGGAACGCGCTGCTGCAGCGTGAACTCGACGACCTGAAGAGCAACGCCGGCACCGCCGAGGAGTCGCTCGCCGAGGCGCAGGTCCAGATCGAGGACCTCATGAAGGCCAAGTTCGAGTTCGAGGAGAACATCAAGGAGCTCGAGGAGCGCATCGAGGAGGCTGAGTCCGCCGCCGAGGACGGCGAGGGAGAGCGCAACAAACTCAAGGACAAGATCGACGAACTCAAGAAGGACAAGGAGGGACTCGAGGACAACATCAAGAAGGTGCGAGGGATTCTTTGTCTTTTATATTTTCCTTCTTGGGATTGTTTGGAGGGTCAAGCACTGCCAGGTCATTTGCATCAGTCCAAAGAGGTTGGAAAATCGATTCGAGGCCGCCAAGAACCTTGACACTGAGCGAGTAGGATGTTTGTGTGAAATTGTCGCAGACCTGAACTTTCTTCTTCGTTCGCAGCAAGAGCATGAGAAGGCTGAGAAGGACAACCAGATCAAGACTCTCAACGACGAAATGGCGCGCCAGGACGAGACGATCGCCAAACTGAGCAAGGACGGAAAGGGACTGAACGAGTCTCTGAAGAAGACCCAGGAAGACCTGGCTGCTGAGGAGGACAAGGTCAAGAACTTGAACAAGATCAAGGGCAAACTGGAGCAGCAGTGCGATGAGCTGGAGGATAACCTGGAGAGGGAGAGGAAAGCCAAGGCTGACACAGAGAAGGCCAAGAGGAAGGTCGAGGCCGACCTCAAGGCCACACAGGAAGTGGTGGATGACCTTGAGAGGATCAAGCGTGACCTTGAAGACAATGTGAAGAGGTGAGATCTGGCAATATTTCACAAACAGAACACACGAGTAATTCAAATCACAGTTTGATGGAGGAGAACAGAAAATGGCTTTCAACACCTTCAACTTCATTTTCTTTTCTCTGTCAACAGGAAGGACCAAGAAATCAACAACCTCAGCAACAAACTGGAGGAGGAGGAGTCCCTCGTGGCCTCCCTGAAGAAGAAGATCAAGAACCTGGAGGCTCGCATCGAGGAGCTGGAGGGTGAGCTGGATGCTGAGCGCCAGGCCCGTGTCAAGGTGGAGAAGCAGAGGGGCGACCTCAACCGCGACCTGGAGGAGCTCAGCTCTCAGCTCGACGATACTGGGAACACCGCTCAAGCTGCGGTGAGTAAGATGTTCAGAGGCAATAATGATTGTGGTGTGGCGCTTGCTGGCAGGGCAAAACAAAAAGCCAAGAGAGGCTTTGCACTGAGACCATAACCGTGAGACCAAGTAGAGCACTAGAACCTGCAGCTGTGATACTTTCCCCCGTCTCTGCTTCAGGCTGATCTGAACAAGAAGCGTGAGGCTGAGATCGCCAAGATGCGCAAGGAGATGGAGGACCAGGTGATGCAGAGCGAGCAGTCGATCGCTCAGCTCAGGAAGAAGAACAACGATGTCGTCAACGATCTCAACGACCAGCTCGACCAGGCCCAGAAGCAGAAGTCCAAGTGAGTTCCACCAAACAACATGAACAGCAGTAGTTCGCATCCGAAGGACATTTCGGAGACAATTCAAAAGTGTCCCAAAACGGCCCTTTCCACAAAACTGAGTTGCCGGAATTCAAGCTAAATTTTTTGTCCTCTCCGTGGAGATATTTTCAATCAGAGATCTGACACAATTTGAAAAAAAAATCACAAGCACACAACTGCATTGGTCTGATGCAAATGAAAGAAGAAAATTGGATTCGTCTCCTTGTGCTTGACAGGGTCGAGAAGGAGAGGAACCAGCTGAAGTCCGAGCTGGACGACCTGCAGGGACAGCTTGACCACGTCAGCAAGACCAAGGTAGGGGAACCACACGGCTCTGTTGAATCCAACCGCACAGACATGGGGCAGTCTCACGATTATTGTTGCTTGGAGCATCGGTCAAGTAACAACAACGACGAGATGACTTGATGGCAAATTGTTTAAACCTTGCCCAAAACGTGCTTCGTTCACGTTGGGGGGAATGGAAATGTTGAATTGCCCGGCTGATGAAAACTACTCCGTCTACAGGGCAGCGCCGACAAACTCGCCAAGTCGCTCGAGTCTCAGCTCAGCGAACTCAACGACAAGAACGACCACGCCGCGCGCCAGGTGAACGAGCTCAGCTCGGACAAGTCGCGTCTCACCAACGCCAACAACGACCTGCAGCGCCAGCTGGAGGAGGCACAGGAACAGGTGAACGCTCTCAACAAGGCCAAGAGCTCGCTGTCCAAGCAGCTGGACGAGGCCCAGGGTCTGCTAGAGGAGGAGAGCCGCGCCAAGAGCAAGTTCCAGGCTGAGGCGAGGAACCTGTCCGGCGACCTTGACTCCATGAGGGACCAACTGGAATCGGAGTCCGAGGCCGTGGGAGATCTGCAGAGGCAGGTCAAGAAGTTCCAGGATGAGGCGCACATGTGGAAGGCCAAGTTCGACAGCGGCGAGGGCGGCGTGAGCAGCGAGGCCATGGACGAGCTGAAGAAGAAGCTGTCCAAGCAGCTGCGTGCCGTCGAGGAGCAGCTCGAGTCTGCGCAGGCCAAGGCCAACTCGGCCGACAAGGACCGCAGGCGCCTCCAGGCCGAGCTCGAGGACTCCATGGTCGACGCCGAGAAGGTCAGTGCCCACCCAGTTCTGTTTGAACAGAGTATATTGTTCGACACTGGCCAATTGAAAGATGAAAACCACGTTCACTGAAGATTTTACACCTATTTGCGCTCTGGGTTAGCAGACGTTCAACACTTGCTTCTTTGTTCTTGGCCCGTACAGTTCAAGGCGCAGGCGATCGGAAGCGAGCGCAACGTCAAGTCGCTCGAGAAGGCCGTCGCCGACTGGAAGAGGAAGGCGTCCGACCTGCAGGGCGAGCTCGACGGAGCCGGAGGTCAGTGCTGTCTGCGCGCAGCAGCCAATCGGAAAGAAGGAAAAGACTCGCCAACCCAAAGCAGAAGAAACCAGTGAACCTGTGAAGTCGCTGTTGCCTTTAGATTCGAAGAATCTTCTGCAGGGGTTGTGTCAACGGGCTTTGACAACTGAAATGTCTCTTCCCTGATTGGTTGATTGAGCGAGGCCCTCCCTCTGGTGTGTTTCAGGCGATGCGCGCTCTGCCGCCGCCGACGCCTTCAGGTACAAGTCGGAGGTCGAGGAGCGTGACGACCAGATCGAGGCTCTGCGCAGGGAGATCCGCGCCCTCAGTGAGTGTCCGCGTCTCCGTCAGGGCTCAGCGTCCAGAGCTCTGACAGGGAGACAAGTTCAGTGCACGCGCAATGAATGCATGACATGTGCGCTGGTTCGTGTGTGTTCATCAAAATGGGGTTGCCATTGTCTTTCGAGACATCTTCTCCCACTCTGACACAACGTGCACTCTTGTCAAATTTCATCAAATTTCATCAAGTATGTCCTGGTGGACCAAGAATGGAGCTCAGGAGGCCCAAATCTTTGAGGAGGAGAGGGAGCAAACAGCAACTTCGCAAATTTGACAGCACGAAGAAGACAGTTTTGTGCCTTTCACACGCACCAAATTGTGGAGCAAACTTCTGCCAAAATCCCTGGCCCTCTGGACCCACCCTCAGCTCGTACCAATCTTGGTCAAGAGTGTGCGAATCACGAAGTCTCACGGCTCATGTCCGCTTCGCTTTGTGCAGCTGATGAGGCGAAGGAGCTGAAGGACGAGATCGACCGCGCGCACCGCTCCGCCTCGGACGCCGACAAGCAGCGCAAGCGTCTCGCCATGGAGAAGGACGAGCTGGTGAGCGCCCTCGAGGACGCCGAGTCCGCCCTGGAGCAGGAGGAGGCCAAGGTGCTCAACGCCCAGAACGAGATCCAGCACATCCGCCAGGAGTTCGAGCGCCGCCTCTCGGAGAAGGACGAGGACTTCGAGGCCACTCGGTGAGTCCGGGACAGGCTGCTGTCAAAACTGCGCGTGGGCTCCAATTTGCATTTGAGTTCTGTGCTCAGTTGCAGTGGTGAGACTTGATGTTTGTTGTCTAATGCAGCAAGAACCACCTTCATGCGATGGAGGCAGTGGAGGCTTCTCTGGAGGCCGAACAGCGAGGCAAGGCTGATGCTGTCAGGGCCAAGAAGAAGCTGGAGGGAGAGATCAACGAGCTGGAGGCTGCTCTGGACGCTGCCAACAGAGGCCGCATGGAGGCTGAGAAGAACGTGAAGAAGCACCAGGCGGCCATCAACGAGCTGAGGCAGCAGATCGAGGAGGAGCACCGCGCCCGCGAGGAGGCCAACAAGCAGGTGCGACGAGAAACCCAAATGTGCATCAAAATTTCCTGCAGCGCCAGAAATACTCGGCTGTTGAATGGCCTGGTGTTACGCAGAACTGTTGAACCACCCCAGATGGCAGAATTTGCGCTTTGTCCATTTCCGGTCCCTGCACCACGAAAATAGCTGGTTCTTCGAAACAAAACATGGTGCTGTTGTCGGCCAGATTCTCAAAAATGCAAAGAGATTAAATTTTCTGCCCTTGCCCCTTCTTCATCACTTTGGAAGGATATGAGTTTGACTTCAATTGTTTACCAAATGCGAAAGTTGCGATTCTGTGGCTCGTGCGTCGCGTGTGGGCTGCAGCTGACGCGGTTGTCTCGGTGTTGTAGGCGCAGGCCGCGGAGCGCCGTGCCGCGATGATCGCCGGCGAGGTCGAGGACTACAAGGCGCAGCTGGAGCAGGTCGAGCGCTCCTTCAAGATGTGCCAGTCGGAGCTGAACGAGGCGTCCGACCGCGTCAACGAGCTGTCGGCGCAGAACTCGTCGCTCAACGCGCACAAGAAGCGCCTGGAGACAACCGTGCAGCAGATGCAGAGCGACCTCGAGGCACAGGTACGTGGCAACGACACGCTATCAATTGGTTGTAAACAAACTTGTGTTCCCTGAAAATTCAGTCACGTCCCTGTTTTTCCAAATGGGATCAAAGTTATTCATTTTTGCCCAAACAAGCAGAGAAATGTTGTGGGGACCTTTGCATCACACCACTGCTTTTGTTCCCCTTGTAGTCTGATGAGATCAAGGCTGCTGATGAGAACGCCCGCCGCGCCGCCGACGACTGCCAGCGCATGCAGGACGAGCTCAGGAAGGCCCAGGCCGACTCCAACAACCTCGACAAGCTGCGTCGCAACCTGGCTGCCCAGGTTAAGGACCTGCAGGCGCGTCTGGACGAGGCTGAGGCCGCCAGAGCAGGAGCAGGAAAGCGCCAGATCGCTCAGCTTGAGCAGAGAGTGAGTACAAATAAATATCCAGCTTCGTTTGACCCATAAATCATGAGCAGAAAAGATAAGTTTGAAAAGTGCGCTTCTCTCAGACCTTTCTCTGAAGTTGCTGTAACCAGATTGTGATAAGCCTTGAGTAACGCCTCCTGGTGTTGGTTTCAGCTGCACGAGGTGGAGGGCGCCTTCGCAGACGAGCAGCGCCGCCACGCGGACACCCAGAAGAACATCCGCAAACAGGACAAGAGGATCAAGGACCTCATCATGCAGGTCAGTCTCACTCTCTCACTCACTCCTGTCGAGCGGGCGTTTTCCGTGCCCACCAGGTGGCGTGTGTGTGTCCACGATAGCGCAGAAAGTTTCAAGCCGCAAGAGCTGCTTCAGAACTGTGCGACTGTTCTTGTTGAACAGTCACTTCGTACTGCTGTTGTGAAAGCGAAAAGCAACGCGACTGTTATTCTCGTGTCAGGTGGAGGATGAGCGCAAGCACCAGCAGTCGATGGCCGACCAGAACAACGCTCTGCAGGGCAAGGTGAAGCTGTTCAAGCAGCAGCTCGAGGAGGCGGTAAGTAGCACCTCACTCTCTATCATCTCCGCCTCCGTTTTGTCCATATCCCACCAAGGTTGAACAAATCCTTCGGATTACGAATCCTTGAAGACAATGTAAATCTGTCTTCTAATTTGAATCTCGTCTCATGCGCACCACTTGGTTCTGTCTGTGAGGTCTGTGTGAACCAGTGGCGAGGGAACACTCGGCAAGATGATCTGACTTGACGTGGCGGAACGTTGCCCCCTGAGATGTGGCTTTGTTGTCCTGAAGAATGGGTTGGAAAGTTTGTGGTGCGGAGATTGGGCTGAGCAACACAGGAGACCCACCCTGCAGGCAGCGCCCACAGGCCTTGGCGCAAGTGTCCAAGACAAGGAACTCGGTCTCTCCCTCATCATCGACTGCATTCGTTTCTTCCCGTCTTCAGGAGGACATTGCCGCTGGCAACCTGTCCAAGGCCCGCAAGCTGCAGGCTGACCTGGAGGAGGCTGAGGAGCGCGCCGACATGGCGGAGCAGGCCGTCGCCAAGCTCCGCGCCAAGCTGCGCTCTTAAGCTGCCGACGAACCGCGCTGACTCCGTGGCAACGAACCGACCCGACCGACCGACCGCTGTAGGTGTCTTGCCATAGGACAGCATTTGACCAAACCAATACCGAATTTGACAAGTTTTTTTTCTTTTATGGACTGTGTTTTTGATTTGCAAAAGACTGATCACTCACGTCTGCGTAACTTGGTGCGGAGTAAATCCCGAGCTGAAACAGTTTTGTTGGATGAATGGTTTGGAATCGTGGGAACATCAGACATTTGTTGAAGTTTTTGTGTAGTTTTCCACACGCCACGCACACAGCACTTTTTCACATGTTAAGTTTCAGAACTGTTGAGCGAGAGATTATTAGAATCAGTTGAATAAATTGTGAATGTAAAGCGAAGCCACTCCGTTGTTCGTCATTTGCCTTCGTGGGTGCACAACACAGGCGAGGCGATGCAGAAATGGCTTGCAGCAACTCAGCATCATCTTAACTTTTTCATGAGACGCCTTTTGCCGTGTGACTGCAAGTGACAGGCAGCTGCTAACAGGTGACACAGGGTCAAAGACCTGAGGTTGCCACATGCCATGTGCTGACGCACTGCAGCGATTTTGTCAAACGCCTGTCGTTGGAGGGAGCTGCCCAGGCACAACGAGCCTTCCACCCAAGCAACATGCTCTCCCAACCGCAGACCGTTGGACCAGGATCATGCATCCTGGATCCACCCTCGAGCTCGCGACTGTCGACTGGAACAAGACCAATGTTCCGGAGGTGTGAAACACGCCGACCATGCGAGTCGCTGTCGGATAGAACGACACGACCACAGAACCTGCAGACGCTTGCTGACCCTCTGCCCGAACAATCGTCTCCACTCGATGGAGGGTGATGACCCGAGCCCCACTGAGGTTCCAAATCGACTCCAAAAATTTCAAAGGTCTCTGTTAGGTTTTGGAGTGGGTGGGTCCGCCGGGCCCGGCCCCTCCACTTTATTCGCCAGAAGACATCCGATGTGTGCCCAAATAAATGAGGTGCATTTAGCACGTCGTAATTCGCTTTACCGCCGCTCACATTCAGCTTGGTGCTGAAGTATGTATGCAGCAATGAGGCTTCATCAAATTTTAAAGCTGCTGTTGAAACCTCCGTCTGCCGACACGGTACCTTCAGTAAAGTGCTCTCGCCCCACGACAGGTGAGGTTCTCCTGACCCTGATTTTGAATTCAATTCAGCTTTCGTGATCAACATCGCTTCGGAGGTGTGGAAATTTGTGCCTTGATCTGTGAATCTGTGTGAATCGGGATGCAAGTAAAAGAGACGGGATTCAGGCTTCACGCTCCCCGTTGAACACCTTGATGTTCGTGTTCTGGATTGTCTTGCCGTGGAACGCATTTCAACACGAAACACGCAATGAAGGATTAGTCACAAGTCAATACAGGATAATTGCTCAAGCTGTCGTTACCTCGGGATTCTGTATCTTTCAGATCTGCGTGATTCCTGGATCAAACAACGCAAGTTTCTGCACATTTCTCCTGCAGTGAAACACAGAGGTGAGAGTTCCGAAACAACAGCTCGGTGTTTTTGGTGTGCTTCTCACCAACAAAAACACACTTGTGTTCTCGCAACATTTACGAGTATTTGTGGCTGAATGAGGGTTTGCAGCAGATGATTTCTCTATTATTCAAGGACAAGTCTGGACGACTCGAAAGGCAGAATTGAGTCATGAACTGCAAAGTCCGCACGTGCGTGCGTGTCAGTGTCAGTGTTGATGTTGCTGTATGTAGGCGTGTGCGCGCGTGAGAAAGAAAGAAACGAAGAACAGACAGACAGACAGACAGACAGACAGACAGACAGACAGACAGACAGACAGACACTTCTTACTGATGTCAATCTTCTCGGCAAATTCACTTGAGCTCGTGCCAAAACTGGCTGGCAAAGTTCCCATTTCATGGGCCTCGTGTTTCCTTCTGAACTTCAGAATGTCGAAGCTCGCGCCGTCGATCGCCTTGGCCGTGACGTGCCTACTGGCGCTGTGCACGCTGCTCCGCGGCGCCGCGCTGCCCCGGGCCGGCGAGGTGCACCGCCGCAGCCGCGCCGCCAACGTCCGCTGGCACTGCAACATGCTCTGCCTCGCCGAGTGCCCGTCGCTGGGGCCGCTCGGAGTCAAGAGCTGCGCACGTAACTGTGAAATGAGCCAGGACCCAGGAAACGTGAACTTCGGTGGGAAGGTCAACTGTCACAATGAAGAGTCGTACGCCGAGAGCATGTTCTTTTGACTTCAGGAGAACGGGCAAAAACGGGAATCGGTTTGAAATTTTCTTTTTCTTGTTTGTTGGTTTGAAGCACATGTGGCAGATTTGAGTATTTTGGACACCTTTTTATGTTTTGTGGATTTTGAGAACCCACTTCCACACCACATCACCACGTTTCGGAGTTGACTTTTTCTAATTGGATCCAACACTCCTCTCGAGATACGACAAACACTGCGGGGAAATTGATGCGAACGCACGGACTTGGCAAATTACATTTGAAACAACACGGTGAAGATCTGGGGAAAACGAATAAAAATCTGTCAAATTACCGCGAGTCTCCGCTTTCATTGCACGTTTGGGAACGAACGTGAAATTATTAGATCCAGTTGAAACACGCAAAGAAGAGTCGCAGAGGGACCATCACATTCAAACAGTTGGGATTTCCTCAGAATGATTGAAAATATTGATCGGCCGAACAACAAGTTCATCAATGTCAAAAGGACCATCATACGTGCAATAAGAGTCAGGACACCAGAGGAAAGCGCTCGCATCGCTGCGCTCAACAGGTGTTTCGAACCTTGTTTGTGGCCAAAAGAGCGATTTTTCTGCACCTGCCTTCCCAACATTGGTGTGATCTATTGCTCGTACCGTATGACGAAAGCGTGTGCGTTTCCAAGCGGTTGTGGATCTGAACCAAGCGTGAACATCGTCACATTTTCACGCGTGCAATGCAATTGAGAAAGTTGGCTGAGACCACGGTTTGTTTGTTAGAACAAGTTTGGAAAGACAGAAATGAGGAAGTCGGATTGAGCATGAAGTTTGATTCAAAATGAGTACGAAGGGCACTTTAAGAAGCAAAACGCCGAGTGCAACGAGCGTGAAGCCTCTGATACTCATCTGTGGGGTCAGGGAAGCAAGTTTGCCTGGAAGCGCTGTTGGTTGAAACTCTGACTTGTGACCCCAAGTCATGACTCAGCCTGGAGATCAAATTATATTTTTACCCCTCGCCCCATGGGCAAACGCAAAGGTTTCGGAGGGTTTGCGGTCACCATTCGTTGAACCATCAGGCACGTCAAATGGGAAGTTTTGCTGAAGCCCACCAAAGCAACAGGGCCCATTCTTGAACAAGACAGAACCGATCAATCAAACTTCTGACATGATGATTCAGACAAAAAGCTACGCCTCTCTGTGTGCCAAGTCGGAAGAAATGCCCTCTTGCCATGTGGTTTCACGTGTCTCTTCAATTGCGCCGGCTCTGCCCCTTGGTGATTGTGTCGAATGCCACCTGGTCCTGTTGGGACAAATCATGTTTTATTTTTGGCCAAAAAGGGAGCTCGGAGCGCCAGGTGGAGCTTTCTTGAGATCACGTTGCGTATGGTCTGTAAAAAGTTCACGATCGAACACCTGTGTTTGAGGCAAAAACAAGACAGAAGGCGGTTTTTCTGTCGTTGTCGTTGCATTTATTTCCTCCCACACTTCACGGACTCCACGAAAGGTTCACACGCTTTCACCTTTTCATGCGTCAGAAAACAAATGCATTGCACACTTGCGTCGGGTGATATTTCACCCATGCAGCTTTTCCTTTCTTGTGTCCCATATAGAGCCTGAAATGTGGTTCTTTGGTCTTGCATAGAAATTGCCGGTCTTTGTTATTGCAGCTTCTTCAGACGAAAGAAACTGCATCACCATCAAATTATGATACGGATCTAACAACGTGTTCCATTGCACAAAGACTATCCAGAGTCGCTCATGCATAAAACCTGTGGTTTATTGGACATCCACAGCAGCGTCTGTCTGGTTGTTGACTGCATCGCATTGCCTCCAGAGATCTGCCTGAGCAACTATGATTTCACTTGCCATGTCCAGCGCCCGACATACAGCGCCACCAATACGCTGATGACGGCCGTTGCCATGGGTACGAGCCGCGTCGCCAGCGCCTCGACGCGCCGCGCGACGCCGAGCGTCTCTGAGCGCTGGCGTCGTCGCGCCATGAGCGCCTCGGCGTCGTCGCGCATCAGCCGCAGCATGTTGAGGCGCTGCTGCAGCGCCGCCAGCGCGTCGCGCACCCCGCGCTCGTGCACCACCTTCCGCACGATCTTGCGGTAGTCCTGCGCGCGGTGTCCGAAGGAAGGGGAGCGGCCGCCGGGCAGCGGCGACGTCGGGGACGGGGGCTCCGTCAGGCTGTTCTGCTTCTCAATCTTCAATCTGAAACAAGATTATCGTCCGTCGGGAAACAATGACAGCTTGAATTTGAATACACGCGAGCTCAGTTTCATGTAAATTTCTTCCGGGAGCATTGTTCGGTTGGATACACACATCCACTCACCTCATGTCGTCAACCATTTCCTCCCGCAAAGTTAGACAATCCACTTTCAAAACCCTGGTTCTGCCGTGAGGAAGACGTCTGTCCTGAGAATTGAGCCAAAACTTATTTGCGAAGACCTACAACCTCAATTCTGTGTGTTTGTCCCATGAATATTGCGTTTCATCACGCCACCAGTTGTGCAGCATGATTGAGTTGGAGACACCGCGATATATCTTCCTCAATGAAAACCTGACGGTCGGCACAGTGTCCTCCAGCACCCCCGACGAACGCGCCAACTTCTGAGCGCTCTAATTCATTTCCTCAAAAGGAACCTTGTTGCGCACAGCCACACAAGTTCGTTTCACTCTTTTCAAGGAATGTCAGTCAAACAAATTTTCACAGTTTGACTCTCAAGGTGAGAGACCTGACTTTTGTTTGCAGAAGTGCCTCTCTGTTCTCCTTTCAGTATCCCGAGCACATAACGCAGCGAGTCTTCACTCCTCACGATAAGTGCAGCGGAAATAAGTTTTCGTCTTCGATTTACAACTGTCCGCTTGCGCCTTTGAGCAAACAGATCTCTCCATTCCACAACACCAGACACAAACACAACAAGCACTTTTGTGGCTCTGCGGTGGAAATATTCGTGTTGGTGCAAAAATGTTGGTATCACAGGTAAACATCATATCCTGGCAACCGTCGGGCACAAATATGTTTGTGGAAAGCCTGTTCACCACGGAGCGATGGAAAAGGATTCGGCACGGGGCGATTGGACTGATAAACACGAGTCAGCTTCGCAGGGATCCGAGCTCCGTTTCGGGAACACGTCCGCCTCCCGCTCGTACAAACACGTTGAATGACTCACATCATCCTTGGTTCAGTCTCTGTGGGATCCAGAGTGACGGTTCCGGAATCCTTATCAGAAAGTGCATGTTGTGTTTGTGTCTGGTGAGGTGAACTGGAGAGATCGGGGAGGAGGGGCCTTTGCTCTTGAAGACTCGTAAATGGGGTGGTCCGCACCCCGGTTCCGCCAGAAGTAACGCGTAGAAAGAACATCAAGCCTCAGCGCTCGTACTTCAGTTCGCAAACACATATATTTTACTTCACGTTTTATTGGCAAAATCAAATCTGTACAATATTGAACAAACACGAGCGAAGAATGAAAATGTGGATATGCATTCACAAAACCGATACGTGTGAAGTCCGGCACTTCACTTCAGCCGACATGATGGCAAACAGCAACAGAAAAAGGATATTGCAAATAATGTGTGCGGCAAAAAGGGTTTAATCGAGAACAAGACAGTTGAAAATGGAATGAAATTTCGCAAGATTTGCCACAGTTACTGTGACCTTTTCTTTTTAGACAACTCACACGAATACAGAAGTGAAACAGCCCCTGCAGAGTTCAGAACTCAGAACTCTCACTCTTACCCATCAGACCAAGAACAAACGATTTTCGTCAATGTTTTCACACGATATCGTCCCACGACGGTCATGGGGCCCAGGACTAAATTTACGTTGGTTCTGTCATGTGTCACGTACACGGAACTTGAAAGTTCTCAGCTGGATCATCCACCCCCCTCCCACTCACAAATAGATGTGCTCACGAAATATATTCACAGACGATACCCATACGCGTACGGCCAGAAGGGCGTTGGAGGGTATGCATAAGGCGATGATAGGGGATGCGGGACGTGTGAGTAAGGCGGATAGGAATGTGGAGCGTGGTGGTATTGCGGCGGTGGCACCGCGTAGCTCTGGGGAGCCTGGGGAATGGAGCTGGGTCCAGGGTATAGAAAACGCGGTGGCGCCAGCATCGCTCCGTGCCCAGAGACCTCGAGTCTGGGCAGCAGCATCGCAGACGGAGGGGGGAGCGTTGGGGGTCGGGGCGGCGGGAGGGGGTGCGGGAGCCGCGCAGGGGGCATCGCGTCCCTGCGCGATCTGGAGTGGTCCCCCAAGTCGTCATCGTACGGTCTGAATATGCCCACTAACATCGGTGCGACTTTCGCAGGTTCTTCCTCCGAATCTACCACGTTGATTTCTTCTTCCCTTTCTTGCTCCTCGGGCTGCGCGTGGTCGGGTGCGTGGTCTGCAGGCGTCGTCTCCTGCTGGTCCTGCTGCCCTGGCGTCGGTCCGCTCTGCCCCTGCTGCCCTGATGTCTCTCCGCTCTCCACTCGCGCCACCGCCCGCCGCGCTTTCCTGTTCGTCCTCGAACGAGCGTTCTGAAACCATGTCTGCGAGAGAAAATGAAGCAAGTGACAGTTGAGGAGGTCCCAGACAGTGAAAAGTGCTTCTGCAAGTGGAACTTGTTTGTCTGGGGAAGGACATGGTTGAGTATCAAATCAAACCAGATTTGGTCAACAACTGCGTCCTCTCATCGTCCGACAGACCAATCCCAGTCTCATTATTCATTATTCAGCAATTTGAAATGAATATACATGTACCGGTAGCGGTGATAATTCACTCACACAGGGGAAAACAATAAACAAAATTCAGCTAACTTGATTTCGAGCACCAGGGGAGAAACCTCCATGATTGTTTTCCCGTGCAGCTCGTATCTCGGCGGAAAAATATAAATTGATGAACTTCCTGTTCTTGAAAGAACAATAAACCAGCTGCAGACCAGCACAAAAGCCTACAGTCACACAAAGACTCCACAGAAGAAGAACGTCAAGGAACGAGAATATATCGGACCTAAATTCCTTCCAGACAAGCAGAAGTGAGACAGACGCATGCACGCGACACAAAAGAGATTTTGTAGATTGCTGCAGTTGGCCACAGCTCCTCGTGACAGGGCTTGCAAGCAAACAAGCAACATGCGTCCACTGCGCACGAGAAACCCCGTTTGCTATTCTGAACTTTCGCACCTACACTCGCTGCTCAATCTCAGATCAGCCTGTTGTGGTGTCGTATCTTGGATCGGCACGAAGACGAATTGTTTTTGTTGCGCGGGATTCATCCGTGCAAATTTATCGGCTTTGGAACCTTGTCTTTTTTGTGCCACCAGGGGGCAGTGAAGTTGACAATGACGTCAGGGAAGCAAAATCAATTCACGAAGGTGGGATGGAGGGCCCCTGCGTCGCTCGTGATCCTTGAACCGTTTCGTGACGAGACGGACTCGAGACATGACTTTTTCCCGGGTGAAATATAGACGTGGAGATCGTGTGTGCACTGACCTGGACCCTCGACTCGGCCACGTCGATCCTCGCAGCGATCTTCTCGCGCTGGTCGATGTCCGGGTACGGGTCCTGGCTGAAGGCGGCCTGCAGCACGGCGACCTGGGCGCTGGTGTAGAGGGTGCGGTTCCGGCGGCGCTTCCCCCTGGCGCCCCCCACCGGCGCCGGCCTCGCCCCACTCCCGCCGCTGCTGTTGCCGCTACCGCCGTCCATGCTGTCTTTCTTTCAGTCGGCGTCCGATGAAACAAGCAAACCTGCCCGGCGACAAAAATTTTGATAGTTTTGCAGTGAAGTCATCTCTTTGTGATCTTTTTACCAACGTTTGTTGCCGAATGAGTTTTGTTTCCAAAACAGTCCTCAGATGTTACACAGTGAACGGGCTAGAAAATCCTTCGTTGGGTTGGGAGTCCATGCAGGGTCAAGAATCAATGGTTCCCCTAGACTTCGCGCCGCACCCATATGTGCTTTTTGTTCAAGAATAAACGATGGAGTGTTCTTGTTACTTTGCACGTTTCTTTTTCTGATTTTCTAAAACTTACAAGCGCCAAAATGTTTCAAATAATTTCCATATGATTCTCACAACTGACAATTGGAATTAATACTCGCATTGATGATTGATTCAAATTTGCTTGCTGGCGCAAAAGTTCCACAAATATTCTCGTCCAACAAATATTGTCGCGGAAAATCTTGATCCGAAACCGATATTGCAAGATAGTCAAAAGCTCAAAACTTACCAAATTCGATCTTCAAGAGGTGTACGTGCACGATATGTCGATGGAATTTGTGAATGAAGAAACACTTCAAATCAGGTGAATTAGTCTTTCCTTGCAGATGTTCAGCGAAGATGTGGATATGTTCACAAATGTTGACAACTTATACTTTCACTGCGCTTGCGCGTCAAATTTTGCATGTGAAAACACAAGGAAATGATCCTCTGCACCTTTGCTAACTGTCCACGCGGACTTAATCGTATCTGTTGCTAAATCTTCTGTTTGTTTTGCTGTAATTTAAATTTGATGAAAGGGACTTTTCTGGGAACACTTCCCGGCAATGGTGTGAACGCTCCAGCAGCCTCAAAAATCTGTGTACACAGATAACCCAACGTTTGCACAAGAAATGCTTCTTTGTTTTGACTTTTCCCGTCGCATTTGATCACTACGTATCACTCGCGACGTGCGAAAGTTTTCATAATTTTACAGCGAAGCGATTCCTCATGTAAACATTCCAGATCCGCTGTGAACTTAAATTGTGCAACACTTTATTTGACTGGGCTCTGGGGACACAAAATTCTCGGTTTTTTCACCTTTTGAAAACAGAACACAGTTCAAAACAAGGAAACTCGATCGTGGCGAGGCCGTCGCCACTTTCCCTCCGTTCTGTGTTCGTTGCTCAAGATGAGCTGAACCCAGAACAAACGTTAACTCCCTGAAAGTCCTCCGTGCACAAAAATGGCAACAAACTCATTAAATTAATTTTCTTTATTTTATTAAATTACTTGTGGTCGAGGCAAGGTTCAGGGAATCGTGTCTCCGTTGTCCATGGCGTCCATGCGGCCCCACTTCCTGGGCGGCGGGCGGCTGCGGGGCGCCGGCTGCATCGCCGGCTGCACCGGCGTCGCCTCCGTGACCGGCTCCGGCGGCGCCGGCGGCACGAGCCGCTCCGACCCGGGGTCCGACCGCTGCAGAAGAAGAGTCACACCCTCAAGAAATCACCACTTCTGGGTCTCGGCAGAATGAAAGTATTTCTTTTTCTCTTGCAAGTCAACGTCAACAAGGTCCAGAATAAAATGAAAGAAGCACCAAATTCAATTGTCCTGAGACGAGACAAGCCCATTTTTTCTTCTTTTTTGAGATGATTGGCCTGCGCCCTTGTTGCCCGTGCATGGTGCGTTGAACATGTCAGGTGAGGCCCACCACGACCCCAGCCCTGCGCCTTCTTTGCTTTGCGCTTGTTTATTGTGGAATGCACAGGCTTGTTGAACACAGGTGCATATGCGAAGCCAGCACACTGATGTCAAAATTTAGGCGTGATTCCTTTTTTACACCTGACAGCCCCTGTCCCCAAGAATTCAACAGAAGGTCAGGTGGAAAGAATCACAAAAACATCCTTCGTGTTTATGAGGCATTGCGAAAGCGTTGCTGGGAGAGCGCTTGCCTTGTTGGCTGCAGGCCTCGCCCTCCCGATGACGAGCGCGATCACCATGAGCAGGAACAGCATCAGGAACAGGCAGATGACTGCAAAACAAGAACACCTCACTGCGCGTCAAACAGCTGCCCGGGGTCCGGGGGCCTTGTGTCATTTGGGACGATGCCCGAACCCTGTTTCGAGGTTTTGAAAAATTGAACGGCGGCAGAGAGCTTGAACACCTGTCCTCAAAGATTTTACAGATGATAATCTTTCAAAGTGCGTGTTGCAGAGAATGGAAAACGCCAGTGTCGTGTGGAAGAGATCGCATCCTCCCACGCACGCAATCCAGCTTTCGTCTTAGAGCTGAGTACTCGCAGCAACTGCTTCAGGTACGCTGCATGAAGCTGAATTGTTCTCCGAGCCAGCCTCCGATGCTGACTATAAAAGCGCGTGCCTGACACCTGTCTGTTTCGATGAGTCCCAAACGAGTCACGCGGAAGACATAAATTGTGAGGTCACCAGCTGTTGAGCTGAAGGACTCCCAGTGGCAGGGGCAGGGTGTGAAAGCGCTCAAAATATCGGGTCCTGCAGCGCTTTATACGAGCGAGAAGCTTTTACCTCGCACCGTTTGCCGTGTTCTGTGGCAGAGAGGAAGAGTATAGTGGCTCTGAGCAGCAGCTCTGATCACCTATGATGCCGAGAAGTCGCGCATCCGAGGAGCCGTCCTCATCTTCCTCCTCGGGCGGCGGCGACGATGGCGACGGCGGCGGCGTCCCCGTCAAGTTGGCGACCGTCCCCGCCTCGTGGATCGTGTCACACATCTTGTCACCCTCTGCAAATGTTGTGCAGGAACGGTGTTTGTCTGGCCTGCTTCGCCCTGGATGGGTTGCTGTCTTTCTTTCGTGTGTGTGTGTGTGTGTGTGTGTGTGTGTGTGTGTGTGTGTGTGTGTGTGTGTCTGTCTGTCTGTCTGTCTGTGTCTGTGCGTGCGTGCGTGCGTGTGTGCGTGTGTATGTATGTATGTGTGTGTGTCTGTCTGTGTCTGTGTGCAGCGCTTGACGCAGCCAGTGCCGACTTCAGGGACTCACCTACTCCCTCACACAGCGAGTCGAGTCGCTTCATGACGTCATCCTTCGGGTACGTCTCTCCTTCGTCCTTATCCACGACGTAAACGCTCAGGTACCCTTCGTCTGCCGCGGAGTCGTCCACGTACACGTAGAAGTCTCGGTCGGCCTCCTCCTCCTCCCCGGCGGCGGCGGCGGTCGTGTTGGGCTCGGCGCTGTCCTCGGGCTCCACGGGCGGCACGAACTCGGTTTCCGGTGGAAGCGTGAACGTCCCGCCCCGCACTTCCGCCGTCGCGTTCTCGTCCACCACGAACTCCGAGTCTTGGGGCAGCAGGAACGTTCCGTACTCCACCAGCACAGCGTCGTTGTTCTCGATGACGGTGCCGTTGGACAGTGTGATGGTTCCCCCGGTGACCAGGGTCGACCCAGTGTTGTTGAGCTCGGCCTGACCCAGCAGCGTGAAGTGGTGGTCATCAACAGCCGTCGATTTCTCATTGGGGTAGGACCCTCCGTCTTGCAGTGTTAAATTAGCGTCTTTTATTTTGATGCTCACTTGGGTCGCGGCTCTCTTGGGTCTCTGTGTGTTCTGCACAGTGATTGTGGTGTTTCTAGCGACAACAGGGCCGGAGGGGACGGAAAGCTGTGTGCCTGAAGGCATCGAGACCAACCCTCCCTCCACCACCGCAGCATCACCATCCGGAAGAAGGAACCTGGATTCTGGCGGAGGAGCAAACGAGGCTCCCACCATGGACGCCCCGTTTTCAACACTGACCTGCTGCCCATCACCGGCATCAACAACAGCCTCGCCCTTGATCACAGCATCTGACTGAGACGAGTACGCTGCGCCATTCGGCAGGACCATTGACCGGCCTTGGAAATACGAGACACTCCCCGGGCCGCTGGAGAAGGACGTCTCGTTCTTGAGAATGAAACTGGCTCCGTTCGTTTTGAGCCCGTCCCCGCTCCCGACCTGCAGCTCCTGACCGCTTTTCGTCACGATCTTCCCAGCCTGAACCGGCACCACGGCGGGCGTCGTGCTCGCACTCGGACGAAAGAAAGACACCGTTGGAGGAACAGGTTTTGACACACCTTTTGAGGTCAACACTGTACCTGTTGGAAGTTTAAATGGGTTGGTTTTGCTGAGTGTATTTGAACTACCAGCTTTTGTGAAAGTGACTGTGGGAGGGAGCGTGAATATGTCTCCATTGGAGGTGAAAGACGCAGAGCTTCCGTCCTGGTACTTGGAACCAGCTGGAAGTCTGAACTTCGCACCTGCTGCCAAAGCATCTGAGCTGTCCCCTGTCAGAAACTCAGTTCCCGCTGGAAGAGTGAAGCTACCCTCAGAGCCATCACTGTACGTCGTGTCCTTGTTGAGCACAAACTTCACATCAGAGTCACCGAGACCTGTCGCGGACGACACTGGTGAGAACGTGGCTCCTTCTTCCAAAGCGCCGGATCCAAACGGCGTCATATAAGTCGTGCCTCCGGGAAGCGAAAAACTTTTAGTGGGGTACCCACCAGAAACACTCTTTGTTGGAAACTCACCAGAAAAACTCTTGGTTGGAAACCCACCAGAAACACTCTTTGTTGGAAACTCACCAGAAAAACTCTTGGTTGGAAACCCACCAGAAACACTCTTTGTTGGAAACCCACCAGAAAAACTCTTGGTAGGAAACCCACCAGAAAAACTTTTTGTTGGAAAC
>JAAUXT010124854.1_pt1 | contig 33814 bp, 32 predicted proteins | sample 7278171 | NCBI WGS metagenome assembly JAAUXT01 (sample SAMN14350112, study PRJNA611818) | marine sediment metagenome | isolation source: surface marine sediment (1.8m) | place: French Polynesia: Moorea | collected 2018-08
AGGGGAGGGCACAGGAGAGTGTGGAGCGGTGGAGTGAGGGGGAGGGGAGGGCAGAGGAGAGTGTGATGAGAGATACGAGAGAGGAATTGAGAGTGAAGGAGAGGCGATGAGACAGAGGTAAGGGCGACGGAGGGCACGAGAGGATGAGGAGAGGCAGAGAGGTTACAAAGAGGGAAGGGGGAGATGATGACGAGCATGATGAGGGAGATATGAACCAAAGGGAGGTGAAGGAGCATCTGATCTCACACCAATCTTGACTACATTTCTCGCATTGCCTGTTCCACGCCCACCTCGCTGCACCGGAAGACAAATCGATTTTGACCGGAAGTTGACCTTGTCGTCGCAGGCTCAGGCGCGCCGCGCGGAGCTGCAGCGACATCGCGCGCTGCTGTCGTACAAGGAGGAGAAGGCGCGGCGCCAGAACAAGATCAAGAGTCGCAAGTGAGGATCGCGCGTACTCGAGTTGTGATTGGCTGCGATGAGCAGTACCTGTCCCTGAGTAGAGAGTATTCAAATCGGAATTGTACTGGTTCCGTGTGTGTGTGTGTGTGTGTGTGTATTTGCAAGTGGCCTGTGGTGTGTGTGTGTGTGTGTGTGGATTTGCAAGTGGCCTGTGGTTTTGTGTGCTGTATTGTCAGTGAGTGTAGATGTGCGTGAACTTGACACCGCAGTGAGCGATAATACGCAACTCGTGTGCTGCTGCAGGTACCACCGGGTGCTGCGGAAGGAGCGCGAGAAGCAGGAGCGGAAGAACATGCAGCAGCTCGAGAAGTCCGACCCGGAGGCCTACATGCAAAAGCTGCAGCAGCTGGACAAGCTCAGGCTCCAGGTGCGTGTGGAGGAGGTGTGCGTGTGGGGAGGTGTGCGTGTGGGGGAGGTGTGCGTGTGGAGGAGGTGTGTGTTGGGGGGGGAGTTGTGCATGTGAGGGAGGTGTGCGTGCATGGGAAGTGCGCGTGTGGGAGAGGTGCGTACGGGTTTGAAAGTGTGGGTTGGTGTGTCTGATTTGAGGTTGTGTGTTGGTGTGCGTGTTTGTGCGCGTGTGTGCGCGCGCGCAACAATGTGTGTCAGCGGCACAACGCTGGCCTGCGTTACGTTTCAGTGTTTCATGTTTGTGAGACAGATTTGTGACGTACGTGATGATTGTTGCAGGAGCGGATGAGCCAGAAGCACCGCGGCGGCAGCAGACGTATGCAGAAGCAGATGCTGTACGGGAAGTATGACGACAACGTGAGTGTTTATTCCTCGTGAAGTTCGATCCACACAGTTCCAGGTTTACAGAATGAGTGTGTTCCAACCAACACTTGAATTCTTGCGGCGAGAAGCTCACCTTTGCGTCTCAACACTCATTAAGGGTTTTCACATTGGTGACGCGGCGACAAAAAGCTTGCCGCGCGCGTCAAGTTATCGGTCCAGACCGATCACAAATTTTTGACCCGGGCGTCAATTTTTTTTATCGCTGCGTCACCAGTGTGAAAACCCTCATTGGTTCCACGCTCATCGTGTTTCTCGATTCGCGCGCAGGTTCGGCAGGCTGTTCAGGACATGATCCAGAAGAACAAGGAGCTCAAGCAGAAGACGGTCGTCGAGCACAGCGACTCCGACGAGGAGCCCGCGGGACACGACGGCGATGACGTCACGAACCAAGATGGCGGAGAGCTCATGGACGTCGCCCTGGCAACGACGGCAGCATCGACGGGAAACAACCCCTGGATGCTGCCACCGACGCTCAAGCAAGCTGTGGTGTACTCTCGGCCTCAGGTGCGGAGTCAACAGGAAGGAATTCCTGGTTTTCGTCAGAACTTTGGTTCAAAATTTGACTCTTGTGCGTACTGATGAAATAAAGGAAGCGAACAAAAGAACCGGTTTAAATGAACCATTTTCATTCGGAATTTGGACACTTTACGCTGTGATGATGTGGTGGTGATTGTACCAACCAAGCTCTTGCTCAAAGAATTTTTTCCTCATTGCAGGAAGTGGTGAACGAGGAGATGCAGAGAGAGGGCGACACTGAGGCGACCACACCCCCTGGTGAGAGCCGCCCGCCCAGCCACCCAGACGACCTTGACATTGACGATCTGTTTGAGGAGATGCAGAAAAAGCGAAAAGCTCTTCCCAAAGACCCCGACGAGTTGGAAGGGTTCGTCGAGAAAAAGTCAAGAAAGAAACGCAAGCTGGACAAGCTGAAAGCCAAACGGAAAGCAAAACTTGAGGCACAGAATAAGGCGGAAGCCGGAGAAACCACGGAGTTTGGGGAGGATTTTGTGAAGTTGGCTTCAGATTCAGAACATGAGGATGAGGACAAGACGGAAACTGTGGAGAAAGCGGAGGAAAATGAAACCGAGGCAAGTGAGGCCCTGATCCACCAATCACTGAGCAGGAAACGGACGCTGGAGGATCTGGAAGGGGATTGGTCAGACGGAGGTGGTGACGTCACCGGTGTGAAAAATGTTGCCACAGAGGGAACTGGAGATGCAGAGCGAAGCAGACAAAAGAAGAAGAGGAAAAGGAAGAAGAAAAAGGAACCCGAGAAGAGGTAAGACCGACAGACAACCCTGAAACTCTGCTCAGACATTTTGACCAAAGGGAGATTTGTTGAGCTTCAAGCATTCACAACACCAACCAAACAAATTCGAAAGTTCTTGAGAGCCTGCCTTGCTTCAAATTGGAATCTCCACCTCCCCCCTGAAAATTATTTCTAAGTTCTCGAATTCATGACTACAGTCATTGATTTTTGACGCTGAGAAAGGTGGTTTTGAGGTTTTCATTGCTCAACGCCGTAAGTGAAAGTTTCACGTTGTCCAACAGGCCGTGTGATGCACTCTGTGTGAACCACAGTTGATGGATTTGCAGCACCGAGGGCGCTGATTCGCAGATCGACCCGCATCACGTGATGACTGTGGAGACGAGCATGCGCTCTCGCCTCGACCCCGCGTTGGTCAGCGACGAGGACGAGCAGGACCCTGCGGGAGACGAAGACAGGTGAGCAGGACTCCACGCATACCTCCTGTACCACACACGCACATTTTGAATCAGGGACGGTCGTGATTGTGCAACTGCATGGACGACACGTGCGCTGCTATTTGAACATTGTTTGCACCTGGCATGATGTCTTCAGCACTGCTCAGGCAGGATTCAGTTGAGTGAGATCATCACTGACATCACAGATGTTTCACCTGGCACAAGAAGATTCTGTTGGAAGTCAATCTGCGTGTACACCAGCCAGGTGGCATGCGATTGCGTTTCAGTCCATGCTGTGGTGTTCCAGCTGGCTCACCTCGCCTGACATAGCGGCCAGTCGAATATGACCGGGGTAATACAGAACGTCGCGTCTCGTTGCCAGGCAGCGGATGACGATCGCGGAGGCGTTCGCGGATGATGACGTCACTGCCGAGTTTGACGCGGCGAAGCGAGACGCGGAGGAGAAGGAAAAAGCACGTGACATCGACCTGACGCTGCCCGGGTGGGGCGAGTGGACGGGGGAGGGCATACCCGTCTCGAGACGCAAGAAGAAAAGGTATCGAGTGCATCGTTTCTCAGCTGATTGAGTTCTGATCAACAACTAAGGGCTGTAAGGAGCAGAACCTGGACTTTGTGCAAATGGGTCAAAATCTCGCGGGGGTTCTGCTGTTTTTGTGCGTGTGCGTGCAAGTACGTATAAGTAAGTTCCCCAATGTCCGGACCACCCAGCCCAGATTTAAAATCAGCATTTTCCTCCCTGTGCAACAAACATTTTTCCATTCTGTTTGTAGAAGCTAATAAACTACCAAATCTTCTTCCTTTCTGAATAATTTATGCAGCTACACAATAAATATCTTTCAAATTAACTGAGAAAGTAACTCTAAAATCAGAGTACCTCACATTACATTTTCTGGAGAAAGTCATACTGTGTTACTGCCATCACAGTTTAATTTTTTGTTATTTTTTCAGAAAGAAAGAGACACTTCAGGGTATCTTTTTCATTCTAAACTTTTGTAGTGAAAAGGGTAGACAGATTAATGCTTTCTCCCACATATTCAGTTTACCAGGAGTACCAAAAATAATACTTTAAAAATGTTTTTGACAGTAATGCAATTGTTATGCAAAAGTAACTCTGGTGTTACTGTTTTATGGATCATTACACAACCATCACTCCTGAAAATAAGTATAAATATTTTAGAGTAAATTCCCTGTACAAATTTTAGAAAATGGAACACATTTTAAGAATTAATTGTGATAATTTTGTTTCAAGAGAAAATGAAGTAACTGTGAGTGATTTTCTCTAGAAAACAGTAATGCTGGTGTTACTATCAGCATTATGTACGCTGTAACGCTTGTGGTCCGGACAATGGGGAACTTGCTTGTATGTGTACTCACTAGTGAATGGTGTGTGTGTGTGTTTGTGTGTGTTTGTGTGTGTGCTTGACGACCCGTAGTGCACACCCCATGGATGTGATATATTGTTGTGTACGAGGGTAGCAGCTGTGAAAGTAATCCTAGCTCCACACCTGACATTTCTCGCTCAAACAGCTTCTCTTGACATGTTCAGACGAATCTTTCAGGAAATGTTCTCCTGTACGATCCTTCCTGTTTCCCACAGGTTCATCATCCGCGCACCACCCGGGCCCCCTAGAAAGGACCGGGATCTCAATCACGTGATCATCAGCGAGAGCAAGGACACGTCCATTGCCAAGCACCAGGTAACCTGGCAACCACCAACCCGAGTTGAGCAACCATGAGCGGGCAGCGAAATTCTCATCCTGCAACACCAACCCCGTCCAAAAACACCCCCCCCCTCCAGACAATCTCAGGACTTTGCGTCAAGCGTTGCCTTGCTTTGTACCTCTTGATGCGTCGTGTTTCTTGCTGGTATATTGATTGAAGCTCAGACTGAATGATTGACGGCTTGATCAGTTGACGCACGCTTCTGATTGGCTGATGGCAGGTGAACTCGCTGCCGTTCCCGTTCCGGAGCGTCGCGCAGTTCGAGTCGAGTGTGCGCGCGCCGCTCGGCAAGACGTGGAACCCTGAGACCGCCTTTACCAGACACGTCAAGCCGAAGAAGGTGCGTGTGCGTGCGTGTGTGGAGTGTGTGTGCGTGTGTGGTGTGTGCGTGTGGAACAGTTGGTGAAAGCGTGTGTGTTCGTACGCAGCTGTGTGTTACGTGTGTGAGTTTGCGCGTGTGATCGAGAGTGCGCAAGGTGAATGTGTGCGTCAATGTGTGTGAGAGTTCACGGAAAGCGTGCGCGCGCGTGTGTGTGTGTGTATACATGTGTGTGTGTGTGAGCAAAACTTGTGTGTGTGAACGCTTTGCGTCCGCAAAGGACGGAGAAACCTGCTGCGTCTCTCCTGATGAAAGTGAGTGTCGCTAGGAACGCGAAAAGTCAAAGGTTCACTGTTCGCATTTGACGATTCCTGTTTCGATTCCAGGTGACCCGACTCGGAACGATAATCGAACCGATCGACAAATCGGTGATGTACCGGAAACAACAGTCGATCAACGACAGAAACAAACAGCGACTCACCGCGAAGAAAAACCAACAGGAGAGCGCCTTCAAAATACACAAGTGATGGTGCAGTTGACTGGTGTCCTCACTGCGTGGAGCAAAATGGTGCCAAAAGCGATTATCGAGTCGCGTGTAAATGTAAAAATGTGGAGTTGTGTGAATAAACTTGTTGGAAGCTCCGAACACTCACTGACTCTTTTCGCGTCAGCGTACGTGAACACACATCACAACAGGCCTTCCAGGTGTCTGTGCACATTCTACTTACCATCCCGGATGCGGGGCCCACTCACTTTTTCCATTTGTCTCAATATTTTCCCTTGGCCTCTGTTTCCAATTGTCTGTGCTGCTGGAGTGTGGTGCGTGTCTGCACCGACAAGTGTTCTTGTTGCTGTTCGACGGAACTACTCGCCGATCGTAAGACTTGCAACTCGGCGTCGGGCTCGGTTGGGGGGGGGGGTGCGCAACAGGAACGTCACGTGACATGAGCACTCCCGAGCGTGACGTCACGCAGGACGTTGTCCGGACGCTCGCACGTTGGCTGGTCACAGCGCACGTGAGCAAAGAAGACATGTCGTTTAGTCACCAGTGACCTTTAGCGTGCACTCTACATGGCTGAAACTTCCGGCACGATTCACGCTCCAATTCGGCAGATTTCCTGCCTCATATACTGCACTGACGCAAGCAGGCAAAACTGTGCAGAACGGTCGCCCACGCCTGTTCAGGGTGCACATAGGTCTTATCAACACGCCACGCTTGACCCGAACCGTGGGCTCCAGTGTGACAAAAACCTGAAAAGGGTCCCGTCTTCTTGCACGTGGCCAAGACCTGTGTTTTTGCTCTGACCCATATTGGTGAATCATGTTGACACTGATTCATTCAATCACTGAACTGATGGAAAGTATTTCAATGATGTGACGCAGAATATACAACATTAATGCCACCTTTGCGAAGTGGTTTGTGAATGGAGCTGCTGGACAAAAGGAAGCAAAATTAATTTCAATCCTTAATATTTGAATGAGAACAACAGTGTTTGTTGGCAAAACAACTCAAACAATATTTTGATGTGAGACTGAGCTCATAAAATGATCCAGTCGTAGAAAGTCAACAACATTTTGGGCTTTGCAAAAAGAAAAAAAAAATCAGGAAATCAAATACAACATTGGTTATCTTTATGTTCAGGGTTCAACATTGGATGTGCTGTCATTTTGTCACAGCTTTCTTTGTCACCAAAACTTTTTTTTCAAAACAATTCTTTTTTATTTTCAGGTTTTCCGTGCCTCCCTGCGTGCGCTCGGTATGCACATTTGTTGAGAATTCAGGTTTATTTTCGCGCGACAAGAAGAGCTTAGATAGAGCGAGAACCTTTTTTTTTCTGTTCATCAACCTGGCAAAAATGTTATTTTAAAGACTGAAAAACCTTGCACAGCACTCAATTGCTTTCATGCATAACTGCGCACATCACTTCTTGTATTTCTTCCTTTCCTTGTGCTCAGAAAGTTTGTTGCATTAGCTGCTCCTTGGTGAACCATTTGCATGAAAGGAGATCAAGAGGAATTGAACTCGAAAATGTAAGGAACAAGGAACTCTGTTCAAGTGTGGAATAGCAATCTGGTTGGAGATGTTTAAACTTTACACAGTTTTCTTCCTGATTGAAATGTGCTCAACTCATCAAGCTGTGTTCAATGTGAAGAAAGTCAAACAATATGCATTGATAAACCCACCAAAGCTTTGGTTTGAATATGTTGAGCAATTCATAGAATTGTTTATTCTGAGGCGATTTGCAGTTCTATCTTCCTGCAAAGGATTTAACATTGACCAAAGTTGTGATATGACTTGCTTCAAAGTTTCCAAGCAAATTTTGGGGAAGTTGATGATAGACAAAGATAGCCAATACATTGAATGCACAATGGAAAAAGGGTCCAAAGGTTACATGAAAGATTTTCTCATTTTGTTCAAAGGAATTACAAAAACAATGCAAAAAGGGCATGACCCATTGTTTCCAACTGGTAGTTTTTCCATGGCCTCCTCACAGCTCTTTGTGTTGCAGCCAGCTGGACACACAGAAGGAAGTGGACAATACTCACAACATGATCAAAGAAGATACTTATACAATAATTTTGGAGTCAGGTTTAAAATGCATCACCAACTGAGAATGAACTTGACATTTCACTTCCTTTTTGTGGGTCGTGGAAATGTCCACACATGTTCAATTGGGAGTCTGAAGCTCAAGATTTCATCACATATTGAGGTCCAGTTTTGTGGCATTATGTCCAAATTTGTTGTGTTTCCTGAGAATCATATTCTGTCCCTTTATTGGTGGTTTATGTCAGAAACATCCTTTCAGTTTTTGGTCTTCTTCAGTGTTATAGATGCCAATCTACTCGAAAGCGGTTATCAAACAGAATTTACCCTGTCCAAATTTTGTGTGTACCTGGCACAATCAAAAACCTCCGTGTCAAGAATCACATTTCTCACTGAAAAATCCAACATATTTGTCATGAACATAACTTCCAAAACTGGTGTTGATTTGGAATTGTATGATGGTCTGGAAATTGATTTGATCCTCTTGCCTGCTGATGGAAAGCTTTTTCACAAGACAAAGTATTTTTGCTGTGTTTTTTATTTGTGGAATATCTCAACAAACTTTGAAAACATCAGTGATGACATCGTGAAGTTTTACAGCACGCCAAATAATAATTCCAACCCTGTCTTCGTGGAAGCCAATGAAACCTACACATTGAAGTTTAGTAGCACAGCTACAGGGGTTTATATTTTCAAATTTGAAACATTACACACAGGGTTCTGCAATTTAACATTACACAGTCTCTCTCATAATGTGATGAATGACCCTGGATGTTTCTATTTTGGTTTGACTTCCTACAGCCCCACGGTCAATACTTCAAAAGAATTGCGGACTGTTTGTTTGAAGCCCAAAAGCTTTTACAAACACAGAAATATTTACTCCCACAAAAGTCAAATGCTTCTGGTGATGTATTTGCAAAAGGAAAATTCTCATTTCAAAGTGAACCTCACTGTTTCAGCTACACTCTGCAGAACTATTTCATTTAATATCTGCCCATTGCAAGATCACAAAATCAGCAACAGGATAGATGGGAAAATGCAGAGTGTAACTGACTTCATTCGTATCGGGTACAGTGGAATCGAAACAATCATAGTATCTGCAAGAGATGGGATCTGTTTTACATTACAACTTGCGTATGATTTCAAATTTGGCCACGACTTCCACCTATGTAGTTGCATGCTTCACACGATGAGACACTCCAGCCTTTTTGTACCAGGAAAGGTGTTGACGCTCAATTTATCAGGGTTTCTTCGAGAAAAGAGAGGTTTGTGGCCTTGTTTTCTCACACAGTGATCAACAACAAAAAGACCCTTACTGGCATGCAGATTCAGAAATACCTGTTTTTCAGGTTCAGAGTATCTTCGTTTGGCAGAAAGAAGTATGATTTTCAGAAAAACTAGTTTTTTTGAACATATTTCAACAAAATCCCCAACAAAGGACAGTACCAACAACAAAATGGAAGTTCAGCTTTACAGATGTGATTCTTCCACATCTCCAAGTTGGATAGATGTCACTTTTGATGTCAAAGATGTCAACACAAGTGAAGCTGATGACTTGGCTTCCCTTTATCAAAATGTGAAAGTTTTCTCTGAAATAACATACAGCTTGTTGTCAACTGATCAACATAGTTTTGATACAGATGAACAATCACAAAAATATGCTCTTCTGGTTCTTAGAGAAACAAGAGGAAGTGACAGGGAATTTTTCAATTTGAAAGTCACTACACAAATGGATGTTGACAGCACTTGGATTTTTCCAAGGTTACTGTTGTTATGGAGATTAACTTTAAATTTAATTGACAGAAAGCAATATATTTGTGTGTCCCTTCCAGGATTTGCTGTCCACACATCCTTTGAAAAAAGGTTTGGCGTTGAGATCACCAATCTGATGGCCTACTGGATACACAACAATTTTGACAAACACATCCATTACTATCGCAAACAACCCAGGATCACGAGTAATTTCAGCAGCACATCATTTGCTTTCAATTACAGTCACATCAGTGGTTGCCTCGGAACAGATTGCCACTATTTTGTGTTGATCAGCACATTCATACAGTTTAAAATAGTGCTAGCATATCACATCTGTGATTGGTCTTGCCAAAGGAAAGAGGCAAATCTTCAGGCCAAAGGGAAAAGAACATCTGCAAGTGATGCAGCTACAACTTGTAATGAAGTAAGAGGCAACTTACCAGTCATAAGAGACACAAATGTCATGCAAGAAATCATAGGCCTACTCAAGCTATCAAGAGGCATTCCCTTTGTGGAAGCAATTTACATAAATTTGTTTTGGGATCAGAAGACCAAGGTAGGATTTCAACATTCTACATTCTTGTATCCAGACAAACGTCCTGGAAAACTGCGAACAGAAATGTAGAAACACGCGGAAGTATCAACGTTTGTTGAACTTATTGAAACTTTCTGTCAACGTATAATTTTCATAATTGTTTTGTGCGAGTGTAAAGTTTCAAGTTTTTCAAGAGACATCAGGTTTGGTTCTTTGAGAGAAGAATTGAAACAATGTTATTGAAACAAAACAGACTGGTGTCACAAAGTGCTTTTGCTGCTTCACAAAGTGCTTTTGCAGCTTTCAACTGCAATCTTTGAAACAGCAGTAGCTTTCCAACTTCTTGCATCTGTGAACCACATTGCTTCTGAATTGAACACTTTTGGAATTGCCTTGTGTTTCAGGGTAATCAGGCTTGGGGGAATGGGGATCCTGTTTCAGTGCAGTTCAGAGCGAGTAGGAAAAAGAGCTACATGTCCTATTGGATTCAAAGAAAAGATCATCTCTATTTTAATTGGTCACTGCAACCTGAACAGTTTGATTCAACAAAGGGAGCTTGCACTCTTATGTTGTTGTTCAACATGGATGAGCCTGAGTGGATTCCTGTTCCCTGCAGCAAGAAATTAATTTTCCATGTCTTATGCCAAGTGAGCAGCAACACAAAGAAGACACTCAACTTGACATTGCAAAGGCAAAATGTAAAAGTTTATGACAAATCGTGTGTGATTGTGAATGGGACACATTATAGGTTCAAATGGATGTCAAGATATCAGGTGTTGGAAATGGCACACAAAGAAACACAGAGAAGTTATTTTGATGTGGGAGATTTTTCCCTTCTCATCAATGCTGTAGACATCAACTTTCCCCCTTTTTTCTCAGAAGATTTCAGCTCTGTAGTGCTCTGTTACAAATATTCTAACATTCACTATTTGAAATATGAACCTCTGGGAAATACTTCTTGGAAAGCTTTCTTCATTGAAGAAGGAAAAAGCTTGCGCGTTTCAATCAAAAGTGAAAATCTATTTCAGTGTTCCAATCATGTTTTCATTTCTAAACTCTATTTGTGTGACACAAAATCAGATTGTCCAAGAGAACAAGATTCAGACGAAGCAGAATGTTCCTGCAGAAATGAGACATTGCCATCAAGTAGATGCAAACATATTGTTGACAACACAAACAAAACTGGATGCAATCAACTTTATTTGACAACAGCTGATGGTTCATGCCAATTCTACATTTTTCAACCAAAACTTGCTGAGAATAGTGCAAAAGAAAACGATTTAACACAACCAGGAAATTTTCTTTTGCCCCAATCACTTGTTGTTACCAGTGCAAATACTGGGACAAATTCATCATTTGAGTTTTCTGTGGAACAAGGTTTCCTACGTTGCCGTCAAGGAAAGCCCATTTCATACAACATTTCAGATATCTGCATTTACCGATTATCACAACATTTAGAACCGTGCCAGATGGGAGATCATCTTCAAAATTGCACTCACTTTGAGTGTAATATGAAGTTTAAGTGTCCCATGTTCTATTGTGTGCCCTGGTCATACATTTGTGATGGCAAATGGGATTGCCCTGGAGGATTCGATGAAAAGCAAGATTGTAGAAACAAAGATCTTTGCCAAAGTATGTTGAAATGTTCAAATTCTGTGAGGTGTGTACATTTTGGGGATATCTGTGATCGTAACAGGGATTGTCCTTCAGGTGATGATGAAAACCTTTGTTCTCTCTACAATGTGGAGTGTCCTGCAACTTGTGAATGTTTGGTATCTGCTATCAGTTGCTTCAAACTTGAATACAGCAACATTGATTCCCAGCTGAATCATTTCAAGATAGTGTTTGTTCAAAAAAGTTCTTTCTCAACAATAAAACGTTTATCAACATTCCTCAGAGATCCCTACATCCTCAGCTTGAAACTGAATGAAATAAACAACATTTGTCCAAGTTCTCCAACATTTAAAAACACAATTTCTGTTGACTATGGTTTCAATTACATCACAACAATTGACAAGCAATGCTTTCCCACAAGTTTAAAAGTGATAAAGTTGAACAACAACAAACTATTTTGGGCACATGAACATGCTTTTCGTTCATCAACATCATTGAAATACTTGAATTTGAAACACAACATGCTACACAGCATCAATTTTCATTTGCAAGATGTTGAAATTTTGGATTTAACAGACAATCCAATAGCCACAGCAAGAAATAGCAAGTTGTCAGTGAAAATTTTGGCCACTGATCATTTTCTTGTTTGTTGCATGGTTGACAACAAATGCTCTGAAAGAATACCATGGTATTTTACATGTTCATCTGTTCTGGATTTGAAAACCAAAATAATTTCACTCTGGTGTATTTCCTGCTTTGTTTTACTTTCAACAGTAATATTTTTATGTTTTGCCAAATGCTACAAATCTGCCAGTGCTGGAAAAGAAAAACAGAAGGGGTACGTGCAAATGACTCAAGCAATAGGTCTGGCTGATTTTTCCTGCGGATTATCTTTACTTCTTTTGGTGACAAGTTATCATTGGTACAACAGTGACTTGTTCATGTTCAAACAAATTGAATTGCGGTCAAGTCCTCTTTGTTTCACCATATTTTTTACTTTCTTGAATTATAACATACTTTCACCATTGCTGCTCATTCTTTTGTCAGTCACCAGGCTAATGGTTGTGAAACACCCCATGACCACAAGATTCAAACAAACAAGTTTCATTCAAAAACTTTTGACATATATTTGTGTTTCTTCATACCTTACAACTCTTGTGAGTGTGGGAACAACTTGGTATTTTTATGGAAAAGTACCACACAGTCTCTGCTCACCATTTGTTGATCCTTCAAAGTCCTTCGTTTCAGTCAAAATAACAACAATAGCAGTAAATGTGTTGCAACTTTTATCACCTCTGAGCATCATTTGCTGCTACATAAAACTACTTTTGGAATATGAGAAATCTCAAAAGACATTTTCACAGACTTCTGCAAAAAGGACACCTGTCACTTCACTGTTACCTCAGATTGTAACCTTCATTGTCTCTAACACACTTTGCCTCTTTCCCTCTGGTATCATATATTTTCTGGGGATGACAATGGACAAATACCCTTTAGACATGGTTGTGTGGACCGTGGTGGGTGTGTCAAGTGTAAATGCGATTGTTTATCCAGTAGTTTTCACAATAAACACAGTAAAACACTGATGGAAAACATTGACTTTTTGTTGAATGAGAAAAACCGGTCCAACTGAAAATGTTCCTCAAATTCTCAAAAGATCATATATTTTGTGTCCCCCAAAAGTGACTCAGAGCCTTCTGAAGGAGATTTCGAAACAACAAACAGCTGAAAATGTGACGACAAGGGCTCAAAGTCCTGTCAGTTACAAACAAACAGCAACAAAGCCACCTCACTATTTTCTCTATTTTTTTTTTAGAATTCCGTTTTCCAAGCAAGCATTTCGAATGACCGTAGTTGGCTTGGCGGTCACAGATTGAGCCCGTGATTCACTTCTGTGTTGCTTGTGTGTTGTATGTTACTGACATTTCCCTAACCTCGCATTTTTCCCACAACATTTCCTCACGACTACCTTCAGTTCTCTTCCAACTCCTGCCCCTGTGAGGCAGCGTCGCTGGGCCTCACATTTCTGAACTTCTCAACTCCACCAGAGGGCGTCATGGGTTGTGGCGTTTTGTGTGTTGAAAGGAGTTGCAAGCAGTTGTGACAATGTTTGACTTCAATCACTTTGTTCTTTTGTCATTTCATGTATGGTTCACGACACACAAACCAAATAAATAAATAAAGAAAGAAAAATAGGGTGATGTTGGAGTGAATTGTTCTATTGTGGATAATTTTCTTGTTCAAATGAATCTCCCTGTGGTCACAATAAATAGATAAAGATTTTCACAAATACAATCTGGATTGTCTTCTGTTCTTTTTCCTTGTATTGATCTTTCTACATTTCTTTTTTTTGGAAAATCTCTGGAAATGTTGGTGTAATCTTTCAACAAAAGCGCTTTAAAGATTTGCCTTTGTCTCTGAAACGAAGGACAATCCATGAAAAAGTGATAAATTGTTTCTTGCTTATTGGCATTACAGTTATCACATTTTGGTTTGATCAACAAAGTTAATTTTAAATTTATCTGCCTTTAATAAGCTACATCCAAACCTTGAGTTCAAATATTGTCAATTTCAGAATCATATCAAATGAATTTGAGATTTAAAATCCTTGAATTCTAACATTCTTGATGTAGTTCATTGCGAACTTCGCCACAGTATTTATCTCATGCTGACTCTGATTCAGATAATCACTAAACTAATGGAAGCTATTGGAATTGCAGTCTATATCACAACAATGCCACCACCTTTGTGTGAATGCAGAGTGGTTTGTGAATGGAGCTGCTGGACAAAAGGAAACAAAATAAATTTCAATCCAATTATTTGCATGAAAATGACAGTGTTGGCAAAACAACTTCACAAACAATATTTTGATGTGACGCAGAATATACAAAATAAATGCCACAACCTTTGTGTGAATGCAGCTGCTGGACAAAAGGAAACAAAGAGCATTTCAATCCTATTCTTCCATGAAAATAATTGTGTTGGCAAAACAGCTTCACAAACAACATTTTGATGTGAGGCTCATAAAATGATTCAGCCACAGAAACAAAGAACTTTTCAGGCTTGTTGGGCACTGAAAATTAGGGAAATTTAACAAAAGATTAGTTTTTCTACACAATGATCAATAAGAGTCTGTGTGCTGTCATTATCACAACTTTCTTTGTCACAATTGTGACTTTGCTTTTCACAACAACACCAGGTAACAGTCACCAATTTGTTGAGGAATTTTTTCCAACAAGTAAATTGTATGTTAATGCATCAAAAGTATGGCATGTTTACATCCACGCTTTTGTGTTCAAAAGACTGCAACATAAACATGTATTGAGGGTATCTCACATGCACATTTTGTATCAGAAACTCAAAAGAGTGACGCATCATTTTGCGTTGGTCTCAAACAAACTCTTTCCTCTTCCAGAGTCTGCATTTGTTGCAAATGTAAAACCCTTCAAAGTAACACAGAAACTGCCAAGCTGGTGGTTGTGTCACAAAAGATCTACCACTACACACACAGTGTCTGACAATGGTGTTTCTTGGGCTGTTCTCCTGTTTTCTAGGGCTGTACTGATGAATGTATTTCTCAAACGTGTGTTTATTCCAACTCAGGCCATCCACAATTGTTCCTATGGTTTTGTAAGTTTCCAAGATTGTGTTTCTGCAGATAGTTTACCCAAGTACTGTGGAATTCATTCTGCTGCACTGGTTTATCCAAAGTACCAAAAGCTCTGCACTCACTTTGCAGCACACAGATCTATGGAATATGACGTGCAATTATTTTTTACTCTGACTGATACTGTCATTTCCAGTGTGTCCACATATCTTTTCACTTCTTTTCAAAAGGCACGTCATTATACAATAAGTCAATTGCCTTCTGGAGATGTAGGGTCAGTGATTGTGGAGGGAAAGGGATTGATCCAAGCTTATCACATTGTGGGTGATAAAGCTGCTGGGATGAGGCTCAGCATTCCTGATAAAAGCACAGTTGGGTACAGGATTTATGATGGCCCTGGTATTTTGTCCCCTCTTTTGCAAAAACGTTGGCAAAACGGTGAAAACCTGATTTTTGAAGCAGGCACATTTCAGGTGACCTTGCTGGCCTATCATAGAAGCACCAAGTCACTCCATGACAGCAGAGAGTCCCTGCAATTTTCAAGACATTATGTACACCAGGGACAAGCTGGTAAAACTAGCATTATAAGACCTGATGAACGGCAGAACCTGACCCTTCCAGCAGACTCCTGTGAGAATCCAAGGATTTGCAGAATTCCAATTTCCTTGGCACTGCAGTTCAGACAATCAGCAAAGTTCAGGCTAAAGTTTTCTGTTTTGAGCTTGATGTACATTGGACTTCACACAATTACTTGCGTGCATGGAGGATTTTACGTCAATTCATATTTAGGGGCGGAGTATGCAAGTCTTTGTGCAAACAGCACACAAAAAACCAAGCGGCAAATTATATCCAAGGATGCCCTGTTGGTATTGTCTGTCATTTCCTACAAACATTACAGCAGCGTGAGTGTTCACTTGCAAGCTGAGGTGACCACATGCAGAGTCACACACATTGATCCTTGTTTGCTCCACTCAATATGCTCAACACCCTTCTGTAAATTTCAAGACGTACGAACAACAGCAGATCTGCTTTTCGCTCCCATCAGTGGGCTAGATGGACAATTGATTCTTGTCTTCCGGATAAAGCGTCGGTGTGTTGTAATTCAAGTGAAGAAATCTGTTGAGACATTCAGTGACTTTTTGTCAAACTTTAAGTCTTGCAGAATTGTTCTTCTGCCTGACAAGGCTCCATTGAATCATGTTGTTTTGCATCACAAGGTTCAATTCAATCTGATGCAGAGTGCCTGGAGGAGAGAACAGCTTTTCGTAGCTGCTAATGTCAAGACTTTCAGTCTGCATAGTGAAGGAGATTATAGTCATTTACATTACAAAACAGACTCTCTGCAGAGTTTTAAACTGTATGGATATTCTGGAAGTAGAGTTTGGGGTTGTGGAACCCCTTGGTTTACTCCTGCAAAGGGGCACATGGTTTGTGGTAGAAACCAGAGAAAGACCACAAACGGGGTGATAACAATGTCATCACTTTATCACTCGCACATACGAAATAAGGTTGTGGTTGACTATGAGGTTTTTGCTGGGTGGTCGGCGTCTTGGGTTGAGCTCACCGTTTGGATGTCACAGATTCCAAACAATTCATGTGCTTCGCTTCCTTCCTTTTCTACAACACCACAAGAGTTTCAAACAAATGCTCAAGGAGAATTTGTCTTCTTGAAAGGATTCATTACACAGATCCACGACACCTTCTATGTAAGAATAGAGGACAAAATTCCAAAAAGTTGCAATGATTCTGGCATTGTGTTTTTACATGTATTTGCTGGTCTTGACAAAAGCAGCAAGTTTCTGAAATGGTCAACAACTAAAACAGTACATTCACTGAAGCGTGGCCATGAAATTTCATTGCCCACCTCAGATTTTTTTGGCGGATGTCGGCACAATGAGGAGCACCAGTCCTGTAACATGTGTCAACATTTGAACATTTTGATCATTCATGAGAGATATATCTCTTTGAGGTTTATACTTTGGACAGACAAACCCTTTTCCTACATTTCGTTCAACTCCACAGTTGACTGGGACAAATCTCAAAAGTTGTGTGTGAAAAGACAAGCACAACTTCCAACATTTCTCAGCAAACCAGAGTTGGAATACTTTTTGGCTTTCCTGAAACTAAAGAAAGAATTTCCAGTTGTTGATGCAATTTACATTGGGCTTCACCACATCAACACATCCAAGGTGAGTCAGAGTTTTTCAAAATGAGAAAAACAAAAACACGATGTTGTGTTGCTCGTTCGGCAGATTGCACAGCGGTCGTACAAAAACAGTTTACTTCAGACCCAATTCAAGAGCTGGAGGGCTTGAAAGTTCTCCAAAAATTAATTTCCAAACAGAAACGAAAGTGGTTGTTAAACTTTATTTGTTATGTGGTTGGCAAAACCACCATTATGTTGTCCACATGCCCAGGAAAGTGTTCCGATTTATGTTGTTTCGTTTCTTTTTAGAGAGAGCATTGGACTGATGGGTCACCAGTGGCATTTCGGTCACCCACAAAATTTCATTTTGACCCTGAGGACAAGTACATCTTTGAAATTGAAGTGAAGGCTGATTGGGAACATTTGGATCACAGCCAGGACATGGTGATCAGCAGGTTCAGGAAATACATCCAAACTGAGGGAGACACAAGACAAAAACATTCAATTCACAAAAGAAAGACAGCCACAACAAAATTATGCACTGTTATGTCTTTGGTGAATCTTGCCTCTCCATTTTGGCTTCCAGTGCTGTGTCATAAATCTTTGCTGAAAGATGTTCTGTGCGCGAAGCAGAGGTCAGGACGTTTGCTTGACTCAACCAAAGTCAATTCAACACAGAATTTTGGATGTTCTAGGGGTCTGCTGAGAAACAAAACAAAATGTTTGGGGATCTTCTGGAAGTTCAGAGACCAAAGTCTTTCAGACAATTGTTTGAAAATGAAGATGACTGTCCAAGACTTTCACCATTTCCAAGATATTAAATTTTTAACAGAGGCTTCAAAGCTTTCACCTGTTCTTTTCCCTTCTGAAAACAAAACGGCACACTTAACCGTGTACCACTTTGACCAAATCAAAAACACATATGTTGGGCAGTGTTCGGAAATTATGACTTCACACTCAGGATTTCACATTTGCATGTCTTCTTCAAAAGTGTTTGCAGTAAAGAGCAACTTGTTCTTGTGCCCAAACACAATTGTTATGACAGCTGAAGTATTATGTGACAGATTTCCTGACTGCGAAGATGGCTCCGATGAAAAACATTTTGGACGATGTCATTTTTTTGAGACAAAGCTGAACATTTCTGACATGCGATTTGAAGGAAAATGCCCTGCATTGCAGTTGAGAGACATAAACAACACCTGTCTTAAATACCAGCCCAAGAAAAACGGGGAAAGGACGAACATCATTTCTGAGGCCATTGACCAATTCACATGCAAAGATGGAACAAAAATAGACAACTCTTTGCTTGATGACTTGCACCAAGATTGCAAGTATGGAGAAGATGAAGTTACCCTTTTCAGGCTCCTGGTCTTTGGGACCATGGCGAGGTGCAACTCTCCAGTAAAATTGTCCTGTGCTCCTGGTCACTCCAAATGTTACACCCTTTCTGATTTGTGTGTTTACAAATTGAACAACTTGAAATTTCTGACTCCTTGTAGAAATGGTAGACACGTTGAAAACTGTGAACATTTTCATTGCAATGTGATGTTTAAATGTCCAGGTTATTATTGCGTGCCGTGGGAGTATGCTTGCAATGGAAGATGGGACTGCCCTTTGGCAACAGATGAACACCATTGCTCTTTATCTGACTGTTCCATGATGTTTCAATGTAAACACACAAACATGGTATGTGTACATCTGGGAAATGTTTGTGATGGAGAAACTAATTGCCCGCATGGCGACGATGAATTTGTGTGTGATCTCAAAGATGTTGATTGTCCAAGCCAATGTGAGTGTTTGTTGTTTGCCATTCGGTGTGCGAAATCTTTCTCTGGTGTTTCCAACAACGTGTACCCGTACATGTACTTGTTTTTCAAAGGATTGAGGCTGGGATCTGCCAAGAGGCTGGAAAACTTCCCGAAAGCAACTTTTGTTGAATTGGTTGATGTTGGCATCCAACAAGTGTGCCAGGTCCGTTTCAATGAAAACATAGTTGTTTTGGCAGTCTCTGAAAACGAGATAAAAACTCTTTTGACACACTGCGTAAAAGACAAGGTTAAACTGAGACATCTTCAACTTGTAAACAATCAAATAGAGCAAATTCATAAACAGGCACTGGTGAAGCTTTCAGGTCTGAAACACTTGAATTTGTCACAGAACTGTCTCACACACTTCTCTAAATTTGCCATTGTTGGTTCAGACCAACTCCAGATCCTGTCATTGAAAGCAAATGAATTGCAATTTGTTGGCCATGATACATTTGACATGCTTGGATTTACTTTGTTGGAGGTTACAACTTATCAATTGTGTTGCATTGTTAATTCTAGTTTCTCTTGTCATGCTGACATTGCAAAACAATGGTTTGAGCCTTGTGGTAAAATTCTGTCTGAAGTATCACTGGAGATGTCTTTCATCTCCACAGCTGGTGTTTTGATGTCACTGAATGGTGTATCAATCAATTTGCTGTTTGTTCAAAAGAAGAAGAAGAAATATGCTGTACTGGCTGTTCCAAATCATCTGACAAAAGTTATGTGGACCCTGGTTTTGCTCACTCTATGGCTGAAAAGTTTAAGTCACAAGGAAAATATCATTTTCAGGTACCTTGAATGGCGGTTGAGTACGCTATGCCATTGCATTGCCTTTCTGTCGTTGCTCTTCTTTCTGCTAGATCCATTGCTTGCTTTCCTTTTGTCATTCTCCAGGTTTAGAATGACTGCAAATCCATTTGAAAACATATTCAAAGACTTACGAAAATGTGTCATGCTTGTGGCAAAGATTGTGTTTTCAGTTGCTGTCATCTCGTTGATTGCGGTGTCTTGTTTTTCATTGAACTATGAAGCAATGCCCACTGAATATTGCCTCTTGAACTTTGACCCAAAGAAAACATTCACAGTAGCAGCAATCGGTGTTATTTGCGCAGTGCACGAGATGTGTCTTGGGTTTGCAATGGGTCTGTGTCACTTTCTTCTGGTCAAAAATACTATGCAATCCCAATCCCAGTCAAACAGGAAGATTCAATATCCGATAGAAAGAATAATTTCTCAATTGGTCATGATACAAATATCTTATCTGGTGTGTTGGATACCTGTAAACATTGTGCTGACTGTGACAATGATCATGGAGAGCTACCCAATGTCTCTGATTGGTTGGACATGTTCTGTTATTGTTCCTGTGAATGGGTTTTTGTTGCCTTGCATATTTTTGGCAACGTCTATCAGATCCATGACAGGCTGAACTCAAGTGCACACATCTTGCAGACTCGTGTTGTGGCATGCAAACAAAATCTAGCAGTTGTGTGGGAACCAGCTGGGATTGGTGCAATGCACATGTAAGGGAAGCAAGAAAATGTCAAAAAGGCAGACTTTCACGTTTTATTTTGTTCAAGGCAAGAAGAACAAGCCAACACGTTTTTGTTATCCACGTTTTTGTTATCTTTTAGTGTGAGGTGCATCTATGCACAGAACAATGCAAATTTCGTTTCAAAATACGCTGCAACCGTGTAAAATTACCTCTTGGGGTGGAAATGACACCCGAAAACACATAAAAGTGCGTACGAGCGTTTTTAAGCGTGTGAGTGTGAATACCAATGCAGACGTTCAATGCAGATACAGATGTGACTGGTTCTCAGACAATGAATGAAACAGGAAAAGTGAACAGTTGAGGTGTCTTGATGTTCAAAAGTTTCACAGATGTTGTTGGGTGAAAATGACGCACCCTGGGATGACACGGCTTGGGTGAAAAAACAGGAAGAGTCATTTTCACCCCGCATTGTCAGAGAGAATAGGACTCACAGGCATTTCCACACAAGGCATTCTGTTCGGGCTACAAGGCGTTGTTACGTGAAAACACCTTGTGAAGACTGGTTCACGCCACTGTGCACAGAGATGGCGGTAGTGGGGTGTCACAGGGAAACTGCACTGTCTCCCTGGTGTTGACGCGTGCGTAGCACCACTTCAAAGTCATGTGGTCCGTAGGCGACCGTGAAGACGCCCCCTGTGGGCAGATCTGAGGCGGCGCTCGGTCCCCCTGGTGGCGAGACGTGGAACTGATGCAGGATGCGCGCGCAGTAAGTGAAGATCTCCTTCATAGCGAGGCCCATGTTGAAGCAGCCGCGGATCCCGACTGAAAGAGAAAAGGTTGTGTGTGTGTGTGTGTGTGTGTGTGTGTGTGCGTGAATGTGTGTGTACAAGTGTAGTGTACCTGTGCGTGTGTGTAAGTGTATGTGTGGGTATGGGTGTGGGTGTGTGTGCAAGTGTGTGTGTACGTGTCGGGGTGTGGCTGTGCACATGTGCAAAGAAAGTTCCAATTGTCCCATTCCATACATTTCCACACCAATACGATTTTGGAATCGTTCAATGCACCACTTGGATTGATTGTCCGGAGGCAAATCCAGGCAAACTCCAACAGAGAACGCGTCTCCAAACGGAAGATTCTGCAGTTCCCAAGTACTGAATTTGGTGCATCATCATGCTGCATGCGTCACGGAATCTCACGTGAGAGAGGTATCCACTCCCGAGGCGGCGCCACGCGACTTCCGTCCGCCGACAGGAAGTGGTCCGGGTCGAACGCTTCCGCATTCCGCCAGATCCTGAGAGGGAACTCGTGCAGAAGTCACATCCATGGAAGAAGGCGGTTTCGTTCATTCAATGAATAAGGCCACTGTTTCGCGGAGTGATAATTTAGCCATCAACTTGAATGGTTCAATTCGTGGTAGAGGGGAGTCTGGTTCTTGTTCAAACCCTCCATGGGACACGACCTCGCAGGCAAACCTTGGTGTGACGGGGCCCACTGCGCTCTCACCTGTCGTCGTGGAAGAGGCTCCACAGGTTCAACACGACCACTGTGTCGCTGGGGAGCGCGAACCCTGCCAGTCGCACGGGGGCGCTGGTGCAGCGAACTCCCGCCAGGGGCGCCACGTACTGCAGCCGTATCGACTCCAGCAGAGCGGCGTGCAGGCGCGGCAGCCGCTCCAGGTCACTGAACCTGAAACACAGAGGTTCTTGTGTGTGTGTGTGTGTGTGTGTGTGTGTGTGTGTGTGTGTGTGTGTGTGTGTGTGTGTGTGAGGGGCTTTGCTGTGCACTAGCAAGGGTGCTCAGTCACCGACACATGCACTTACAGGGTTGTGCACTTACAGGGTTGTGCACTCTTCAGGGTGTGCACTCACAGAGGTATGCACTCACAGAGGTGTGCACTCACAGGGTTGTGCACTCTTCGAAGTGTGCACTCACTGAGGTGTGCACTTGCTGGGATGTGCACTCCTTGGCATGTGCACTCTTCGGGCTGTACATCACTGGGGTGTGCACTCACAGAGGTGTGCACTTACTGAGGCGTGCACTCTATGCGGCGTGCACTCACCGGGGCGTCCTGCAGCCCAGCACCGCGTCCATCTCCTGGTGAATCTGGTCCTGCACCTCCGGGTGCAGCATCATGTGCAGCAGCATGAAGAGAGGCACGTTCGTCATGTTGATCGAGCCTGCCGCGAGAGCAATGCAAGAAACTCGAGGCCAAATTTTGCTCCGTACTGCAGGTTTGTGTCGCTTGATTTGTTCTGGCTCGCCCCACTACACCACGCCTCGCCATGCCCCAAACCCACCCTGCCAGGTCCGTCCTGCCCGACCAGGCCCCACCCCACCCACCAACACCACCCAACCCAACAGGGCTGGCCCACACCATCCCACCCATCCACCCTACTCCCGACCTGTCCCACCCCTTGTGCACTCCTCGCTGTCTTGTCCCACCCTACACCACCCCGACCCACCCAACCCACCCTGCCCGCCCCAGCCCACCCAGCCGACTCCACCTTGCCCTGCCTCCTCTGTCCCGCCCCCCCCCCCGCCTTGTCCTGCGACTACGCTCCTCGCCTCGCCCCGCCCCGCTCCACCCCGGCCCGCCCCATCCAGCCTCTACAAACCTCCTACGAAGAAAATCATGCAGAGCGCTGCGATCCACTTGTCCTCGGAGAAGTCAGCCGTGAGCGTCGGGTCTTTCCTGCGGAATTTGGTCGGTAATGAAGTAAATTCAGTGCGCAAGGTGGGCCATTCACTCAGTGTGGAAACAGTCTTTCAAAGAGGCATGAGTGGATCCGAAGAGACTTGTCCCGGGTCCGTCCGTCCGTCCGTCCGTCCGTCCGTCCGTCCGTCCGTCCGTCCCTCCCTCCCTCCCTCCCTCCCTCTATGTCCTCTGATCTCACCTGGCTCTCTGCATGTAGAGGCTGATGAAGTCCTCCTGTTTCTCCCGTGGCTCCTCCTCACGTTCCTGCGTCTCCGCCTCCGGGCGTTCCGTGCGCCCGTTCTGCTGCAGAGTCTCCCTCTGGCGGTGCCGGTCGATGCGCCGCTGCACGAAGGCGAGCAGTTCGTCCTGAGCGGCGAACATCTTGTCCCGGGGGCGGCAGAACGGAGGGAGACGCCGTACCCAGTCGGGGAGGAATTCTATGTACGCGCCGTCGGTCAGACCTGCGCGAAGGGAAACTCACGATTTATTACACAGAATCTCGTCTCTATGTCGTTGTGTGTCTCTGTGTTTTCTCTCGTTGTGTGTGTGTGTGTGTGTGTGTGTGTGTGTGTGTACACGTGTGTGTGTGTGTGTCTGTCTGTCTGTCTGTCGTCTGTCTGTCTGTGTATGTGTGTGAGAGAGAGTGTGTGTCTGTCAGTCAGTTGTTAGGTCTGCCTGCCTGCCTGCCTGCCTGCCTGCCTGCCTGCCTGCCTGCCTGCCTGCCTGCCTGCCTACCTTCCTGCCTGCCTGCCTGCCTGCCTGCTTTCCTGTCTGTCTATCTGTCTGTCTATCTGTCTGTCTGTCTGTCTGTCTGTCAGCCATTACGTCTGTCTGCCTGCCTGCCTGCCTTCCTGTCTGTCACACTCTTCTCTCACTCATAAGGGCTTGCAATTTCACGTTGGAATCAATGCGCATCTCGAGGGCCCGGGGACTACCTGCACCCACCGTCCATCATGCGTATCATGGCGGCCCTCAGCTCCGTCACCTCCGCCGCTCCGAACTCGAACTGCTCGTTCAGCAGCAGCGCCGCCTGTACGTTCACGGTGCCTGCAGTGAAGAGATGGGTGTGTGCACCACGCTCAAGAGGACCTCAGGTCTCGTGCAGCGCTCGGATACAATGGCGAAGGTTATGCATCAGGAACCGCAACCCAAACGCTTGTGCTGTTTCGCAAGTGCAAAGCATGCCAATTTTTGCGTGCAGTGGAAACATCGGGAAGGAAGAGATAATTGGGCGTTTTGGGGCCCCCTGATCTCCCGAAGGTGGGAGGAGATTCTTGTTTCGTGTCTGTGTGTGCCACACTCACTGGATAGGTTGTGGGAGGGGCACTCACTGGTGAAGATGTCCATCTTGGGGTTGAATGGTTCCCCGACCCTGGATCTCCAGTGCTGCACCAGCCTTTCTGCTTCCCTGTCGATCTTCGTCAGAATCCGGGAGTCCTGCACACCTGCGTCAAGATCCCTCAGAAATCAACACCCAATGCGAACAAGATAACACGGCGGTTCAACAAACACGTCTGGTCCTTTTTCGTCTTGCCCCAGTTGCCAGACACAGGTTCCATTTCGTCAATTGCCAAAAGCCCTCAGTGCAAATTCAGGACAAGTTTGGTCATCTGTGCCGATTTGGCAACTGGTTCACCCCGTGTATACTTTGACAGGCAGTGCAAAACCTCGCCAGCGAGCAACCCAACGGCCGGGAGGAGGGCTGCCCCAAAATGATCAATTTGACCACAAAAGAGAACACCTGCAAAGGAAGCCCTTGATTAAGCCTCAGGTTGTGTGCCAACCCTGATCTTTCTTCACACACACACACTCTCTCACACGCACACACACACTCTCACACGCACACACACACTCTCTCACACGCACACACACATTAAGGGTTTTCACGTTGGTGACGCGTGTGTCAAAAAATTGATGCCCGTGTCAAAAAACTCCATTGGGCGTCATGTTGAATTTCGACACATGCGTCAAAAATTCTGACGCCACCCAACTGCGCGTCACCAATGTGAAAACCCCTATTCTCTCACACGCACACACACTCTCTCACATGCACACACACACTCTCTCACACGCACACACACTCTCACACGCACACACACACACACACACACACACACACAGCGTGCTCACCGAGCTCCTGAAGTATGTGGGTGCAGGCCTCCTTCTGAGCGCGGAACTGCGGTGTGTAGTCGGCCCCGGTGAAGAGCGGCACGTCCCGGCTCGCGTGGTACTCCTCCACCATGCGAGAGCGCAGCTTCCCGCCCACTTCCGGCAGCCGCATCGCCTCCTGGTGGCAGAGACACGAACCATGGCGCAAGGGTCACGTGAGGTCAAAAGCGTCGTGCTTCGGCTTCATCTTGTGACTGGTGTTGCAGAAAGTGCGTCGTGGGGTGTTCAGGACGGTTCGGTGCTGACTGTTTTGCGATGCCGTCTTTTTGGTGATTTGCGCAAAGCACCCCAGGCATCATCTTCCAAAAGTATGTGTACAGCAGTTTCTCCATGAAAGTAGCATTCAACTTTGTTCTTGTTTGGTCTGCAGTTTGTTCTGTATGCAGGATGGTATGGCAAAAATGTGCACTGTTTCAATTGGGTCTTGTCTGATGCTGTTGACCTCATGCAAAATGGTATCAGGTGAAGTCCTGTGCAAATCACGTGAGCTCGCTCGAGCTATTTTTTCCCCAAGATGGACATCATCTGACGGCTTGACTTGTCATATCAGTTGTCTGTACCTTGATGGCTGTGTACGAGTTGAGCACTACCGTCCATCTTCCGGCCACGTTCACGCTGTACACGTCCCCGTACCTGTAACCATAGCAACGGGCGAGTAACCTGTAACCATGACAACGGGGCGTGCAACCGGAGCGACGACGGAAGCGTTGCCCGGACGCTGGAAACTTGGCATGTCAAGACCGTTGAGCGCTGGATCACAAACCCGACACACCACGCTGGGAACATTTCACGCAAAGATGTTTTTTAATCCGTGAGATGTCCTCAGACTCTCACTCTTTGGGGCACATACGTCGCACACGTGCGCACGCGAAAACTTCGTTGACTTGTGCGTTGACGCAATGCGTGAGCAGTCCTGCGTGCAAAGCACTCTGCACTTGTCGTGTCCAGCTCATACACACCAGAAGCAAGTTGCTGAATTGTCCATGGAATGTCGGACTGCAGAACACGACGTGAAAAGGACCACACCCACCTTTTGGAGAGCTCGGTGAGCCTGACGTGGACCAGCGGATCCGGAAACCGGAGCGTGACGAAGGGGAGGCTGCCCACCAGGGGGAGTGAGGGCGGGCCGGGCGGGAACAGCCGCCCAGGGCGCCGCCCCGCCGCCCGCGCCGCCCACACCTCGCCGCCCACCAGCGCGACGACCAGGAGGGCGACCACCGCCCCCGCCCAGCCACTGTCCACCATACCCGCCCAGGCAGTGTCCACCATGCCCGCCCAAGTGCTATGCAGTAAGCCAGAGTCCAGAGAGATTGAAGAGCTCCGCTTATCCATGGTGCTGTTTCTTGTCACTTGCACTGGACGAACTCAACAGACTGTTTTGTAAGTAGTGCCTGCTCGCTATATTCCTTTTGTCAGTGTATCGAACGTCTGTGATGCGAAACTGCAGCAGCTCACCGTAAGTGTTTCCAATACGGGAACTTGTTTCTCTCTTACATGCGTGTGTGCACGTGTGCGTGTGTCCGTGTGGGTGGAAAGTTTCATCAAATCTCAACCATTTCATACATGTGTGTGTTGTACTGGTTTCATAAGTGTACGACATCTCTGTTTGCCCGGTTCCACGGTCCACTGAAGCGAAAAAATGCAGCCAAACTGACGTCAAGGCCACGTTCCTCGGCCCGGCTCCAACTCCGGGTCAGATCGACATTGCGTGATCTTTGCCACAGAGGATTTTGCCTTGTTGAAGAAGTCCCGTTTTGCGAGGGACTCACGCAAGAATTTACAACTTGAGCCAAGTTGAGCCAAGCATCCTTAGTTGTTGGCCACAAAGACGATGAATCATAGTTTCAATAGTCGCCCTCTTTGGATCTGCCCCGTGGTCCTTCTCAGAAATTCAATCAGTCTGCTCAGGGAAGCGGACAAATGAACGGTTTCAGAGATGGGCGTTATGACGGGCTCGCTCGTGACATGTGTCAGGGTTCATCTGGGGATGCAGAGCTGGACCCACGACGAGTCAGGTGGGGTGGGGTTGGAACAGCTCACGGGTCAGTAGACAGGACACGGGTGAAGGACAGTGCAGCTACGATCCCAGCTGAGGGGTCTTCTCAACCACCCAGATGCTGGAGAGAACTTTTAGCTTTCGGAGAGTCCGGGGAGACTGGATCCCAACTCCTTGTGCTTCTACCTCTGAGGCTGTTTGAACCCTGCAGGACTGTCAGCACTGAACTGCATTGTGACCTCCCATGCGGGAGTCTCACCCCGAGCAGTGCGCGGCCGTCCGCCAGACGTTCTGCCAACACACGATCAACGGAGCGTCAGATCAATGCGGCGATGGCAGCGCTGTGTTCCGATGTGGAGCGGTGCCACAGACTGACAGGTTTTGTCCAGCAGATCCAAGGGTCCAAGGGTGCCGGGTCAGCAACACCCGCCACGCCTCAGCTCCTTGTTCCACGTCCCCTCCAAAGAGGTTTTCTCCCTCGTGCAGGTTTCAGGTTGGGTGGGGACTGCTTTGGCCAGTGTAACGTGGGACCCACAATACACCAAGGAACGTTCCTTTTCCCTCACGTGTCTTCCTTTCGTCTCTGGCTGGAGAATGCCATGACACCAACAATTCATGAGGGGCGGAGGGGGCGTACGGGCCCAAAGTCACCCAACTTGAGACCCCCAAGAACAAGCACACAAATTTGGCGCCGCAGACGCAACATTCCCCACATTTTTGTGTTTTGGTGTGCCCAGGTTTTTTTCCCCTGACATCCACTGGATTCGTGTGGAAATAGCTGTGTGTCAGCAGTGACTTGAACAAGAAAGCAACGCGTTTCACATCCACAGAGAACCAGGCGCACAACCCCACACAAACCAAATGCAATTGCTCAAAATCTGGTCTGTTTGAGGACGGATTGCGCAAAGCAAATGCGATTTGAATCTCAAGAGGAAATTGGCGCAACAAGAGAAGATTCTTTACGCAAACAGCGGCTCTGTCGTCATGACGACTCGGCTCTGTTGACATGGAGACGCTAACGATGAACGTTTGCACAACCAGATGATTCTGGTGGCCTGGCGCCTGAGCAGTCTGAACGGAGGGCAGTCAACAGTTGCAATGGTTTCTGTTGAAAGCAAAACGAGCAAAGACTGAAAGGAGACGCAACAGCTGAGGACGTTCCGAGAGCAGACAGACCGTTCGACATGAGAAGTGTAGGAATTTCTTTCCACGGAATAGAACTTCAAGGCGAACAGTCGTCAGAGAGAGAGAGAGAGAGAGAGAGAGAGAGAGAGAGAAAGAGAGAGAGAGAGAGAGAGCACGGTTTGGCGAACGGGTTCAATATTTGATGGGAACTGAGGTGACTGTTGGCCATTTCGTCCTCAATAATTGACCAAGATTGCAGAAAAACACGCGCAGGAACAGAAAACCCTCAGAAATGATGGATGTTGCTCTGGACGAGGCTCACACACAAAGGAAACAGGAACGGGAATCCGGATACGTACATGTACTCGTATTGTGCGACAGCCTGTTTCATTCCCATTGTATGTGTCACGGGTTGTGACCTCCTGTGTTTCAGATGAAGTGATGATGCAGGACCAAACGGAAACTAAACCCAACAGTCACAAGCTCGACAAACACAGGGAAACTTGAGACCCCATGCAGATAGGGTCTGAGGCTGCCATGGTGTCGCAAGCTGGAGCCTGCAACACAACTGCTCACAAGAATAAAGTTCGAACGTATTTCATGTATCTACCATCTCCATCCCACGGCCGGTGAGCAGTGAAAGCGTCAGGCGAAACATGGAAGTGAACAGTTCCCTGTGAAATAGTAGCATCACAGGACACACTGAAATCATGCACTCAACAGTTCCAGCGCGCGCAACTCAGAGCACAACAGACGGTGCAGCTCTTGGGGACAGCCTTCTCTCGCTTCAAGAAAACATCCTGGAATACCCGGCGCGATGACCCTGCCCTCTCGCGGTGACGTCGGACCCATGAGCGCCCCGCCCGCGACGCCGGCCGCGAGACGGAAGCGACGTCCGGGGCGACTCAGCGTCCCGGAGACGTACACGAGGATGACGTCACACGAGTACAGGGTCAAGTTCTGGTGAGTACGAACCTGGCATTTGTGGTGGGAATTAGTGGCACAAATTCTGCACAGTGACATCAGAGTGAAATTTTCTGGCACTCCCAGTGGAGAGCAATGTCTGTGGCTCCAGCAGCGTTTTGGCACAGCGATGCCTGTGTGCACATGCGCGAGTGGAGACGAAAAATGCGGGTCACTTTCTGCTTTTGTTTGTCTCAATTTTCGTCTCTCTGACCGGAGTGCTCCAAGAGGCTGGGAAGTGGGAGATGAGGCCCGATAGGGAAATGGAACAAATGTGTGAAGAGACTCCTCATCTGCCTGCCCATTACGATGGTATAAAAAGTTGCATTGAATCTGGTAGTTTCCTTGCCGAACAGCTGAGGACTGGGAATTTCTCTCAGAAGTGACGACGAGATGCTGGTTCTGCTGCGCTGCTCACTGAAAGTCCAAACAGATTCGTGCGGCTCATTCAGACACCAGCTGCAGGACCCATTCATGAGGAACAATAAAAATCCAATTCTCTTTCTGATGGAGAACGAAAACAAACTTCATGTTGTCCACTTGGAGAGCGCCAACAGAGGGAGAAAGAGCTCTGTCAGGGTGTTTCTTCTGAGGATCGGGGGAGAGGAGGTAACCGCTTAAACCAGCACAAAGCCGAACCAGCCTTTTCCATGTCCAGAAGCTCTTGAATGCTCCCTCATTTGCAACAATTGGCCAAATGACATGATGTTTGCGTATTTCTGCCGGAGGAAAGGTGGCATCTTTGAGTTGTAGCGTCGAACAGCGCCATCCTCGCAGCTTTGTGGCTCCTTTGTTGTCCCAGCAGGGTGGGCACATTGTATCCATGGTTTGAAAAGCACAGTTCAGAGCAGTGCGAGATGGACAACTGCTGTTGTTGCCGTTTTGGTTGCAGTTCTATTCGTCAGATTCTATTTCGACATCCGCTTCCAAGGAGGAAGGCGCTGAGCCACCATGCAGTTCAAGTTTAATTCACTGAACGAGGCTTCAAAAGCTGCAGACAAGCCTCGCGGGGGTGATCACTTCTGTGCGGTATGTAGATGTTTCAATCGGGCCCAGTCACACTGGATGCGCCACACCCCGTCGCTTTGTCCGCCCAACAGCCGCTGCATGAGGCGTGTGCGCGACGCATCCAACTTTCCGTGGCGTTACATGCGCACGACATTCAAAAGGCAGACTATCGTCGCTGGGGAGTATAAATTAGATTGTGATCTTCGTGATAATGAGGTGTCCATTGGGAAGGAAGGAGAACAGCTGAACGGAGGTTGCTGCAGTCAGAACAGGAAGCTGAATTCCAGACTTGATTCAACACGACAGTGTACGGCATTGCTGCATGTGTGTGTGTGTGTGTGTGTGTGTGTGTGTGTGTGTGTGTGTGTGTGTGTGGCGCGACGCAACATAGGCAGTGCAAGGTGGACAATTTCCGTGGCTCACATGGGTGGATTGCCAGAGTTCCCCAATGCCCCTCCACCACCCAGTCCTGGTTCCACCCCTGGGTCCACCACATCTTCAGTGATTGAGCGTGTGGGTCACGTGGTGTCTGCGGAGTGGAATTGAATTGCGGACGTGTTTTGTGCGCTGCGAAGCCAGCTGAAAAGAGGATGAAAAATGGACAACTTTTTTCTGCGATGATGGAGTGTCTCTGCTTCAAAGCGCTGGCTGTGCTCACTGATCGAGGACGACACAGCCACGTGGTGAAACTGAGGCCAATGAGCGGGCACTGTGAGAACTGTCCCTGAACCAATGAATTCAACCAAAACATGTCGGCTGACCCCTCATTCCAATGGTGTGGACCTTGACCTCTGTCTTAAATCCGCTGGAGATGCAGACAGTGGGCCCTTTGATTGAATCAGGTCCAGAGTTGGGAAGAGAGATAACCCAAGAGGCGGTGATCACAACACATTCAAACAAATAATCCCAGGTGTGGCTTCCAGGTGCACGCGGGTTCTCCAGTGGATCGTAAGGTCATGGCCAAACCCAGACACGGGCCTGCATGGTGGGCCCTGCAGCTCCTGTGCGTACAGGCACCTGGTTCCAGCTCTTCTGTTCAGTTCTGCTTCGCTTTGACGTTCTTTGCACCGTGATCACTGACATCAGTTTTACAGTGTTGTTCAATGTCTCACGATGTGAACAGGACAGCTTCATTTGTACAACACGACAACACGCGGTGACGTTCACACCGGCCGCGTCATGCGTCGCGTCCCTGGACAAGTGAATGCGCTCCGTGTCCCTCGCAGAACGCAACGCATCCATGACGCTTCCCGTGGCAACCTGACCCATGATGAAAACAATACAGCTTCCAAAGCACGTGGCTCGATCGCCCATGCAGACACGTGATACTCTGGAGATGAACGGACTTGTACGGGCGGCAAAAAGTGCAGCGACTATCTGAATGCTTAATTATGTGCATGGGATGGTGGATTCAAAAACACATGCGAGTAACGACATGGTCGGTCAATAGCAGCAGCGTGCAGGACAAAGCGGAAGCGAACAATGATCTTTCTGCCTTTGAAATTGCACACAAAGAGCTCTGTGATCTGTGGATGTTTGTCACACCAGGATGTGAGCATGTGTTTTCTGAGATGACACGTCGGTGAGTGTTGGTCTTGATTCAGCGCGGTTCCACACGGTGTTGCATCGGGTTGTCACACCGTGTCGAGGGACCAAAGCCTTTGTATAAGGGCGGGGCGGATCCAGCGACAGACACGGGGTTGGTCCTGCATGTCTCCAGCACATGTGTGCAGGATTGAAGAGAAGGCCTGTTTCTGGGGGTCGTAAGGACCAGGCCACACTGCATCCTCCACAACACGTTTCTCTTATCTCACTGCGACAGACCAAAACATGCATCTCGGATTTCAATTTTTTCAGCTCTTTGGACAAAAGATGTCTGGACCTCGGAACAAGGTTCATTTGGTTCTCCGTGCAACCTGACATTTCGCTCTGTGTCTTTGTTCACAGTACAAGTTCGCACTGCTTGTCGGAATTGGGGTAGCAGCAGGTGCCTGAATCCTGCAGAATTTGGTGTCATTCCAAATTCTCCGACAAATTCTGAGCCCGAGAGGTCCAAGCCTCGCACATTCTCATCCTCGGATTTGCTCAGATGAATATTGTGCTTGTCATCAAAGAGTCCAAGTGTCTTGGGCTGCAAGTGGACTTCAATTCGGATTGTGGTGAGAATCAGAGAACACAAGGCCCTGTGGGATGTTCGCTTTGTAAATTCTGGATCGGCCCCTGTTCAGACAGAAATGGGTGACATCAGCAAAACTCCGATGATTCATCATTGATTGCTTCGGTTTCTCTCACTGCACTGCTGACAAAAGGGGTCGTGGGCCTTGGCTTCTCCGCTGAGCACCGAAGGTTGTGCAAAAACGTGCCCGCGTTTTACACCACGAACATTCTTTTTCACAAGTTCTTCTCTCATGGTTGGACTGCAAGATTTCCCATAATTTTGTCCCCTTTGACTTTAGTTCTGGATCCGCTGGGTTGTGGAACAGGAAGCTCACCTGACGCAGGTGCCGCGGGTCCCACGTGACTTGCTCAACCGGAAGAAGCTTTTCATTTGCAATTCCGACGCGTAACGACCAGCAGCTCCAGCGCAGAATTCATAACCAGGACTCAGTAGCCAGGTTTAGCGACTGAAACACACGGCGCATTGTGCGTGGCAGTAAACCTTGTGGACTGAATTATCAGGGACACGGCATCACACTAATTTCCGTGTAGATTTGGAAACGCAACGGAGGCTGCCACGCGCCATGACGCTATAACAACCAGACGCTAAAACTGGCTATTTTTCTGCAAACAAACCTCGTGGGCAGGAATCATAAGGAAGTATTGCGGTGAGCAGAGCGCCGAGACCTCATCTGCAGTGAAGGCACGGGCGCAATGCACTCGGACGACACTCCAGGGTTCTTGAGGCGTACTTCAGTATGCATGGGACGCCGCCCCGGCGACACACGCGACATCTCGTTTCATTGAGACGGTTCCGAGGCTGTGTCTGCGCAATAGATGTCAATTACATGTGTGTCTCCTTTGGGCCTTGGACCTGCTGGTAGGACACAACAAGGAAAACCGTGCATTGTGGAGTTCGTGGTGGTAAGTACAGTCAACTCTCTTTACTGTGGACACCCATGTGTACATAGCTTTTTGTCCACGGTTGACAGAGTGTCCACCTTAAGGAGAGTCATGAATATTAATGAGCTTGGCCAGAAAGTCTTGCAGGTAAAGGTTGTTTCCTCAGTAAATAGCCTTGACCTTGGCCTTTGTAGCCAAGGACATTTGGTTCATGAATATTTATGAGTTATAGTATTTAAGGAGAGATAGATCTGGTCCAAGGTTCAATTTGCTTTTGACAGC
>JAAUXT010116759.1_pt1 | contig 33803 bp, 27 predicted proteins | sample 7278171 | NCBI WGS metagenome assembly JAAUXT01 (sample SAMN14350112, study PRJNA611818) | marine sediment metagenome | isolation source: surface marine sediment (1.8m) | place: French Polynesia: Moorea | collected 2018-08
CAAACAATTTACAGCATTTATTCTCAAGGAGATCTATGCGGCCCGTCAATTATGAAACCATATTTCATCTGGTAGGACCCCACAACCTTCATGGATTGCCCAGAAAAGTTTTGTGTACAATCTTGACTTGTATAACTTCATTTTGGAACAGCTTTCAGTCAAATTTGGTTTTCCCTGTGGACTCAATGATTTAACAAAAAACAGTATTATTTTACTTGTAATTATTCATTATTCACTGAGTTGCATTGAGTTTAGCTTGTTGACTATTAACAGTTGATAGCCACACAAGGCAAACCAGTCAATTTTGGACTTGAAATGAACTATGAAAGCAAATTCTAAAATATTTGACAATTTGCTTGCAAGCTGATGGGTGATTAGTCTTGTGCCTGTGCAGTTTTGGTGATCATGTGAGCAATCCTGTTGTCATACCGGATGAAAAAACGGTTTCTTAATTGACGGGCCTTGTAACTCGGGGGACTGGCTTTTTGTAGCCGATGTCTCTGAACATCTGAACTGCAAACACCTTCGAGAGTTTGAGTCGACAATTCTTCTTCCATCTTTTCAAGAACCATAGTTTTGTATCAGACTGTCGCATTACCTCTTGGATGGAATTTTGGTGTATTACCTTGCAATACGGTTTCTGTTGGCTGCATTGCACAACGAACGGAGGAACAAGACGCGACAGCACAGTGACAAGTATTCAATACTTTATATTCTGTAATTGGACAAATGAATACAGTGTCTGCATAAGTTTAGAGGCATTTTACAATAGCTTAGTTATCTGAATGCCCAGAAAATTAAGCGCTGCAAAGACTATTATTTCCTATGCATAAGAAGAAAACAACACACCAATGATGAGCTAACAAAACAGAAAACATGTAGATATCTACATAAAGCACCAGATGAACGAAAAAAATTGGTTGAATGACATCCAGTCGTCCCACAGGAAACTTTTCAATCCTTCCTTTGCAACGAGTTTCTTTCAAAACAAACGAATTTTGTGCAATTGCCAGCTAAAACTTTAAAACACACAAAATCACCTCATTGACACGAAAATGTAACCATAGAAAGTCTGTGTAATAAGAAATTCTAATTTTTGTGCTTCAAAATCGAGTTTACACTGATTTTTCATTTTCTTTCAATCAAAATGTATCATTGATTTGTTCCTTTGATCATATGTTCCACTTAACAATTAGAACAACCTCAGTGATTATCAGAACAACGTGGGGAAAGTAACGGAAAAGAATCACGTAGCGTTCGATTCTGAATGTCGCACCTTTGAGGCACTTCAGAAATTATGCATAAGTTTTTCATTTGGACTTTAGCATTGAGAGGCAGACATGTTTGTCTCTACGAAAGCACAGAAAGCGGGCAAACGAGGACATCCGATTTCGCGCGAATTCCCCTCATCAGCGGCTCTGCGTCAAGACCAGATCGACGTTGAGACTCGACATTGGATTCTACTCTGGTTTTCACGTGAAAACTCTGGGTTGGCAGAAGTGCAGAAGTTCACAAAAAGGCATGTCGCACGTCCATTGCATAATAAGTGATCCTGACAATTTTGCATAAAACGGCCTTGTAGCCGGCAAACACAGAACTCGCACGTTTCTCGCATCATGTGCACAGCTCTGAATACGTAACACTCACAAACGCAGCAAAATCACTGTCCCTTCGCAGGTCAGTCGTGTACAGCGAAGCGTGTTGAAGACACAGGCGAGAAACGTCTGGATTATGTTCGTCCCAATGTGTTGGTTCATCGACATTCACTGCTCTATGAGTACAATACCATGCATCTTACCGAGCTGGGATTTTCTCTGACAGCATTGTCTACACCTACTGAAACACACGGTTTAGCAGGGCACCGACAAACACAAAAGAAGACGGGGTGTAGAGAGGACAAATGAAGCACGTCTGGTTGTTTCACTGTCATCCACGACAGTCAACATTCTGTTTTGTGCACAAGAAAAAGGGGAGAAAATTACATGGACAATAGCGAAGCAAACTTGTGGCAACATACTGGGTTCTTCATGTCGTGTAATATACACACAGTTGTAAATGTAATATTTAGATATACGAAGTGTATTCCATGTACATAAGAGTGTAGTACACGAACTATGCTGAATCAGTCTTTATGATGCAGACGGTGTTGGACACCAATGATAACACGTACTCCAGGCAGCCTACCCACCGTAACGTAAGCATGTACAAAAGGAAAGAAGCTGGGCATTGCAATGCAACAAAGAAAGAGGCTCGTTCTCGCAGCACAACCGTTCGTGGTTACGATGCTCTGGATTGAATAGATCAAATTTACCTCAATGCAGTTCAACAGATCGGATTTCGTGTTGCTGATCAATGTGGTTCCTCGTCGTGGGGAGTGAAAATCCAAATGTGGAACAAACCTTTCGCCACGTTTCAGAAGAGAGACAACTCCGAATCATGAATACTCGTCAGAAACGAAAGCACACGACCCACAATAAAATATTGTGACCACATTTGCAGACTAAAAGAAGTTGCTCGAAGTTACTTGAGTAAAATTGACAACACGCCATTTTAAGTCAAGAATACTGCTAAACCCGACTTGAATTAGGGAAGATCTCCGTTTGACACAATAACGATTTGTCCATAAAAACAGTTGCGGTCGATTCAACAAAGTACTGCATCGAAAAAAATCTACAAACACAGTCAGAGGGACGATCCGTAAACATTACTGCGACACTATTCTATCAACGTGTTATGTACAGATTGTTTCAAACGTTTCTTCCAAAATGTTATCAGTCAAACGTGTCCAATTTGTAGGAATGATTGTGTCCAACAAATACTGCTTCATCTACCGAGATGCAGATGCGAGCGGTTCTGTCTTCTGAAGACGAAAGGGTCCAGCTTCAATTGCCTATGGTGTGAATGAACTGAGGTGATGGAATTTGCTTTCCTACCACACAGATTGGTATTGCTTTCAGTGCTGTGTACAAAAATATCGACAGCCTCTCTCTTAGAATCTTTGGATACCGTAATGAAAAAGAAATCACAATATTCTTTGGTTCATTGATCAAGTTCAAGCTCTGCTCACTTGAAGTCGTCCTTGCATCGTTCTTCACTTCAAGTGATGGTTGCTCCGACCGACAGACTTGGTTCGCTTCCGCATGCTCAGCGAGTACACGCGACAAGCAACGTTTGATTGTTTTCACTTTGTCCTATCTGAGACCGATTTTCAACGTAAGCACATCGTTTACCCTTTTACCAAGTCAATATCGCGTGGATTTCCTTAAAACTAATGCGCTACCAAACAGTACTTATGAACCTCAAACAATGTCTGTCGCTTGCTGCTGAGTACAATGTTGGCCACACGCAAGTCTGCTTCCGACTTGTCGTCACAATTGACAATTGTTGAACGTTAACTTGACAGAAGACTATGTACGCCTTGTTGTGTAAGTTTCATCACTCATCAAACATTGAATAAAATTTCTCTAAAACTTTGTGATATTTCAATTTTGCGAGATTAGCTGGAAAGCTGTTTTGACAGAAGCATTTTGACAATAAAACCAATCATTCTGCAGTCGCGTCACACGAGCTACAAACACGTTGCACTCTACAGCATGACATGTACACACAACACTGGTATACAAATGGACTCGTGGTAGTAAAATAAGTAGTAGTTCATGGCAAGAGCTGACTGAAGATTCCTTCATTCAAGCAGTTCTGCAAATTCCATGTTTTGCTGATTGTTGGCGGGTTTGCTTTCTTCGTCCTGTTGTACGAGTCATCGGTTTTCAGTCACTGTTTCCCTTGAGTTGACTACGTCATTTAAGTCACTTGAGGAGAGTACGTGCTACAGTACAAATACCTGATACACGGAGTCAGTGGACACGTTATCTGGCGCACCAGTGATCTCTAAGGGCTTGTATACCTGATACCCGTGTGCAAGACCGTCTGTCTCTCTGCAACTGCCACTGTCGATCTGTCTTAAAGCACTCGACGATTCCAACAAGAGATCCTGAAGAATTACCATTTGGAGGGCACAGTAATACAGGCTGCGTCTGTGGCGTGTACAAGTTCATTTTCAAGCCCCACGCTCCCTCAGCAATGCATTTTTCAGTCCCTGGTCCACGTAACAACAAAATATAAGGTAATGTTCGACCTTTGGAAGGTCTGCCAAGAAGTCATGGTCCCACAGAATAGAAACATAATACTTGAAAGTCGCTGATCCCCATAGTCAGGATCGTCACTGCGATCAGTGGCAAATGAACCAAGGAGTCACACTGTACAGAGGGCGCGGCCTTCACAAGGCTCTAGTCATCAGCTGTGGGATGCTGACACAAAACAAACCAGAAAGAACAGAAGTGGACACTGGACCTGGACTTTGTTGCTTGGGCGCTGCATTGAGAGGGTTCGAGCCAACGGCCGCGGCTGGGCAGACGGGTGGATGTCCCGGCACGTTGGCAGTTGGCGGGCGGGTGGCTGGATGGGTGGGCGGGACCAAGGCGCCGTTATGACTGGTCGCCCGAGTGTGGCGGCGGCTGCTGCTGTAGTTGGAGCGGCGGCGAGCCCTGGTAGGCGGGCGGGGAGGTGGACGCCTGGGGCGGTGGCGGCGTGTGCTGCTGGTCGTGCGGCCCGGGGGGCGGCGTTGGCAGCCCCGGCGGCAACGTCGTCTCGGTCGCCATGAGGGACTGGCGCGCGACGTCCACCTGCCGCTTCTCGGCCTCCGTCTGCTCGGCCTGCGAACGCAGGTCCCGTAGGTCGAGCACCTCCTGCATCAGCGGCTGAATCGCCTCCGGGTCGTTCACCTTGAGCAGCACCGCCGAGTGCTCTTCGTTCAGGTTGCGAATGTCTGTCAACTTCATGAGCAGTTTCGGGTACATGGCGTGAGCTACTGGGTACGGGTACCTGGACTCCAGATACTTACACAACAACTCTGAGTAGTTCTCTTGCTCTTGTGCCACCAAGTCTTTGTTGATCAGGTTCATTCGGTCCGGCGAGAACAGGGATATCACAAGCAGCAGAATCATTGTCGTCTGATCCGCCTTGAGGTCTATGGCGAGTGAGCGCACGAACTTCATGTGATCCTCGAACAGCTGGCCTCCCGCAGCTCTGCGCATCTGCAGCGGACAACGCGACAACAATCAGTGACATCAAGAAACTCGCCACTTGTGACACGAAAATTACGCAAGGGTGTTCCTAACATTTTACAAAGTGTAGATCTACTTTTATCAGAGAGGGAGGGGTCATTACTCCTTTTTCGTCCACAAAATCCCCACGAAATAGAAGGGCAATGGCAGCTGATTGCTCGATGGTAACCATTCGTACCTGCTCCATGCTCATAGCACTCGTGTCCTCCTTGTCGTAGGGGTCGAGGAAATGCTGCTTGTCCTTGTCGAACGTGATGACTGAGCGCAGGATGAGCAGCTCTATGGAGCCGCCCTTCAGCAGCGAGATCTGGTCGGCCTGCGGCAGCGCCTTGAAGGACTTGACGGTTTTGGCCATGTGGATCACTCTGCGCACGCTGATCTCGGCGATGTTTGCCAGATCCGTCATCGACTGCGCGTTCTCGCGCGACGGTTCCCGGTCGATCGTGATCTCCAGCGAGCCTGGGGACAGACGCTCAAAGATGACGCAAAAACCGGCGTTCCGCAACATTCTCGGGTTGAACTTTTCAACAGCCCAGTTTACAGTGGGAAAACAAAAAGAAGAATATTTTCACCAACATATATATATTTTGACTCACATCTGTACGCATTTTTCAGTTCCTCAATCAGTTCAGCATCTTCTTGCAGCAAAGGACAAGTTTGAGAAGATACTTCTGGACTGAGAGAGTTCTGTGGATCGTAGTCTCCCATTTTGCTGCAAAGAAACAACGCAAGTTGAACGCACGACTGCATTTCTGGTCCCGTTGAGGAACAGGGAGTTTCGAGAGTTGAGGAGCAGGGTACTTGGCGCGTCCAGGCACTACAGCCCTCTGCAGGAAGTGCAGCCTCGTCAGCATCGTGACTGACAGGTGCTGACATCTCCCAAGGAGACAGTCAAGCCTTTGTCCCCCTCACGCAGCTTTCACTTTTCTCCTTTCAAAGCAATGGCAGAAATTCACCAAAACGTTGGGCTCTTCTCCCGAAAATTGTTCACTAGACAAAATGAAAATATGGCAAGCTGGGTGAATGGAAGCTGTCTGGACTGATGCGATTTTGAAAACGTTCAAAACAAAGGCCAACGCTAATTGACGCATTTGCCTTTATGTCAGGCAGACGAACACCAAAGACCATTTCAAAAATTAAATTCATGATCATGCCAACACAATCAGACTAAAAGCTTGTGGACGCAAGCAATACGGGGGAGTGTGCCAAAATTCAGTTTCACGTGAATCTCGCTCTCTCATTTCTCGTCAAAACTACTTTTCTACTCGGCAATTCTTCAGCCCACTTGCACACACAAAGTCGCAAATTGTTGTACGTTTGCTCTGTTTTGCTGAGACAGTTGTAACGTAGAGGCTGTTCACGATAAAACGGGATGTAAAAGTCTAAACTGAGCGGTGTTTGTTGGCTTGTGAGGATGATCTTGCTTGAAAAGTAAGTCACCTTGAGACGCTAGAACCAAAGACGCAACACATTATTGGTCCAAGTCTCCCAAAGTGACCAGTAAAGCATCCGAGCTAAGGACAATTGAAGGGCAATCTCAAACTTTCGCTATTTTTCTCCCGCGCTCGTAAATAAGCGCGGCGATCGATACAACTACGAGCACAACTCGACCCTATCATTTCCAGCATTACGCAAGTTAACAAATCACAACACATTTGTTCACTGTAAATCAAAACTTCTATGAATTTTGATCCAGGAGAACACTCCGGCACCGCCTTCAACACACAATGGGCGCAATTCAGGGGAGACAAACGGACTCTTGTTTTGATCGAGTGACAAATACTCACTCGTACTTCTCGAAAGGTGAAATGTCCTCGCCAATTCTTCTCATCCTGCAAAAAACAAAAAGTTTAATTTGAACAAAAACCTCACAAAATCCTGTCAAGACGATTTTGTTCGAAAGCCTGTTGGGAGTTCCACAGTGAAGATCCCTCTGGATGACCGAATGAAATATTCGACTGAGATGACCATCGTCCAATTTTCACCGTTTGGGAAGGGGGTTCTTCGCCACGTGAAGAAAATACAGTTCCGAGTAGATCTACACCCGCACACCAGAAAAGTACCAAAATGCTACAATCGACAACAGAAGGACAACGACATCTACAGTGACAAAGACTGAGATCAAACTTGATCATCTAGTTGGCACATTTGACACTTTTTTTTCAAACGATGCCTTTTTTGTTTTGTTCTGCATGGAAAGAAACGTTTGGCGTCAGTTTTATCTGTGGTCGTCCTGTCTCCAGTCGGTGTTGTGCGAGTGCCAAATGGTGTCGCTTGAAAATCACCCAAACACCACACATACAAGAACAGACAGGCACAAAAATAAGCCTGTTTCTTCTCGGGAAGAAATTACAAATTCACAAGAACACTGAAACAAACAACACAGACTAAAGAAGTTGAAGCCCCGGCAAGCGATATGCCAAATTTCGGGAAATGACTGACATTGTCCCGCAACAACGCAGGAACGTTCGTAAACGAAGTGAGCAAGTTCATCAAACCAGAAAGGAACGTGAAAGAAACCGACCAAGAACCACGTAAAAAGGCACAGACAGAGGAATGAAATGATGATGGAGGTGAACATACTTGTCAGTTGAAGACACTAACGGACCGGTGGTTCGTGCCATTCTGGAATTAGACCTAATTCGAATCATAATCAAAGTCAAAAATGAAATCATCGGAAACCTGAGCCTGATTGACTGCTCGAAACTGACACCAAATGTTTCTGACGAGAACAGTTTGCATTGTTCTGGAATCTGGAAAAAGTTGGTGACCACATGTCAAGAGTTTCAGAACTGGAACTGGAAAGACGGAATTGTGGGAACGATTGCAAGCGCTGCAAGAAATGGACAGACAATATGTTTTTTCCTGAAGAGTTCAGAAACAAAAAGCGTTTCTGTCACTCTTGGAAGCTTTGAAGTTCAGCTGATGTGACAGTGAGGCGGCTGTGGAAAAGTTTTCAACAAAAGCAACGAGTCCAGGTGTGAAAGGCTTGAAAACGCAACGCGTTGCGAAAGTCATGATTCTGACGAGAAATCCACCTTTTCGACACAAACATGGGATTTTCACAGGAATGGAGAGATCTGAGGCGTTCAGTGACATTATCTGTTGAAACTTGAGGAAGATCGCAATTAATTCAGAACTCGCTGCATTTTTTTCCAAGAGCCAAATATTGATATTTCTAGATTTCACGGCGTCTGCCACCACCTTTTCTGAGATTACTTGTTGAAAGTTTGTCGGAGCTGAAGTCTTTTATTGTCTGCCCCTCCCCCCTACTCAAGAGCAGGTGAAGCATTTCGCACTGCGCGTAACTAGGAATAATAGCGAGCTGCTGCAAAACAAGGACGCCATCTGCGCTCTTCCGTACACTGCCTGCCTGCCTCGCGAGGTGCCATTGCAGGCCTTGCAGGAATCCAAAACCACTCCTGCAATTTGGCTCAAAGCTAACCAAGTCTTATTTCTAGAATCTTATGATAAGCAGAAATCAAAGCGACGGTTGGAGAACAAAGAATCACGCAGCTCTGACAATAAGATCGATTCCACTTCCGAGTTTTGCCAGGTCTGTTGTCGCCAGCAGTGTTATCATCGGATAATAAACCGACGCTAGATTTTGCGGACCTTGGCTGCACCTTCTGTGAATTATGGTCGAACAGGCCAGGCCCGGTGCTACTTGCCATAAAAATCACATCATGACCCTGTCAAGTCCATGGACAGGACTCAAGCTGGCTGAAGCGAAATGCACTGCACACCAAGATGATTTTGTCTTCTTTTGTCTCGCCTTGCTTTTGCGTGAAGAACCGACTCCTCCCATACCTGAAGCTGTTTTGCAAACGCCCTTTCTGCATTTTATGCGCTGTAACTTTGTTCAATCTTCTCAAATTAATAGTTTCTTGCAACTTAACATTTTAAACTTTTTTTCCTGACACCGAGCTGCTAGTTTTACACTCAGGTTGCAGCTTCCGACATTTCGCACAAAGACGCAGAAAGGCTTGTCACTTCATGCATTTCTTTTCATGAGGTGAATACCAAGTAGATGAGGGGTAATAAATATCACTTTCTTAATTTCAAGGGCAAACACATAGTTTCAAGGACTTTTCCTCATTAGAAGCTTAGCTTTCCCCCAAAATATTCATGGTTTAAAGACAGATTTGAACAAATTTATAGCTTCCGAAAGAGGTTCGGATTCAAGGACAAGCCAAGGACTCGGTGGTTTATTCCATTCCATTCCGGTGGGTTCAGGCGGACAAAATATACGCAACAGAACAACGATACTTGTCACACAATTTGCTCAAAACCGGAATACTCACCTGTTTTCTTCGATTTTCTGTCGCTTTCTTGCTTTCTCTTCTTCGGTCAGAATGTATTCTTTTCTCATCCCAATTTCAAAGCATTTGCGTAACCGACATCGCTTGCAGAATCTTCTGTTTGAAATGTCCATTTTGCACTTCTCATCGTACGGACATTTGAAGTATTCCTGCAGGTAAAAGATAGAAAACATCGAGCAACTCGCAAGAAAGGAAAAAGCGAGGTTCGAACGTACACAGTGACATTTTCGGGATTCGCGAAGCACGCTTGAATTGTTTCTGACTGCAATGAAAGTGGAAATTCCCTTTGTCTTTTCGCCGAGTGACCACCCAAGATTTCATCCACATCGGTTCCGCAGCGATAGATTGCTTCCACTTATCAGCGCGAGACAATGCGACTTCCTCGCCCCCAGTTTTTTTGTAACCAATCACTTTAATTCAATCGCCAGGCGACGGAGCCTGTCTTTCTTATTTTCTGCCAAGTAACCATGTCCAGTGCGGACCAGCCACATGGCGCGAAGACTCGGTGCGATTTGATAATTCATTTTGATACGGGGAGCCCGGCAAGTGCATTGCGGAAACTCCTATTGTTCTGGGTAGGTGAGGAAACGGTTGTGGATGATCTCAGTGCAATGGTTCCGACAAGTGGAAGAGAAAATAACTGAACCTCAAAATCGAATGCAAAAAAATGATTCTGATCCAGAAAATTCGAAAAGATAACTGACGCAACATCAAGTCAAAATTTTAATTGCTTTAGTTTTTGCATTTCCTGAGCGGTTCACTTTTTTGCCAAGGGTCGGAAGTGCGTGCAAAGTTCACAAAGTTTCCGGCGTTCTTTTTTTCATTTTATTCGATGCGATTGCTTCTGGAAAGATTTCCACCACCACCCACCCCCCACCCCCGTCTTTGCCTTTGCGTTGCCCGCTCTCTTCTTACCAGTCCCTTCGGGGCGTTCCTCCTGAAGAAGGCTTTGCACGACTCGCACGAGATGGCGTCGAAGTTGTAGCCGAGCGCGCGGTCGCCGCACACGCCGCAGATCTTGTCCTCCTTGTTTTTGCGAGCGCGTCCGGGGCCGCCCGACCCGGGGCTGAGCGAGCCGAGCGGGGAGTCGCCGCCCATCAGGCCGTACGGGGTGTGGTCGAAGTGCATCGAGTCGACCTCCACCTTGATGCCGGCGTCCATGTTGTGCGGCAGGTACCGACCCACTTGGTCCCCCAGGTGAATTCCTGCAAACAAAGAGAAAAAGAAATTACTCGAGGTTCAAGACAAAGATATCTTTGCCCCACTGCAAAAAAAGCGATCTCCTCAATTGTCCAAACTATGAAGTAAATATTATTCCTCGAAGAATGAATGTCATTTTGGTTGTCGACAACACGAGATAGGATCAAATCAACAAAGTTGGGATGCGGCTGTATTGATGGCGAAGTCAGCGGAGCTCAATTTTAATTACAGCGCACTCAGATATGGAAATTGCATTTTTTGTTACTGGCTGGCACTAAGTGGTCCTGATCACGCAACTGTGAAGCTGGTGGTGTCCACACACGGCTGAAGGCACCTGGGAACAAACCGCATCTCATCTGTGCTCAAATTTATCACAGAGACAGCAGCTTCCTATTTGTCACAGATTGACACACTTGATTGAAAAAAAAAAATTTCCCATCGATACTCATGACTTTTTCAGTTCTCTATCTTTTCGCTCTGATGAGGCATGATGAATCTGAAAAAGTATCTGCTTAATTACTCAAACATGAGCGACAACCCTTTCGCCGCATTTTCGCATCGCTTTTACACACATACAAATCATTTATTAGTCCTGTCAATTTGTTGTCAAAAGTTTCAGTACAAATATTGATACAAGTTGAGCCTAGCGACAGCTCTAACCTCTCTCGAGCTGTGCGATGCGCTGCATTTTTGGCGACGACGCCATCGATTTTGTTCTTTGCGGTGCGCGACCGCGTGATCGGTGCAAAAGTTGCCGAGAGTCTACCTTGACACTCGCTGCACTTTCTCCCGACAATGCCACCGTCATACATCTTTCATATTTTAACCTATGTATAAGTCACCAAGGAGATGAAAAAATAAAGGGAAGTGGGTACCATAGCAGTGTTCTTGGATGAAAAGCAGGCCGTCTACATATTAATAATGGCCTAATAAGCATAGCATGTATTTCTCGTCTAAACCACTTGCGAGTGACAATATGCTGCTCGCATTGAGCGCTCCGGGAGAGACGAGGGTTGCTTTCTAGGGGCGCCTATCGATTTGCACCATCGATCCCTTCTCCCAGTTTTACCTCACCCGACTTTGATGTGGCGGCCTTGTCATTAATGCCTTACTGATGATCTTAAATGTTGTGCAGTCGATACTGTCTACCAAAACACTCATCAGCCAACTTTTTTTCCTTACCTTCAGGGATTATCTACAACTTTAGGCAGTTTCACCCAAATAGCAAAGCACGAACTTGACCCTCCTCGTATTGGTTTCTCCGGAAGGTTTCAAACGAATGTGCACCGCCAGACTGGGAAGGGGCTGCTTGTTTTCTCGAGGGAAAGACTTTATAAAATATCTTCTAAATTATGATGCACTGCGCAGTCTCCGTGGGGTTTAATCAGTGGGATTACCCTCGGAATTCGAGGTGTAAATCATTGATGCGATGGCTTTCCATTTCCTTCACAACTCAAGGGTGGATATAAACTGCAAGAAAAACGACCCACAACATCTTTCTTTTTTTTTGCCCCTGACTTATGAGAAAGTGAACAGCAGGCGGAGTGGTGTGTACCTGCTAATACAGCTACAAAATTGCAAAATAGCTGTACGTCTTGCAAAACACAACCAATGTCAAACCAGATAAACACCTTCTGCATCGAGCCAAGGCCCAAGCCTATGTGTGGATCCGTCCTATTCTCCAAACGGCGGAATTCGCATACCTGCCTCCTTTGTGTATCGTATCGAAGCAGCACTATGATTTCTGAATATGAACAGTCCCTCCAAGGTTACGCAGCGAGCCAGACTGAGTGCACTTTTGCATACGGTGCCAAACTTGCCAACTGTATGGATTATCTCTTCACAATGGGGTCGCTCTCTGCTTTGCAAAAATCACATTCTGACCTAATTTTTTTTTCAAGTTCTGAACTCATTTTGTGCCAAAGTAAGTGCTTCGACAGCTCCCCACGCGAAGTCCTTGTTCGCAGTTTTGTCACCTTCTCCGAAGGTTTTGTTTCAAGGTGAAGCAGAAGCGCCTCAAATTGTTCCAAACGTGTTTGAAAAAGGGCAGCAGATTTTCATCTCACCCCAATGATTGATGACTTTTGCCTGCAGTTACCATTACCCAGGAAAAAGGAGTTGGGGGTATTTATTTTAAAAGGAAACAGAGACAAACAATTTGCAGCATTGTTTTTCTCCGGACCGCGGGCTAAACACGTTGGTTTTATGAAGTTGTCGACCTTATCAGCTTACCCAGTCTTTCTTGGCTTCCTCTTCGCAATTTTCTTCCAAGCATGAAAACAAAGGACGCTTGCGCCAAAGCACTACAAGCTTGCTCTCAGTTTACAGTTCTTGCTGAGCGAGTTTTGAAGAGCAGGTTTTGGAAATTTGGGGTGAAAGGGAATATTCGCTGCATGTTGAGCCGGCGGGAACGATAAACACGACTCCAACCAAAGGCCAGGTGGTTTACGCTGAAGTGCATCATTATTCTTATCATGAGCAAACAATAGCCACGGGCCATGGCGTAAAAACAAAATCCAGAGCTCGGACGCACAGCGAAAACTACGCCCGACAATCATACACAGGCAACGGGACCGCGAGGCTGAGAGAACACGGTCGGAGTTCAGGTCGAGCGAGGATCACAGGTCAAATGAAGCCAGATTGCACAACATACTCGCGCCCCGAGCATCGTTTGTTTATTTAAATACCTCAAGCAAAAAAGTAGGTGCCATGAATAAATTGCTTTCAAGCGAATTGATCAACCAAGCGTTTTGGCTTGTAGCAAAAGCAACACACAAAGCACAGTTCCTTGCGCAAATACCACTCAATTTTTGCTGCGCAAATGACAGAGACGGCGGAAGCCTGTTCATTTGATCATGTCACTGCAAACTCAGTGACCCTGCCAGCGTTAGCCCAACAATTAGCTCCAAACAGACCGTGTGGATTGATGCTGTCAATCAAATCCTTTCCCTCCAGCTGCTGATCGAACCGCTGCATTTCAGCAGGCAGCGAGGTGCGCAACTTTTTGACGGACGCGCTTCACGCAGCCAGCCCCATCTGACCTTTCCCAAATGGTGTCACGTGACCTGGTCATTGACCTGTCTGCTGGTCAGTGTTACACAACTATAAATAACTGACCCTCCACCTCCGCACAGGGTGAAGCGAGCTGATGAGGTCACTGTTTACAAACAGGATGAAAGGGTCTTCAAGCACCTCATTTCGCTCCTGACAGCGCACGACGTAATGCTGTCTGATTTCAGAGCGGGTCACCCAGTGCAGCACAATAGCCAATTCAGGGTCACCTACTTTCGCATGACCTGCGGTTAGCGACAGCTCAGCATTACCTGGAAAAGTTGGCCCCGCGTGTTGTATGGGCCAGAAGCACATCCTTCTGTGCTGATCATTTTCTTCGAGATCAAAGAGCCCGGATCAATAAAGATTACCATAAATAAAAACAAGGTGAAAGGAAAATGGCCATTCGGACACGGCGAGGCGTGCAGCAGCCACTGCTCGTGACGCGCAAAAATTGCCGATCAAACGGTGCCATTCACGATCCTGGCTTCGCAAATTGACCTGTTGTAGCCGAAGAAAAATCCCACGCGTTGTTTTTCACCTTGGCTGGTGTGGTGCTTTGTCCAGTGTCGTGATGATTCACACAATGCGACCCGCATTGCTTCAAATCGGTTTGACGAGAGTCGTTCACAGCAACTTGTCACGCCTCGTACTGTTGCGTGAAGCAAAAGTTTCACCTGAAACAACCTTCACATGACCGATGGGATTTTGTGCACAAGAGACACACGACGTCCTGGACGACGGCAATGCCCCTGGATCAATCAGGAACTCCGGCAACCACAGCTACGTAAAAACATACTCGGAAGTTTCCGTGGCACAACAGGTTACTTCAGCCGACATCAGGATCTTCACTTGACTGGCCCCATCTCCGATTCTAAATTACGACACGGTCTTCATGAAATTTGCACTCTCAATCTCAGCCTTGTCCTCGTTATCGGAGTCAATCGGAACTGAAAGGTGAACAAGTTCGTGGAAGCTGGGTATCCAAGGTGAATCTAAAGGACGAGATAAATTAGAATCTACAAACCGATCCTTTATCTCGATGACATATAGGTTGGTACAAAGTGAAATACGCCTTGATAGCGAGCTTCAGAATGCAAACTATGTCTACAAGATGAAGGAAAGTGCAGGTGTATCTTCTGCTCAGGAGCTTTTGTTCGCAGCAATATTGCTGTCTGTTGAAAAAGACCTTTCACATGCAACATCGAGTCTTTTCTCACTCAAAGAAGCCTCAAAAACAAGCTCTTGGTGGAGCCTCTCACTTTCACAGGGAACCACTGTAAGAGATTGCCAAAAAAGTTGACTAGTTTCAAAGAAAAGAATGAAAGGAGCCTTCCCTTTTTGTTTGGCGAAACATATATCTTGGTTTTACCAGTGGGTTGCCTTCAGGTTTTTTCAACCAAACAAGGCAGCAAGGATTTGGCAAAAAAGGCCCGTTCATCTTGGTGAGGGTGAGTTCACCGAGGTAAAGTTGTTTATGTCCAATGAACACACGATATTTATCACTGAAACGTACTCATCAGGCTGTTTTCAGCACACTCTCATTTTATGTGCTTTTTGTACAGGGCGCGACGCAATGATCCACCGGTGCAGTTACGCCAAACAGCACATCGGCTCCACCAATCCTCGCACCCACTCGCAAATATCAATGACGGAACAAAGGACATCCAGCGAGAGGTGTGACCGAAACTATAAAGCGGCTCCATCAAGAGCTGTTTTTAATCCGACGAAGGTGTGAACTCAGCCACTTAGCCACAAAGGAAGTTCTGAGAAGTTAACATCAATCATCGAGTGAACCAGTCAAGGCTTTTTTGCGTAAACCGGTGCAACTGTAGCGACGTCGATACCGACGGAAAACTTGACAGTGACGGAAAACTTTGCAGCGCCTGCAAAGAAGATCTGTTCCAGCTTTTTTTGCGCCACGGCGTTGCGTTCTCTCCAGAGACGTTCCCAGCATACCGAACAAAACACAGATCTTCTCACTGCTGGGTTCAATCCAGTTGAAACGCCTGAATTACGAGGCTGATACGTACCAAAACTCTCCTGGTCATTCCGATTGACTGCTTTTGTTTCCCAATCACCTGGTACCATTGCTGACCAATGGGAGCAAGAAGATCTTGACCGAACAACAAAAACAAGCGACACCGACAGGAAAGAGTTTTGGTATCAGCCTCGTAACGACCGAATCTTTCGCAGTTGCTGCTTCTGGAACGACTGATCGTCTTCAAAATCTGCAGTTTCCCATCTCAGCGACACAACGACGGCAAACGGAACGCCCCCGCCCCAGCGCGACGCGGCGTCGCGTCCCCCGATCCGCCGACTCATCAAGTAGCCGGTCACACGAGGCAAAGTACTCTCCTCACACCCGCCGCTGATAACGACTGTTGATTTGAATAATTGATGGCGAGTGCGCCGCGGAAAACAAAAGCGACTGTTTTATGCAAATCCAACTCGCAAACAAACAAATGGTTTGATGTGTACCAAACAACACAATTTGAGCGCTGTGTGTATCGCGAAACCGCGACTTGCCACAAAAACGATTCTGGTGACGAGAGAACGATCACAGACGGATAAGTTAGTCTACTGCGATCACTGGGTACAGCGACCCTGCGCCCTGAATTATTCATGTCAGGCTCACGGAGAGAAACATTGTTTTCAAAATCTTTAGATTCATAATGCAACGACCTCGTAAAACAATACCTTTCATAGCCAGCTTGACAGGTTGCAATGACGCTGCGGATATCCTGATTTAAGTTCACCCAAGTTGTGCCCCAAAACACAAGCAAATTGCAGTCGTCCTGTTGTGTAGACTCAATGTCCCTGGCGTGTATTATTGGTGTCTAATAATACCAGCATCATTGCAGTGAATATTCCCATCCGCCATTTCACTTTCAGTCAGTCAGTGAGCCACCATGTCCTTGGCTGGTCCGCATGCAGAGTTCAAAGCCGTGAACAACCGGTGCGTTTTGCCTCCGCGGCCACGCCAGCAACTTTCCGCCTTCAAAAGAAACTTATCACGCAGCAACTCGAGATTCACTCACTCAAAATTCATAAACCTGGCCCAACAAAGCTCAAGTGATTCTTCTTGATAAACAGCGATGAGAGGCCAACAGGTTTGAAATAGTGTAGTGTACTGAGAAACACTGAGGCAAAGGTCTCCAGGAAAGTGGGTCAGCAACACAAAGTAGACTGCACCGAACAACACTCCGACGCTTCACATAGCAGCCACACACATCCTTGTCGGCCGTGGCCTACATCACTTACACTGTACATGCTACATGGGCTGCTCAGCCTATCACACCACCGTGACTTGATCACTGTAATTGCCTTTCTTTATCATGCTACGGGCCTCAAGATTACTTTTTATCTTTCATCCTGGTCAAAGGCAATCTCGGTGCTTTGCAGCATTCATGCTGACATTCAATACAGCCACGCGGTGAGGTCAAAGTACTCGAGACCAGTAACGTTGTTGCTTTTACATCTTCCACTGATTTCAATTTACCTGATCGATAATCACTATTGATCGCCAGATGTATTTTTATTTCCTAACTTTTCTGCACCTCTCCTTCCACTTGACTCACTCTCCCACTTCCCAGACCGAAATCAGCTTGAGACGTCTGAACCCACAACAACAATAAAAGGAACCTAAGTCTCAAGGGTCTCTTAACAGAAATTGGACAAGGAATTTAGAGCGTGCGGCTGCATCTGGCATAAACACAGCGGACTCGTGCGCATAATGAGGCCCGGACTAATCCGTGTCCACTTCACATTACTGCACCCGCAATATCCGCGACCTCATCCGTCCTAATAACTTCCAACTGACCCAGAAACCACATTAATCTGCTGCACCCGGGATGGAGCCGCGCGGAGGCTTCCGGTTCCCACACGTGAACGTGGGTCTTGTTTCAGGACCAACAGAAAAGTTTCTTGTCAACTGGGACAATCTCCCACTTCCTTTGTGGTCTCGGAGTCGGGAGGCTCACGGGGCGATAAGCGTCCCCGTCACTGCGAACAAAGGGACGTGACACTCGAGTTGAACGTCAGGTCAAGTTGAGAAGTTGTCCTCAAACTGACTTCACTGTGAAAAGAAACTTCTTCAATCCCATTGAGGGTTTCAACTGCAACAAATCTCCACCAGACGTCGGTCAATGAACCCTGGAGTAATGTGAAACCAGTAGCGTTCTCTATTTTCGGTGAATCGTGTTGTCGAACGTTGCCGCCGTTTCCTGAAGCGCGATAGTGTCGCGTTGGTAACTGAGACACAGGTGAGAAGCATCACTCGAGTGACGAGCACTTCACGCGGATACCGAGAAAAGCTGCACGGAATTCTGCCTCTGTATCCGGTTTGAACCGAGTCAGACGCCGTGTTCAGCGCAGGTGGAGTGTTGTGTGGATATCGCGATGTTGCCTGCAATCTTGCGCTGTTGAACACAATCCTGATGTGGAGATAAGGTGTCGCTGACAGCCACGTCACGACTCAACCAATGAATGAAATCAGCAACACTATGTTTCAGTTTTGAAATGTGTGTAAAATGGCAAGCACGGCACACGACAGAGTATGAAAATCTTACCATTGTCCACCATCATTTCCAGCCTAATGATCTTCCATTTGCTTGACCATAAAGTAATAACTTCACAAGCACCAAACTATCACGCGCAGTCTCGTAAACTACTTATTAGGATCCATAAAGAACCACCGGTTATTCCACTGTTCAGAGCTCCTTGCTGTATCAGCATGGTAACGCAAATTGACTTCGGCAAACATCTCTTGTTATGGCATGATATGATCATATGCATGCCAGCAAACATTCAGAAGAGCCATGTCCATGTCATAATTCCACGAAAATGAATGATAAACAGTCAACAATGCTCCGGCTTGGATAATGACAATTCGATACAAACGTTTGAGTTGATCAATTTTTGTCAACAGCAGAAGCACACCATGTCTATTGCATTGCTTTGACTTCCATGCAAGCAGCTGAAAAAAGGATCCGATCGCTTCTTCCAGGAGACAGTGTGGGTGCGAGAGTCGCAGTCTACTCAGTGACCTTGCACGGCTTGCACTTCCTCCCACTTCATTTCACCTCGCTGCCTCCCTGCACCAGTAGTGACCAGTGCAGCTGCAGCGCAGGCCGCACCGCTGCGCCGCGGCGACGACCAGCCATGCAGCTCCCATTCTTATCCGTGCTCGTAAATCAAGGCCAGACCACTTATCCTCGCAACAAAGCATAACCAAATGACTCGCGCCGCTATCATAGCGTAACATCATCCGACTACGAATGGTTCGCTGACCCTTTGAAGGTCGTACATAATCTAATTCCGTCTAAACGCCGCTGCCGGTCGGGGAAATTTAAGTTTGGCGCAAAGAAAATATCCAGGGTCTATCGGGACTTTCTGGGCTATTGCCCAAAATTGGACACATACATCAAGAAGATGCACGGAGCACGTGGACAATGTATTCATTCCTAGCAGCGCTCAGCAACGGCGTGCGATAACGCACAATCAGCAGACTTTGCCCTGGCAGCAAATTTTTCCCTCGTGCAATTGCGAACAAGTTCGAGCACTTCTGCAATTGCACCGGGATGGCGGCAGGACTAGATTCCTTTGGTGAAGACTGGTGATACTCAAATGGTGGAGAACGGTTCAGGAGCAGTTGACTTTCATGTACTCGTACGCTCGTGTCTTCCCACGAAGTGTTGGATGCAGAGGACACAGCAAGGCAAACACGCCACGGTGGAAAATGTGAGTGTCGTGGTGATGGTGTAAGGGTTCTTGTTGGGTTGATCAATATGCAGATGGTCCCTCCAGCGGTGAGATAATATGTATGTGATTTATGATCTCAATCAATACAAGACAACATTAGGACAAACATCACTGAGCTCCTCAGATCATTAACGTTCATCCACTGACTCCATAAACATCTAATATGGCAGGAGAATGTCACGTCTGCTCAGACCATCCCCTCCGAATATGGCCTCCCTGGCCCTTACTCACCTATTTATAGCGTCCGCGCCGGACGGAGCCGGGGTGAGTATCCGCCTGAGTTACGACCACGTTCCTCTACATCGCAACCCCAATTATGAAAGCCAACCACAGCCGCAGCCAAACCGATGGATTCTACAATGCACCAGAGTTTTCTTGCTGGATTCTAACAAGTGATTCCTGCTGTAGCAGGGTATTTCCATTCCCACCTGTTTGTCTTCAATCTTTGCCGCATGAATCGCTGCGATCCAAAAACGGAAGGCTGGACGCACGACTCCAGCGCCCAACTTCATTTCCGGCAGCTTCACTTTTCTTTGATAACAGAGAACTGACCAACAACACGAGATTTGAAACCTTCAAAGACTCCCCACTTCTTTGGCAAAAAACAAGTGTACAGAGTGCAACAGTTTTTCAAACCAACAGCACTCGTGAAAACAAAACAAACTTGAGACAAGACAACAGAAGTCATAGGACCCTGATTTCCGTTACGTTTGTGGACAGCAGCACTCGGCTCTGAGCTCACCATCACTCACAACGGGTCTGTTTTCCTTCTTGAAAAGGAATCCGTCCTTTTTATGAAAATCCACGTCTTTCCTCTTCATTTCCCGGACAACTGGTAGAAGAAGACGAGCTGTCTGATTTCAGTCCGTAAATATTCGGAAAACGTCAAGCCAATGCCTTTGAAAAACGAACGTCAATTTGGAAGAACCCCGTAAAACGCCTTTATCGCACTGTATCTGGTTCAACAGTGCCCAGGAGATCCCAAAGAACTCTGCTCACGAAAAAGAATATCTGCGTAAAATATGATCCTCTCACAAATTGATTAACTATTTAGTGGGCCAGGTCATCTGTTGTGGGAAAGGTATAATTGAAGTCTTCAGGCTGCAGTAGCTGAAGCCATAAAAGATTCTTCGCCAAGTATGACTCTCATAAACTTGCAGGCAATCTTTTGTTCCTTGGGCAAGGATAATGCTGTGGTTAGTGAATGAATTTCAGGCTGGAATGGACTGAGCAGTGCTCGTCAATACGCTGCTGTCGATGCACGTCCAATTAGCACGTGGAACTGTCTACCACCCAAGCAGCAACTAAACAAATGAAATTTCAGGACTTTTTTGAGTCACAATGGGCAGGGAATGTACGTCACTTTCCTCGTGTTTTGTGTCTCTCTTCCTGCACGTTTCATACCAAAATTCATTTCGCTGGATCACATGGCATGAAGGCAAGCAAGTTGGTTCTCTCACACGGAGGTTGCAAAATGCAGCTTCAGTGCTGTTCTCGAAGAGACATTTTGAACACGCACGTTTGAAGCGTTTGAAAAAAGAGAACGGCGGATCTCTTGTGCAACACATTCCCACCTCATAAGGGCCTTGTCGCATCTTTCACATCTCACATTTCATCATGAACGTTAGGAAATAATATCATACAGTAATAACAGGAATTAGTCACGAAAGAGTATCGATGACCTATTTGTTCAAAAAGGCGGCAGCTTTCCCAACTTCAGACGAGGTTGGTGTGTGAATCGACATTATCATAACCACCATTACCACCACTTCGCATATGGCTGTATCAGTCTAGCATGTAATCACAAAAGAACAAAGCAATAATCCATACGAGTTCCGTCAATGATTTCTACCGTACCGTGTTATCCCGCCGAGCAAGCCTCGGTGGCAGATGCTCTGGGCAAACTGTTATCAATTGTTACGTGGTAAACTAAGGGAACGCACAATCAAAGCCTTTCCAGCTGACTTAGTTCTTTCCATTGAGAACCGAAAAAAAGTAACGCGCTTCCCTAACTAAACGTGTTAACCAGACAAGTGAATTCATCATGTGCTTCACCCTGAATGGCTGTTTCCACAATGATGCCGTCTGCATTCTGCAAAAATATTAAACGGCGTGTCTAGAAGTTTGGCACACATACCACAAGGCACCAAATCTCATTCAATCCACAGAAAAACTTCGTCTCCTCACCTGTGTAGGAAATACACGAGCATGCATGAATGTGCAATTAAATGCACACGGTGCGTTGAGTACGATCTGCCTTCAGAGATTCCACTGAGGAATCCCCCAAAATTGTTCAGTTCAAATTCACAGACTTTGCCAAAACAAGTTGAAATTTGAGAAACCCGATCCTCCCCATTTTCCAAAAGTCATAAGCATGATATTAAGCTCCAATCACGCCAGCGACGGTGTGTGATTCAAACCCCAAAGATGTCACGATCGATGATTTTACTTTTATGTTTTGAGTATTTACTTAAATTTCAAAAAGGTGTTGAATAAATAATACGGTATTTGCGTTTATCCTGCATCCATAATAGATGCTGTGTTGACAGGGACGAGGAGACAATGGCAAATACGACGCAAAATCCTGTGTGCGCTGACCTCTCCTTCAGCGGCTGATCACTGCTTTTCGTACAGTTACCTCATCACGTCGGTTTTGCTGAAGCTGCGCGTGTAATTAATGGTGACAGAGCATGATAACAGTTTAACCAAACACCATCACCCTCAACCCATGTTACGCCATAAGCTTTGCAAAAATATCACGAGATTTTCCTGCTGTGCTGTGAAGTCTGCGCCACTGTGTCACGCAATCGAAATCTGCACAGAATCGATACCAATGTCTTTCACACACACAAAGAAAGGAATTCTGCTCTTCAAACAAGCCGCAACTTTGGGTGTATCGTTTCGGTGTTCTGGGGTGTGCACGCACAGTTTACATGCAAAGAGCGAATCACCTTTTTGTCAAGAACGACTGAGAGAAACCAGTCAGGTGTGTAGCACCAAGTGCTGAGTGTCAAAAAGTTTCTCTTGTGAACCCCCGACTGCCGCCGAAACAGGACGAACGCTGGTAGGCTGCTGAAAGTTCCATAAGCAACTTAAGATCCAGGGCCCTCACCAAAAGCACTCGCTGTAAGATGCATAATTTGGCTTCACAAGAACTTCATTGATTCAGGTGCCTATTTCAACACCCCGTCTGTGCAGAATGGCGGAAACAGCATAAAAACCGCTTGCCACCGACTCATATGGCACGACGGTGAATTAATTCCACTTCTCTTTGTAGCTCACCCCTTTCTTTTTTATAATTACGTATATGCCCTCGGGGTGGCCTACACACACCATTGAATTTAGTCAGAAAATACAACGCGTATTGCCTACGACTCAAGCGAACACAACCTTGCTGTGAGACTTAACCCATACATACAGCACATGTGGGAATTGCATTAAAAATTTTCGGATCGCACCGAGTGACCCTGGAGGCCGTGCAAAACTTGCCTAATTAGGGGTAAAATTGTTTGGTCTAGCGCATCAGAATCTGCTCCCCAGATTGTCCACGACTTTGCCTCCGCTTTTTTTCTCAGAACCCTCCTTGTCATAATCGACTTGAAAGAGCCAGCAGAAATTTGGCACAATTATCTGGCTTGAATAGCAGATGTAGAATTGCTGGTATTAGCCTCTAACAAAGCTGGTCGGCTTTTCAATAAACCCGAGCAGCAGACGAGCAATGATGCACTTCTTTCTCCACAAATTACAAACCAGCTACTTTCAACTTGCAAAAAGTACATATCGAGATCGCTATGCAAAAGCGAGAATCTCGTGTTGTCTGCGAATATTTCATCGCGTCTTCATCGAGCCGTGCCGTAAATTTCGCCCCGTCAGTCTGCAATCAGCGCAATTTTTCCTTTTCACAACCGACACATCGCGCGCGGTAATTCACCCTCCACCCCCCTAAATTATTCCCTCTTTGCCACTCTTATTTGTAAATCTTTTGTACCGAGAATTTAGTTACAGTTTTTTGGACCGAGGCGAGAAATTCTATCCTCGCCTGCACATAATGTTCGCATGCATGTAATATCAATTGGAATTGCATGCTGCATCCCTGTGTTGTAATTCTTTTAATCATCTTAATGTATTTCACCTTTTTATCAAAGTTGTCTCCGCGTAACAACTGCGCAAACCCAGCAGCACTGTTTCAATGTTCTTTTTGTCTCCTCAGTTTTTAACATTAACATCAGAAATGGCAAAAGGGAGCGACGAAGCTCCTCAAAGCTGCGTTTCGTTTCATACGTAAATTTTCCATCATGTGTTGAAAAGATGCGAGCGGGAGAATGTTGCGCACGGCAGCAATGATGGCGAGGCAGGGCTGGGCGCGTGCAACTGGCCTCGCGCACCTACGCGAATACAGGTGGGTGATCAAGCTTCAATCCACCACATGAAAGTCAAACTGTTCGTGTTTCATTTGGCTCGGCTGTCTCCAGTGCCCGGTTGATGATAGCAGCTCTGGACTGCGGAGGAAGCCTGCCACAATGGGCGTCCGTGCATCACGCACAGGCCGAGCCCCGACTCCCCGCGACCCTCCGTCTCTGTATCTGGCCTTTCATTTCACCAAGTTTCCCCCTCTCCCCCACTTTGCCTCCACTGTCAATATTACATTATGCGCCTTTGATCCTTTTTTTGAAACAGTGACATCACACAAAGTTCTGTGGCCGGGGCTTTGCAGAGAATTACACAGAAATTCATTTAGCACAGATCTGCCTGGATATGAAATTAATAAAGTAATCTAGGATAAAAGGCCTGTGTTGCGTGGTGGTTATTTCACGCTGCTGTGGTATCTCTCAGTTTTTTCCATTCCGCCTTTCGTTTCCACCAAACACATTTCGCATGTACTTACATTTCGCCCTGCCTAAATGAAGCATTAAACTTCAGCAAGAAGATATTGCGAGTGCTCGAAGGTGTAAAAAGGTCTTTCAGTGTTTCACATTCAATTGAGAATATTCAAAGCAACATTAAATTTTTTTATGCTTGATTTACATGCACATTTCAGGCTTTTTAAAATTCTAACACGTTCTGGCAAAAGACCATGACAGGTGAACATTGTTTCTCATGCCAAACAACGATAATTCGAAAAATAATTTCGCCGACAATTTCATTCACCTGAAAATTCTGATATGAAGGTCACAAACCTGCGATACCTGGGGTACGCCAGATGTGATAATGTGCCAACGTACCATATGTCAAACGCAGATGAGTGGTGAAAGTACACTGAGAACTTCCGCACAAGAAATATTTAAACGGAGATGCAAAGCACACGGATCGAAAAAAAGTTATCAATGCGAGACAAATAGTTCTTCGTTAAAATTGCACAAAACGCTCTGGTCCATCGACAAAGCAATTCAAAGCGTGATCTACAGTGTACAACACTGACGTTCTCAGCCACTGCTTTTGCACAACTCGCACTTGGTTTCAGATTCACCGTTTGCGTGTCTCAAAGAACCAACAAGCTTCAAGTTCGTTTGACTGAACTGACACAGGAGACACAAAACGTTGGCAGGGCCCTCGACAAGCGCGTCAGTCGTAAAATGCAGAGAGCTTGACCAGAGCCACAGAATAAAAAACAAATGTTCAGAATTTCTTGCAATTTGGCATCGTACTTTCTGCCAGTTGTACTTGGTCAACCAGGACCTGGGGTCCTCAACAGTACACGAGTGCAAAATTTAATGGCCTGTAATGGCTGCGAGATTCAGTTAGTTTACCTGTCACCAATAAATCATCCAGAGAGTCCGATCTTCACAAAAGACACATTTTGAAGTGACTTGAATTATGCATGAGTGTGGTTGGTGCCATATTATGATCACTTTCCTGAGCTAAATAGAGGGATATTTACAAGTTAATTACAAGGTATCAATAAATGTTTGATTATTTTATCCCCAAACCCAATGTTTCCACTCAACTGAAGGAAACATGGCACACATCTAAAATCACATGGACTCGCACTCGGCCAAAAGTCTCAAGGAATTTGACTTCAGCGGCGAAGCACACTCGACGACGACAAGTTCAGCAAGATTCAACAAAAAGCCCACATATTTTGGCATCACCTTTCAAAGTAAAGCAGCAAATGAGTAAACCTGTCACAGACAACATGCGCCAAATATAGACAAAGGCTGAGCAGAGGGTCTTGGCCCCTAGCTGTGACATATGTTGAATATTTTTGGGTTCTGCGAATATGTTGGGAGCCGGGAGGTCACCTCGGATCGTGGCCCCGGATAATGGCCGACATCTGTCCCTCGTCTCCATACACGCAACTCCTTGCTCGCACTAGTCAACAACATCACGGTGTTTATGCCATATTCGTACACATAATGCCAGTATTAGCAATTTCAAGGCATTTATCACGGAGTTTTTGCAATGCAGTCTCCGCAGTCGCGAGGACGGAAATGAAGGAACTTTGGACTCTGCAGCACAGTCGAGCGCAATCATATGCAAATGACAAGATTCTCGACACTTTTTTCGACGCTGCCAATTGCCTTGCCTGGGTTCAAGCAAATCTCATGCGCAATACGGCCTGAAATGAGTGAATAAAGTTGACGGAGTCATTTCGTGCTGATCACTGTCCCGATCTCCCTGCAGACGAACTCTGCAACAGCCCTGCTGCTGCGTGTCATTAGATGGACGCGATTTGCCACCTACATTCGTGGCGCCGTCTCGATCTCGTGCGCCGAGCTCGGGTTCAGTGCATCTCCAGTCTCGAGATACCAATAAAATATACGCCTTACAAGTTTGGGGGTGAACCTATTTATAAGTACTGTAAATTTGTGCAACTGGTTGTAATAACGGTAACTTTAGCAATATTTACATATATTTATCCCCAATATAAATATTTTGTTTGCAAGCTCTTGTGTCTTGTACACAGACTGGTAGACCTGAGGTTGGCCCCGACTTCGGTACAAGAGGTTGAGTCGGTTCATAATGTAACCTGGGTGCTGCGTACCCTCGCCAAGCGTCTTTGCTTTGCTTGGCTGGAGGTGGAAGTTGCAGACAGCCGTTCTTCACTCGCAGCTTTGTCGGCAAAATTAATGATCAGACCGCATTACTATATCGCATGCTAGCAGCGATGCTCGCAATCATAGCGTATCGTCATCCCTTTACATCACGGAAGGTGCCTTGGCAGCAGCCGAGATCTATCGACAAAAAGGAAGGGGCCAAGTCAGGTCAGAACGATAGTCGCTGCACCCCGATTACCTTTGCGTTAGCCTAAATCGCTTGAACCCCATTTCCGTCATGCGAGTAAACAATAACCAACAAACAGCGACGGCAGAACAAGGAGGCTTTGTCTGATAAGAAACCCGGGCATCTCAAGACGTTCAACCACCACTGGCAAGATTCCGCCTTGCCAGAGACTGGCACAAGTCTTTCAAAATTAGTCTTGAGGTGAAGAAATGGCCAAATTAAGATCCTTGAAGCATGACAGTTATGGCGTGATAAAGTATGCAATATTGAAGGTGGAAAAAGGGGTGCTGAAAGCGGGGCATACTTCACATACACGGGGCTGAGGAAAGCCGGTATTGTACAAACACTGGGAAGTTAGATGTTAGCATTTGCGAGTTCATCGTTTGTAAGTCTCACTGGGTCCCGTGTTTATTTAACCCCATTGAATGCTTACATCTGAGTACACCACCCCAGCAGAGTTCCTCCACAAGTTGAAACTGGGTACAAAACGGCAAACACCATGATACGCTTAATAAGCCATCATCTTGTTCCGTCATGCCAAACGTAATATCGCGTTATTTACCACGCCGTGAGCGCTCAATGCGCGAAATACAGTCCACATGCAATGCGACTCGGAAATGAAAGGGCGAGGATTGTCGTTGCTTCTTTCCAAGATATTCTCTCAGATGAATTCTATCTTGTAATTTATTCGACATTTATTGCTGCAGCCGAAAAGAAGTGCTAACTATTCGGTGCGAATAATTCATCAGTGCCGGTCCGATAGCTCTGACAATTCGTTCAACAGTTCTCTGATAATGAACGACAAAGCCAAAAATCAATTCCAGACAAGGCACTGAAGTTCTCTCTGGCTCAAAAGCCGGTCGACACAGTCTGAAGAAATAAAACGCACCCAGCTTGTTCTGTGTTCCGCCCAACATCTGACGCGCCGCCCGCACCGCGCCGCGCTGCGCGTCGATGGCGAGAGCGTCATGGCAGACACGCGGCGCGATCACCGACATAAATCTTGCTATCGGCAGGAAAATCTCGCATAAACGCGCCACAAAACACTGATACATAACCAGCGAACCCTCATCTCAGATTTGCTTTCACACCACAGCTTGCTGTCCAGAATTGCGTCCACCACCGAACAAATCAGCCCCAAAGACAAGACTGCACGACGTTGGCGACAAAGAAATCTCAGTGTGCCTGCTTCCGAAACTCCAGCACACTGGAGAAAACCAAGACGTACCGTGTATCAATCAGAACCATCATGGATGTTGGAAGCATTCAGATGTAAAAATACTCCTGGAGTACATCTCTCAGGTTTCTTTCAAGAAAGCTACAAAAACGTTGTCAATAATACGGCAGAATGAAGACACGCTGTGAAGTTTTAGGTGACACGGGAAGCAGCAGTACAATCGAATAAAGACCCAGAAAGCACAATAACTTACCAGATTAGTTAGTGCAAAATAATTAGAGAACACACGTATGCAGCACTGAATGCAACAACAGAAGCTATCACATGAGATTCATATGAAATATCACAGATAAAACATGATGGCGCAAAAGACATAACAAGATCTACTGGCAGCTGAACAATGAACACAAGGTGAATGAGACAATATCACGTTTGTATGCAGAGTTTTTTCCACTTTGGGGGAATGTACGTTGAATATATGAACACAAAAAAAAAGCTTTTTTTTGCTTGGTCGTTTTGTTCTTCTTCAGCGGGCATCTTGCTTGCCACAAAGATGGAGCCATATTTGACCTGTCGGGCGGGGTTGTGGGCAGAATTCAAAGACTGGGACAGGCTCCACATGCGAGGCACATCAGGTCACCGGCTCAACCCGACCATCAAACAGCGCGGGTCGCGGGTCACGCCGCGAACCTGGACACTCATCTGTCCACAGTCTGCACTCAAACTCCACAGCAGATCAAACTCAATCGCGTCAAGTTTTCCTCCCAGCAAAGCAAGTGCAAAGCCAAGGCCTTTGTGGGAAAATTTCACTTCACTGGAGTCCATTTGTTTCCAGGAAAGACATAGATTTCAGGAGCCTGATCAATCCTTGCTCATTTGTGTCGGGGTTTTGGGCTTTGTGAAAAGGACGGAGTCGTGTGACACAACAGCTCTGTATCTGCGCCACAGAACAACACTGATCTGCGTACAAAAATGCGTCAGAAAAATCCCGGAGTGAGCAGAACACCAATAAAACATGCAAACCAGTTTCAACGCAACCCTGAACCTTGCATCTTGCGCTCTCAGACGGAACAAATATGGGGAGGTCAGTGTGACTGAGGACACGCACGCACACACACACACACACACACACACACACACACACACACACACACACACACATACACGGCTGTCTCAAAGTCCGACTGCTCAGGCCAACTCTAACTCAGTGAAACAGGCACGTATGATTTGTAAAAGCAAACATGTTAACAGGTGAAAAAGACTTAACATACCGTTCCACTTTTTGCTGTTTGCGAAAGATGTCTAAACGTCTGGCCAACGAATACAAGATCAGTCGTTTCGTGGCACCTTTGCAATCGCAAAATGCTTTCAAAGCTCACAGAGTGGAAGGATGTGTGGTGCAAATTTGACAAAACATGGAGAGTTGGCAGCAAGAAGTTCGCGTCTCCATAACAGCGACCCTGATGAGACAGCGGAAGAATGCAGGACCCAAGGGACACAGAAAGGAGACACTACGACATCAAATATTCATTTCCCCCAATTTTACAGCAGGTTATTTCTGTGCCGGCTGGATCCAACATCAAGACAAGACATTGATTTCGTCAATCAGAAAAAGTGGCAGTTCCCGAACAATGCCAAGACGGCTCAGGTGCGAACGGCGCAATGGATTTAAATTTTCAAAGTAACCTCCATAATTGCTCAGACAGATCGATGGGAACATCGCTTTTACACTGGGTGCAACCCACACGTGAAAGTACAACACGTTAAGCTGAGTTTCCTGAGATGGGAAGGTGAGTTACTAACCTCGGAACATGTTCATTATGTATTGATCTCGCGAGCGCTGGCTAGACTCGTTGAAGCATATCTCGGGTCCGGGTCCGGTGGCGGCGAAGCCTCGGATCAATCGAGCGTCATTACTCAGGTCCCGGCCGGTCATCAGATTCACTGTTGTCGCAGCTGCTACAGGTGACAAAGACACGTCGACGTCTCTTGTTGACACTGTCCACGGATCCCACCACGTCCACTGATTGTCATCACCGCTTGGCCTGTTTGAGTTTCTCTCCTCCAACTGATCTATTGTTTGCTGCGATTCGCCGCAATCGCCATTAGCCCTCGTGAAGCCAGGTGATTACTGTCGAGCGTCAATACAGTTAATTGACTTTGATCGTATTGTGATAGAGCCGTGTTCGTCAGGCAAAAAAAAAGGAGTCGTGAAGCGCCGGGTCTCAGCACTCACTCACTGCCTGCACCGACTCGGCTGCGCCGCGGACTTGCGTGCTCCGCAGCCGCCCTGGCGACGACGCTCCATTGACTGTCAGCGAGTTTGTTTTGTTGCGCGTTCGCGTAGTACTAGCGCCTCCTCCTCAGCTGAAGGTGAACTTGTCAAGCGAGGACAAACAAGTGGTATATTACCGCAGTGCGAGTGCGGTGTGAGTGAGTCAGTGAGTCAGTGAGCGCGAGTCGAGCTTCTCAGTCCGTCGTGAGCGGAGGACGCGGGGTGCACAGGTGCAGCTCTCACTCCTTCCCGGCGCAGGAGACACCGACTCCTCCGCACAGCACACACCGTGCAACCAGCGCCTCAACAAAGTTCACCCACCGCAAACAAATCTGACAGTGAGCAAGCAAATCAACACACCAGTCTTCTTTCCACAGAGCTCCACGTGTCAATGCAATGTATTTCGATGTCTACACCTCAAATACCTTATTTAACGGTCTACTTTGTAAGGATCAGCCCAACACACACCAAGTCCTCAGGAAGTATGTGAGCTATGGAAACGTTACTAACACGATGAGTTAGCTGGGTGCACTGGCACTGCTCCCGATAAAAGCGCTTCAAATTTTACACTTGACTTGCAGGTCTTTTTTCGAGCTCCCAAAGCCCGCAATTGCGATCTGTAATGCAGCTTTATACAGAGGTACTAGAAAGCACTATAAAGTTACAATCGCTGAATAGCTGCACTTTTATCTGTTTTACTGCAATGGCAGTAGACTTGTAATCGTGTGGCGCCAGCGTGATTGCAGCAGCGTCATGTGCAGCAAATCCTCCTGTGGTGTTCAATCCGAGGCACACGAAACGCCCAAGGTGTTGCTTGTTTGGAGTGAAAGCCTGGATCCAAGCGCCGCCCTTCTCTCGCTGAGATGTTTTCAAACAGTGTCCGTGGAGATACAACAATGCGTCGACGACCTGCGCCTCAAAGCAACGCTCCTGTTTTGTTGTTCTCTTCCTCCCGCGCAATGCTTTATCTCCTTGAAACTTTTTTCTTCATTCGCCCCTGAGCGACACGAAACGCACGGCCACTGGAGGAGGAGCGGGCGGCGGCGGCGGCGGCGGTGGCAGTGCGGACAGCCAGGTACAGCGACTGCACACTGAGCAGCGGGCGCGGGTCACCTTGGTTCACTTGCGTAAAACTGCACTCGTCCGTCAGAAACAATAAGCAGCTTCTGCGCCCACATCCCCTGCAGAGCCTCACTTTCACACCAAACTTCGCCGCTGTCGAGGGTTCTTTTTTCTCTCTCCTGCTCTCTATCCTTGTCAGCTCACTCGCCCGCTCACTCGCTCGCTTGGCCTCGGATCTGCTGTTATCGTTGCTGAGTGGCTTGCACTAATTGCCAGGACGACGACCACTGTTCCTTTTCTTCTCACCGGAGCAGCGAGTCGCTGGAATGTGCAGCGCTGGAGCCTCGATCGCACCGAGTCAAGGGCAAAATGCCATAATGCACACACGACGTCGGGCGAGATGGCAAGGCCACCAGCGAGACAGAAAGCCTTTTAATTTCCCCCAATCATATTCAACTCGCTTGCCAATCAGACCCATATCAGAGAGGTTGGCATGCTTCACATGGTTTCTTCTTTTCTCGGAATCACGGAACAGCACGGGCGGGTCGCTCGGCTGCAGGGCCGCGCCGGTTTACGGTCGCCGCGGCAGCGTCCGCAAGTGCCATCAGTGCTGATCAATGATCCCCGCGGAATCGTTGCGAAAAGCTTCTCTGGTAACCGCTGTGCGTGTGTGTTTGTTAAATTAAACAGCAGTTAAGCATTGGGTTGACGTATACTTTTCCTTGCCACTGATTGATACACCTGAAGCACGTAAACTGATCCTGAAGTGTTTGAGCAGCTCCGGACGGATCTGCACTCGGCTTCCCTCAGGGACCACGCAAAGTCATTTGTCCACAAAAGGACTTCAGGGCTTCCAACAAGCCCAACAAGAGCTTGTGATGACCCACCAAAATAAAACCAGCTCAGCAAAAAGGACATTTTCAGACACACCAGTGCAAATTGACATAACAATCAAGAGACCAACAAAGTCACCCCGCACTCAAAACGTCCATTCCGTTTCTAATATGGACGCGTGAAGCAGTTTACAAGTGTGAAGAGACCATCGGAGCCATATGTATGTGGTGCAGCACCGCTGTTGGTTGGCTGATGGGCTCAAATCTGCGGCCAACACCGCAGTATTTATGTCACAACCGATAGCAATAACACTAAAATAGCGTCGAGCTGACTCCTAATGGCGTGAGCGATTTTGTGCTGCATGTCTGCGCGCTGCATGTCGGGCAAATTTCACCTCTGACATCATAAAACAATTCAAAACATTCAAAATTAGTAACAACCTGAAAGTCATTGTGACCTTGGTGTAATCTGCCAGGTATTAGTCACCACACAGAGAACAAGAAAATCCACCACAAATTTGTTCCAAATAAGTGCAGAATAGAGACAAATTCGGAATCTTGGCTGCGCAGTGGTGCTTAGGATGGTCAGGAGCACTTGATGGCCGGCGGGGATTAATGAGCAACAATATTGTACAATTCGCCTACAGCTTTATGGTCGTAACAATTCATCACACGTGCCTCCTAATTAGCCTATCCACAGGCAACGCAAAAAATCGCTCAGCCAAAATCTGTTGCAGCAAAACTTCTCTCGCTGGTACTTTCTTTCTTTCTGTTCATATCTCTTGCTCAGTGAGCGTATTTTCTGACCTCAGCCAACTCAGTCGCTGAGGAAACAACGAACAATTTTCTTGCTGTGCACGGACTGTGAAAAACTGAAGAGAGGGAGGGACGGCGTGAAAGCACAGATGACAAGTCTTCCAAACACTCTTCAACTTGTCAGAACCGTTCTTTTTCAGAGATGTCGTGCAGAGTAACTGTGCTCGTGCTCGGCTTTCTCTTGACGCGAAGCAGCATCGACTCGGTTCCCAGATAGTTGTCCACCTGAGTGACATCCAACACCGAACACCAATAGTTTCAAACTTTTCCGACAAAGAAACCATAATGATTTGCACTGGGACAGCATCGAGTAGCGCGACAACTGATACTCACCAGATCACAGTCCACCTTTCTCGATGAACCAGAAGACTCAAAGAATTATCAGAAAAATGCGATGAATTACCAATGAAATTGATGTTAATCTGGCAGAGCCCCAAAACGAAACGCACACACTCGTACTTCCGAACAAGCAAGTCACAGTGTGGAACCACCAAGCCTCGTTTCTTCAGCCACAGGATGAAGGACACAATCGTGTGCTGTCTAGTCCCTCTCTTGAGAAAGACATTATGAACAAGGCTAACGCGGTTGTAAAATTTTATGCACCATCTTCGGGGACTCGCCTGTGTGTCCCTTCTACCTGTTTCTTCAGGACAAGCCGAGAAAATGCAAACGTTCTCTCAGCGCGAGGAATCTGTTCTCTGTGTCTCTCTGAGAGAAAAATCCAACTTGTTTCTGAGCGCAGACGTAAACGCTGGTTTGAGAGCAAGCGATCTGAGCAGCAGTTCAGGCAAAAATGTGAAAGAAGAAATGCCAAGGAAGAAAATCTTAGTTCCTGGGGGGGGGGGGGCGAGGCGGGGTGTTCTCTGATGGTCCTTGACATAAAAAATTCTTTTGTTCGTTTGTGCTGACGTGCTGCTGACATGGTGCGTGGATGGGGGGGGGGGAGTTTGCACGTGAAAA
>JAAUXT010146832.1_pt1 | contig 33801 bp, 36 predicted proteins | sample 7278171 | NCBI WGS metagenome assembly JAAUXT01 (sample SAMN14350112, study PRJNA611818) | marine sediment metagenome | isolation source: surface marine sediment (1.8m) | place: French Polynesia: Moorea | collected 2018-08
AGTTAGGGGGGTACGGGGGTACGGGGGGATATGGGGGGGTACAGGGGGGGGTTGGGGGGGTTGGGGGGGGGCAGGGGACATATCATCCACCTTGCCATATACACCACTACCACATGGTCCTTGCCCTAAAGGGACTTCGCACAATCAGGGAACGACAAACAGCTCCTCATCACGAACATGACAAATGTCTCGCCTCAACCTCAAGTAATCCCAATATCTGTGTCCTCGTCATCAGCTAATCAGAATATTAATTAATAACCGTGTGTTCCTGTCATCTGGCTCCTGACAGAACCAATTGCCTTTGCAGTTTGCATCCGTCAAGGACAGTTCTTGTGCGGCGAGATCCTCAAACTGCTGTTGTTGATTTGCAAACAAGAGGCCCTGGCTTTGAAGTAGCGGCCACACAGACGCGTTTATTTTTGATGCGCATCAAAAATTGACATGCGTCAAAAAATGTCTGTTGAGATGTTCTGAAAAATAAATGCTTCAAAAACGCTTCCTGTGTGGCCACCTATATTAGAAATAGTGCAAGATGTTCAGATGCATCAAAAATTGACATGCGTCAAAAATAAACGCATGGCCTGTGTGGCCACCCCTGAGTCTTGAATCAATCGACTTTTTTGTGAACGAATATTGGTGTTCAACTTGAGACCAATGCTCAAATGAACATCCGAAAGGTCACTGAACACGCCAAAATGTGTAAATCTGTGCAAAAGAATTTCAATCCCACTTTGCAGTTTTGTTGAAAAAGAGAGAGCCTTTCAGTATGCATTGTTAGGGCTTCAAAATTCAAGGCACATGCGCACCAAAAGCGGAAGATTGACATTTGAGACATGTCGGCCTCAAATTAGCCATGCAACCCATTTTTTTTCACTTTGCATTCTGGTCTCGAAGATGTATCAGAAACAGAATTCATACCAGGATCTCTTTCTTGGGAAGTTCTTGCGCATTCGTTCTTCGCACTGTCATTTCAAACGCAATGGTTTTCAAAGAAACCGGTCACCGTCTTCGAAATCGGAGGTCTCGTCCCTGCTTTCCAAAGAGTCCTTACCAGCAGCTGAAAAAAAAAAATATCTCAGTCTTATTGCCGGACACCAAGTATTTACTGCAGCACAGTCAGGTGTCAGGACCTGGGAGTGGTGTAACAAGAGAAGTGTTATTACATAAGGTGTGACGACGACAGGGTTGTGGGGCCCTTAATGGTGCCAACAGCGATAAAACCGGCATGAAGCACCCCACGTCCTGATGAATGTTCATTTGCAGGATCAGCGTTGTGCTCAAGGGATTGCGGCAGTGCGCCGCTGCAGGGGTGGGAGGGAGGAACGAGACTCAGCAGTCGATTCTCTCTCTGCATGCTGCTTCAATCTGCAGGAACATCCTGTTCAAAATCGTATTCTGTAAAACGTGTCTCAAATCCATGCATACCACACCTTGAATAGTTCAGGGCAGTCATTTTCCTATGCGACGATCCAAAAGAGACAACCATGGTCTGAAATTTGCACGCACAGCTTCCAGTGCTCTGGCAACAAGGCAGCGTGTCACGAGGTGTAGAATTCATTGAACCCATCTTATCGAATTACAGCCGCCCTGAGGTTGCACTCTGCAAACTTAACCCAGTTGACAGTCACAGCGGCGTGTAAGGTTTGACAGGAATCCAAACTTTTGCCGATGTGACTTGAATCTGGTTCATATATTGCTGATCAGCCAGAATCCCTTCCCCGAGGTTTTTGTTTCGCGGCATGCAGTGACTTGACTTCCAAGCCATTTTACTGCAGAACGATGCCTCGAAATGTCCGTGTGTTCGAGTGAGTTTGAGGACGTGGACGTGTTTGGTGATTCTGAAATCAAGTTTGTCGTTGCAAGGAAGTACCAACCCTGCAAAAACTTTGTTGGTTGTGAAACCGTCCGTTGGGTCTATGACCGAACTGCAAAGTCCGTGAGGGTTCCCAGAGGCAGACTAAAGGTGAAATCGCTTTCCACCTCATGAGTTTTTCGTGGAAAATCGACTTGAAAGTTTTGAGCAACAATTCTCAGAGTGAAAGTTCTCCTCACACTGAAAGGGAGCTTCGTGGTGAATCAGTGGTCATGATTGGATACGGGCAACAATAAACGCCTCTCCTTCACAAGTTCCACCGGGACCCCGAGTGTTTCAGGTCCAGATCCAGATTATCGCGTCCTTCAGTGGAGCGACGCTCCTTTGTCATGTGTCATTAACAAAATGTTTCACTGCAGTTGCAGCGCTGGATTCTATGGGGTCTGGAGTCTTTGGTGAAACACAGTTCTGCCAAGCGTGCGTCCAGCATCGTGCAGGTCACAACTTTCAGACATCGCTCATAAGGAAAAAAAACTCTGCATATTTGGTCCCTTCGTCCATGAAGAAAATGTCCAGAGAAAAAAACAAAGTGAGTGAAGGCAAAAGACCAACCAAAAAAAAACAACATACAAAACAAACATTTTTATTCAATTGTCAAAAGTCAGGTGTTAGTTCTTGCATGCTGGCTGGCTGGCACAAGTCTTGAGAGTTCACCCTGGGAAGTGTCCTGTAAAAATCCACTGGATCTCAGACTGTTGTCTGGTGCGGTGGGATTTGCAATTTGCAGCGCTCAACTGATGTGACTTTGTGCAGCATAACTCTCCGATCATTGAATTACACTCCACACAAATGGAGAATGACGAGGCTTGACGCACTGTCAAAGATGCAGAGTTTTTCTGAATCGACTCCTGAGCTTTTTGAGGACCACTCTGATCAGACAACACACCCAGTGTTGTCTTGCAGAGCTAGGTTTGCTCACTTCGGTTGTGTTGCCTGAGTTTGAGTTTTTTGTCCAATAAAACTGCATGCTGTTGGTCAGAGTTGCCGCTTTTCTTCACGCGTCTGTTCAACCAAGACGCCTTGGCAGAATCCCCGTGTTTTTTGCAGTGCACCCATCAATTCGCCAGACACGCAACTCTGAGCAAATAATTTCACAAAGAAACAATTGCGACTTTCAACCTTTGTGTGCATGTTTGACAAAAGTAAAGAGCCGAGGGTTGCGGGATGACAAGCCTATTTCACAAAACTTGTCCTGATTGATTGCTGCTCCAAACTCTCCTGGCAGACACTGCTGATCTGTGGCAAGTTGGTTCACACTCTTCAAACTGGAACTTCGATGAACTGACCACGCAGCAAATATTCAGCGTATTTTCCCAACAACATCACCCTTCCCCCAGTCGGGGATTCCTTTTCTGAATGTCTGTCACCCTCAATTGCACCGGATTCGCAATGCCAAAAGCTTTTTCTGTCCCAACTTGCAGAATCCGACAAATCCAGTTCGTTTGACCTAATTTGGAGGGTGTTAGCTTGAGTGTCCATTGTCACAGCCTATTTGTTCTCTGCGTTACTGCAGAGCGAAAACAATTAAGAGCTGCTGCTGTGACTGCTCAGGATGCCACGAGGCAAGCCCCAACATTCTCTGCCTTTCCTATTTCCAGAAGCTGGATCTGAACCCTGTGGAATGTAGAAAAAGCACACCTCATCAGGTGATTGTTGACGTTCACGATTCATCCCCAAACTGCGTTCAAGCTGTTGCTTGCTTGAGCACGACTTTCGTGTTTTGACCTCGACAGAAGCAGGTATTCCTCTGGCAATTGCATCGTTGGAGTAGAAAACCTTTCATAGAAGTCTTCAGAAGAAGAAAGTTGATTACTGCTCCAAAGACACTCTTGAATGTGTGTCACATGAAGATGTTTTGACAAAGTGTGTGACAGCTGGGACAAATTTGTTCATCTGAGTTTTCTTCCTTCTGTTTTCGATACACATTTTTCAACTGTCACTGTGAATCAATTGCTTTGCTGAGGTATTGTCTTTGCAAAGACCCATCACCTGTGGGACGGAGTTCTGTGTCACGCGTGCGACGGAGCAGGAAACACGCAGACTTTCTACGACACACAGTTTCGAGACAAACACACATGAAAAGCGTCGGTTGCTCTGCCCGAATTCGATTTGAATATTCTTCTCCAGAAATGGAAATCCGGTGAACCAGCTGCACGGTGCAGAATCTGGGTCAGAAAGCGAGTATGAGTCGCGCTCGGGACTGTTGTTGGGGGATTTGGAGATAGCGGCAGCTCATGAATTTTAATTTGCATTTTGTGTCACCTTGCATTGTCCCAATGCGGTCTTCAAGCGTTCAAACTGGAGCTGTGGCCCCGGATTTCCTGAAGTCTATTTTGTTAGAAGGTCCGGTGTTCTCTTTCAGCTGCCCTGAAGAAAATGCTCCTTGACACGAGGGCAGCGCCCGCTCTGCTACTGATGAGATTTCTGGTAATTCACATTTTGACCCTCGTGGTCGTGATCAGCTATCATTCTGTCATTGTCTTGTATTCTGATGCGGCCTTGTTCATTGCAGCTTCTGGAAAAGAAAGGTTTGTGCAAGATAAGCTGATGCCGTGTTGCGATAAATCTGAACACCACAGAAATGAGCAGCTGCAAAGACAACCAGATGTGTGTCCGCAGCGACCATTTCTTTTCATTATCTACTCTCACTTCGCACACTTTTTCTTTCCAGATTGCCTCATCCTGTAAATGTGCAAAAATGGAGGTGCTCTGAAGAACACGAACTGCACTGGCAACACGTCTGCATGTCTGATTGGTTGGTTGCGCAGGTTGGTTGCGCAGCACTCCTTGCAAAGGATTCAAGCATGTGCACACACCACGGACTGCATGTCTTTTCCCGAGGGAACTTGATTCCCTTTCGCGTTGACTATGCGCGAAGTCTCCGGACGCCTCACGATGACTTGGACGTCTTGCTTGCTGAGGGCGGAGTTGGAATACTGGAAAGCAAAACGAGTGTAAGTGCTGACTGCTTCCGTGTGCTTGGGCGTGCCACTGCAACAAGTGCAGTAAAATTCAATCGCGAAGCAACAAACCACGTACAAAGTGACACTGAATACTGTTGAAAGACTCCAGGTAGTATTTTATCAAACCAGTTTGAAGCACGAATCATTTCAGTTCGGACATAAAAGCTCAAATAACCCCAGACCGTATTGCGGAACTTGTCACACAGCACGAAGATCAAACCTTAATTGGGTGGGGAGGTTCTACGCTGGATCTCCGGTGCCGCATTTGCAGCGAAACACCAGAAAGCTGTCCCCACGGATTTTTTGGGAGTTCAAGCAGACCACCAGGTCTATAGGGTCCAAAAATGTTGAATCTGCCTGCTGTCTGAGCATCATTCAGGCAACAAACGCAGTGCTGTAAGCCTGAGGAAAAGCGCGATGTTCTGTGTAAAATCGAAAAATCTGACATTTAAGTGTGAGGTGTGTCAAAGGATTTTACTTGCAAAGTCATTTGTATTCTCGAGCGCAGAGAAAAACACTGAAGAAGAAAGGAATCTGTCAGCCTCGGTGTTTCTGATGAAATTTTTTCTCCGTTGAGAGATAAATGAAGTCATTCTCCACCCAGCCAGCGGAAAGCTCTGAAATTGATCAGTTTGGTTCTGAAAGTTGACAAGTTTCAGGCTACTTTCACCTGCAACCAACTGAGTTGAGGTCAATCTGAGGTTTTCAAAAAAAAGGCAACGAGGGAGAGAGAGTCTGACAGTTTGTTTGCTTTTCCATCAACAAGAGCTCCAAGAAAGATTCAGCCAGTTCTGTGCACATCAAATCAACAAAACTGGAAATGTGGTTCCTTTTTGATTGGACAAATTAAGAACAACGTGATACTGTTGCGGTTTCGTGATCAAAGAGTTGCAGTGACATCTCCCGCTGACTGATTGGAGCTGCAGAAACGGACGTGATTTGATTTGACGGAAAACGATTTTGAATTCCCTCCAGGAACGCCTTGAAACACTGAAACAGTTTAACTGGTCTGGTTCTGCGGTCTCAATGTGAAAAGCAGAAACATCACACAGCAGATAGACTATTCGCCTGTGGAAAACAGAGAAATCGGCTATTTCGATCCAACCTATCCAATTTTAACTTGAACCTGTAGATCTATGCCCACCATAGGTTTGTGTGGTGTGTTGTGGACAGGGCTTCTGCTGAGCCCAATGTTTTTCTGAAACCAAGTCTCTACCGAAGACACGCCGTGCAATTGCTGGAATTTGCGGACAAGTCTCGCTTTTGACAGAGTGCATTAGTAGCTGCGAGTGACTCTTCTGTGAGAGATCAAAGATGTAATCGCAGAAATATCCAGCACTAAATCCCCTTCTTTCATGTCCCACCATCGACTGCGGCTGCAAAATCCTGACAACTCAGCCCGGTATGACCTGAATTGCATTTGTCTTCCTGCGTTTTTACGTCTCAGGGTCGGTCATGTTGACCATTTCTCTCCGTTTCGCCGGTTGGACAGACGTGTACTTCCTTTTGCATCTGGTTCTTTGCCACTGAATGTACAGGACAATTGTCATGCTTGTTGTGCACCGAGCTCACGTAAAGGCGGTGCGTATCTGCCAAAACTCCTTGTGTCTTTCGGTACAACACAAAGTGTGCCTTTCAACTCATCAAAAGTGTTTGATTGAATGTTTTTTTCCTGTTAAAGCCACGCCATAATTTTTTTTAATCTTGGAAAGACCGAAATAGAGTGACTGCCAATGTCTGGGTTTGGTTTTGATATCTCATGTTCCCTCGCCCTTTCAATTTTGTTCAATTTCGTACAATTAACGATTAAAATTACAGGCTGGTGATGTCACTTCTTCTCCACAAAAGGATCTAATGATCCCCCGAGGAGCACTCCAACTCAAAACAGAGCCATATTGAAATCTGATTGACAAAGTTGAAACCAGCAGAAGGATCCGCAGAACGGCGAGACTTTCTGCAGCTGCCGTTAAGACACAAATGTCCTCTGTGGAACGGAAGCGTCTTCAAATGTCCGTGTTCCTCTGCGGTCGTACCCGAGAGCAATCATAATTTGCAGCAGAAAACAGAAATTGATGAGTCCTGAGTAACAGTGTGAGATTTCAGAAGCTCAATTTGTCGTCTCTCAGTTGACAGACCTGTTCATTACCAAGCTGATGTGCCACGAAACGTCATTCACAACACGTGAATGATCTGAGCGAGGAGCCTATTTGGCTCCAAAGTGCTAGAAAATATTCTCAATTTTGATGTTTTGGTGTTGCTTGAAATCCAGCATTTCAGTCGTTCGTGGCGATTGCTATCCTTGAGTTTCTGTCCGCCTGGGAAAACAAGGGCCGTGGTTCCTTCTTCACACACGAAGTTGACCCAAAAGAAGAAAAGCACAAAACCCATTCTCTCAACAGCTAAATCCTGCTCTGCCTCATGACTACATGCCTGCAGCCTTTGTCTCGAAGCAAGTGATGTATTCTAAAAGCATGCACTAAAATAGAGGCTTTTGGCAATTTGTCTCAAGCTCATGTCCCTCAACGATCATTATTTCCAAGATGGCTTCAAACCTAAAGCTTCGTATCACAAGCAGCTGATGAGGTGACGGGGTGACGAGGCGACAGGCTTCACAGGCCCAGGCGAATCAACGTTCGCTCCTTTCGGTGTCCATCAATCGCCAGGTGTGTTCATCCCAAGACAACCATTTCTTCCGTTTCTTGTATCGCAGCAAGAATGTGGTGTACGAATTCGAATTTGACACAAAAAGATGAAACTACGAGACAACACACAAACTTCCAGCAGTGAGTGATGTGTGATTGGTGTCGAGTGATTTGTTTTGATTATTGGGGTTGTAACTGTCATTGCGGGCGTTTTTATGGTGCGCTTGGGATATTAGACGCAAATGGAACTTTTCTACGCGTTTGACTCGAAGTAAGATCCTCGCAGCGCGGCCCCAGGGGGCATCGCTACCGAAACCGCTGACCTTCCCGCAAACTGGTCGCCCGCGGTAGCAACGCTAAATCCACGCCCCAAGCGTAGTTCTGTTGACAGCCATTCCAACGTAAATTGACGCTGTCTGAATCGTGAAATTACCCTCCAGTTTCTGCCACAACACAAAAAGCTGTGTTGTCTTCTTGAAAGCAGAGCACTAGTTTTTCATCTTTCATCTCTCGTTCGTTGAGAGACAGACAGACACACCGACAGACGCACAGACAGACACACAGACAGACACGCAGCTTTGGCAAGAAGAGTGCAATGGTTGTGCATTCACCGTTGAATTCTGCACCCCAGAGTCGGAATGCCTGTGTCACGAGAAAGGCAACGAAATTGCTCATCCACGTCGATCTGTTTTCGTGTTCAGGATTTTTGTCAGTCACATAGATGATGAGGATGTTTGGTTCAAAAAACGCTTCGATTTTGATGAAGATTTGGTGAGCTCAAGAAAGCAGTTTTGTTCACCAACAGCACAAAATTGTTCTTTCAATTTGTTGTGCAGCCTCTCAACGTCAGTTGGTCTCCAAACACCAAGATGTAACTGCAAAGATCTTCTTTCGAAAGCCATTCGTTAATCTTTACGCTTCCCAGGTGGGTCTGGATTTATCTGTTTGTCTGGTAGAAACTCCTTGAAGACCTTGAGTGGAGACACTCTTGCTGAAGACACTGACAACAACAATTTTTATTGATCCAGAGTAAGTTGTAGATTTCTGGAAATCACGTGTGAGAGTTTTGGGAACAAAGAATGACGAGTGTGGGATATGCAAGCGAAAGAAACTCACCACGAAAAGGGATTTGAAGGAAACGGTCACGAAATGATGCAAACCGATGTTCCCTCAGTTTATAGTGAACTGGTCCAAGGTGGATAGATCTCCTTCCTTTCAATTCCACCCCTACTACAACACCGAAAAACACTGGAAAAGTCAGATGCGGGGGTAATTGTCATTCAAGCACTTGAAAGGCAAAACAAAAGGCTGATCTTCCCAGACGGCGCAGCTTTGTCAAGAAAGTGGGAAACTTCGGGCCAAGAACAAAAAGAAGTATTGAAGTATTGCCACAAGGCATGAATATCAAGAAGCATGATACAGAATAGATCTGCATCGGATTGCAGGACTCCTCAGGGATGTTCCTTGTGAAGGATTGAGAACTTATCACTGATCATTTCGGTGTGTTGCATCACCATCAGGACCAAAAGGATTCAGACCAAACACTTAAGAACAAGGAGGACTTCAACAACAGACACATGGAATTGTTGTGACAAAGGACAGCTGTTCCTCGTTTGACTCCAAGCCGAATTTACTCATTGAAAGGAACACTTCTTCTCACAGCGGACTTTCCCCAACGGCAAAACGACCAAAAAGTCAAAAATGGCAATCAAACTTTTCAACAGTGTACACTTCCACAAGCAAATGCTTCATTCTCAGGTTTGCTCAAGTTTATTGACTTGGCGCGCCTTCCACAGCTGTGGTCCTTGTGATTGATGTCAAATCAAACGCTCAAGTCTGATGGGAATTTGAATGCTTCCGACTTTGTCAGAAATCGCTGCAAAAAAGTCAGACCCCGCGACTCGTATTGAATGTCCATGAACCGAGGTTCACAGCATTGAGTCTCGGTCATTCTTGTCTGGGGATCGCTTTGCACCTTTGTTTCTCTGAAAAGCAGCTTGTCCATGCACTTTGGTTAGCCCATCAGCAGGTTGTTAAACTCACCTGAGGGCACCTCCTGAACACTGTCAAGTGCAGCCAAGGGGCAAAGTCCTCCAAAATCTAAAGGGGGCAAAGGAATTGTGTGTCCAATGTCTGTGTGGCTGTTGATGGGATGTTCGAGTCGGCTGGAGCTGTGTGGCTGAGATTTCCAAATATTGCAAGCGTAGGCACGGTAAAACCGGGCAACAAAAAAGGGTCCACAACAGGAGATGAACTGAAAAAGCTCCCTGAAAAACACGAAGGGCAATGAGATTGAAATCGCACAAATCTTTCAATTGTTCACGCAAAGTGAGAAAGTGTGTGTTTGAGTTTTGGATACGACTGCTACCAACGAGAACCGAAGAAAATCCTTGAACCTGAGATGAATCGATTTTCAAGTCAGTGGGGCGGTCACTTATTCATATCATATTCAGTTCCGAAGATCATTGAAATTCCCTCAAGAACACTCAGCGATATGTTATCCGCAGCTGGTCATAGAAAACAGTACACTGTGCATGGCAAGAAAAAGGCTGTTCGCATTGAAACCTTTGTTTTCCGACAAATTATTGTGAAACAAAATGGAACTTCGTACTGCGGTAGCTTTGTGTTCCATGCGTGTGCCACCGTTTTGTTGTGCTGGTTCTTGAGTGGCCGTACATGCAAGACGTAGCACCACAAGCGCAGGCATGATGACTGGCTTCCACACTTGACTTTTTTTACAATGTTCACTACTATCCTCTGTATCATCTAAATATAGACAAGATATGAATGTCAAACTTGATCATTTGTAACTGATGGTTTTGTAAAGCGGCTTTCTGCCTGAGAAGACTCTTCTATTCACTGCAGAGATGAGTAATTCAGACACCAAATCAAGTGCTTCAGTCCCCGTGGCAAACCGGCTCAATGCGATTGCTTCTTTGTTGAACGAAACTTTCCTGGAGTCAGATCAGTGTGCAGGGCAGTTCTAAAGGGGCCAACAAAGAATGAGGTGTGGGCCTTGCAGAGACATGCCGGGGCGAAGTGAAAGATATGATCACACGAAATACTTGACTCGAATTCGAGTGGCGTGCGTGAAGGTGCAGGCTCCTGCAAATATCATGAATAAGAACCACCAGGGCTGACAACTGGAGTCTTTTTGTCTTCCAGATGTGGTTATGAATCTCCCACGTTGATCAGAAATCTTTTTTCTGGATCCACTGAAGTGCCTTTTACCGCAGCCGAAGATGAAGCTACCCACCTCCACTGCTCCTGCCCCAGGAAATCGCTGATAGCACTTCTACTGCGTCCAATAGAAATCACAGCGGAAAGGAAGGGTCCATTCAAATACGACTGCGGTCAATTTCTGTGGAACTTCAAATAGAAAGAGTGTGTTTGGCTGAATAGAAAACACGCTTGACATCAGACATGGACCAACTAGAATCTGACGGGCTTTCAGTCGGAAGTTTAAAATGATGTTCAGTCCGAACTTGTTCGAATTTGTTCGATGCTGGGCTTTGGGGAAAGACCAACACGGTTCGCCATTCAGGCGTACTGTCAAGGTTTTGTCTCAATAATTTTTTTCCCAAAACATCCTCACTGGGACAATTTTATTAAAAAAAAGGCAAGAACCAAGGGTGAATTTCCAACGTGGTTGATGGTTCGATTTGACATCAATCACAGGAACACAGCTGCTGAAGGTGCGCGGAGTCAATAACCCAGACCCAGCGGCTTGGTGGTCAGCCTGCCAAGTGATGCTGCGCCGCTCGTTGTGGTTTCCGCGCAGACCCACTGAGAGGCAATGACCTGAAGTGATGTTTGTGTGCGTCAGAAAGAAAATTAGAGGTGTTTCTGTGCAGAACAATTTTGCGCAAGTGACGTCACTGTCCACTGACACTTTGTTCTGGTTGTGAGACTTTTCACATTGCGCATAAAGGTCACCATGAATTTTATCCTTTGCTGTTTTTCTCATTGCTGTGAAGGTGAGCTCTGTGTCAAGCAAAAGGCAAAGTGCTCACTGGAAAATTGCCAATTGGCACAAGCGCCAACACCGTTGTTCAAGCACTGTAGACGAAGCCACCAAATTGGTAGATGATAAGTGAGCGCACGGTGCCGATGTGCCTGCCTTCAATGCATGCTATCTTAAAAGTTATAAGTTTTTGCGCATTTGTGCTAAAAAACCAACGAGGTGAAAATGTCACTTGTTCTGATTCCAACACAAGCACATGCACGGAGAAAGCTACTCAGAGTTGATCACTCTGTTGCCTGTGAAGCAACCCCGCAGGCGCGATGCAGAGCAAGACCAAACCATTGTTGTTGGCCTGCTGCACGAATTTTGGAGAAATTGTGTCAGAGCGAAATTGGGTTGGTACTCGTGTGCAAATCTACAAATCTGCAACAACAGACATGAGTTTTGGAGTAATTGAACAAATAAAAATCGAGACCAAATGATATGCAACATGCATGGTTTATGGTCCAATAAACTGAGATCTTCAGCGGGTTTATTCTCCGCCTAATTTGCCCTAATTTGTCGCATTACACATTACTGCACGACAGTAAACCCGGTTTATGAGACGTAAATCATAATTCTGTACTGGTGCGAATCATTTCCAGTGATTGGTGGGGCAACTAAAGTCCAGTCGGCTGTAGCGTCTCTTGTCTCAATGTCGGACGCCATCCAAACGAAAGGAGCGGAGCCCTCCGCAGTGTGATGGACAGAATTGAACACTCAAAATTCAATGAGAGGACACAACAAGGAAAATTTTGTTTGTTGCTGAAGAAGAATCGATTCAATTGTGCGAGTGACACCTCGGAGAGAAGTTGTGCACCCTTTCTGCCCTGAACACGACTGACATGAAAATTGAATGTTTTTTCTTCGTTGGAATGCGTTGAGATGCTTATTCTTGACTCCCGTCTCGCATACGTACGTGGTCAACGAATCCTACGAACATCCAGACCGCGACAGATTAGGGTTTAGTTTTTCTGCAGACAGTTCGGGGATGTATTTGATCATTCTAATCCAATTAAACATTGAAAGGAAAACATGGAAAACATTGCACACACATCCAGACAGGCCACATTTGCCTTCACACAGCGACGTTGGTAACACAAATTCATTGACGCGCAAATCTCATCAAGGTATTGCACGTCACACACGTATTCAAATGCATTGATTGATGGACGCGTGTTCTGCACCTTCTGCGCCAAAGGGAGAAAGTTCTTCGCAAAAGGAAAAACTGAGAGGTTCTTTTTCTTGAAACCACAAAATACTGGGTTGTTATTTTTCAGAGTTTTTCCCCAATCATTCCCCTGTTTCAAGCACCTTTTGAACGTGCATTGCTCGGCAACCATGGATGTAGCATGTTGTCTGCTTGATGGTCTTTTCAGTGCTTGGTGCAATTGATCTGCGGATGATTTGAGAGAAACAGATCGTGAAGGAAGTCTGTGCTCAGCCATTCTCTCTCTTCCACTTCCCTTTGTTCCAAGACGCCGACACGTTTGCGTCAGCACTGTCGTGCACCGAAACACGCATCTGGGGAGAATCCCGCATTTCCGGTGAGAAGACAGGGTCCTCACACAGAACAAAAGTTGTTTTGTTTTTTGATAAATGTATTTACAGAAGATTGAATTGCAGTGTTCCAATCCTCTCATTCACACACTACCCGTGCACGCACACAATTCTTTCAGTAATTGACTCATGTGAAATCACACAATGACTTTTCAAGACCTTTGATCAAGAAGAGAGTTGTGTGATCAAACAGAAACCTGTTTTGTGTGGTGAGAACCTATTTCTACCAGGATGCGACCACATACCTACAACTTTTGTGGGCGCAGAGTTGCGGAATTGCTTATGTCCGCTGACGCGGCTCACAGCAGTCTGGTTGGCACTCGTGTCCTCGCGACGGAGCCACGGAGTCGGAGTGAAATGTGTCACACTGCACTGATACTGCAGGAGGACAGAAAATTGATCAGCCATCAAAAAGAATCAGTGCACCGGCAACAGGTCCCAGTTCATCGAGGAGGTTCAGCACCAAAATCGGTGCAAACATGGGTGGTGGGCCACTGAAAACTTGTACCTGCAGACAGGGGTGGAAGACAAGTGAAAGGTACAGTCCCTCCCCAATCTCTCAAACCATCTTTCAAACTGCGGTCATGCTTCCAAATTTCAAAAATGCCGATCTTGCTTGGTCTGTCAGCAGAGATGAAGACCACGCGCTTTGCTCGGCACTCGATGTGAAGATCATGAAGGAAGTGCTTTCAGAGGAAAGTCATTGTCCAGAGTAACTATCGATGAAAAATCTGTCTGCGGTCACACGGGCGCGAGTTGTCCGAATTTTATGGCCACGGTAGAAGGCCGAAAATGAAAGAAGGGGATTTAGTGCTGGATATTTTTTTGCGATTAGATCTTTGATCTCTTGCTGAAGAGTCGCAGGCAGCCACTAATGCACTCAGGCCTGGCTGAAGCTGTGTTTAGTCGGTGATTGATTTCAAATGGAAGACACCACAACCGAATGTTGAGTACGTCATGCACTGGACCAGGAAATGGCCTGGGATCCTTTGCCTTTTCTTTCAAATGTGCTCCACCAAAGAAAGAAAGACACCACGCAACAGTGGATTTGGTTACTACTGTGCGAGTATTCGGTGAGCGACACATCACTTGAGAGGGATTGTACTTTTCACTTGTCTTCAACCCAGATTGCAGGTACAAGTACCTGCAGGCTTGTCGTCTTCAGTACAACTATCATTTTACACGAGCTGCTTTCCCCAGGAGCTTCAGTCTCTCTCCTGTTTCCAAATTTGACGTCTGAGCCCTCCATGCTTTGATCAGTTCTGGCACATTTCTGCTGCATTTCTTCGACAGAAACAGTTCTGTTCCATTTGCAAAATTGCCGTCTTGGTGCAATGTAGAGGCGTAAAACTCACGAACATGCAAAGTCCATCTGAGTTACAGATAATCCATTTCAGACAGGAACTAACAATGCACTTGAGTTCAATGCGACCGTACCCGCAATCTGTGTGATCACGGAACACAAGAACAAAGAGTCACTGTCCTGCTTGTGTCATTCATAAACCTCAGCGACAAAAGAAACAACTCAGTTTCACCTTTCGGAAGTTCAATATTGTTAATTTGTGCAGCCATGAACTGAGCAACAGAGGAACAAGGGACACAATATTGAGCGTCTCCTCACACGATCTCATCTTTCATCGGGATTCAAATTTCCCTTTTGCCAATCGAGATGCAACTGCTTATTTCGCCCTTAATTACCGTCAATGATCTTTCCCTGTGAAAACCCACCCTTCTCACTTGTGATGTGGATACTGAAGTCACTACACAAGGATAAACAGCTAATAAAAGCGGACAGCACTGCCCCCGGCGGGGTGATTGCTCAAGCCGCAGATCAATGCATCGCGGGCAAAATCATTGGTGGAGACGTGCGTCGCATCGGAACTACCGCTTTAGCGGGCACCACTCTGTGACCGTCATAAATACCACTTCGCGCCCATTGCGTCGCAGAATACCAATGTGGCGTTTCCTTGTAGATTTACACCAATACGGATTGACTTGTATGATGTCCACTTGACAACGTGTCGGAGTTACGGGCAACATCGCCCATCACGTTGCGCGCAACTTCACTGCAGCTGCAGCCAGAAGGATCCTCGTAGTCTTGGGTCCGCAGCCATTCTGGTCAGGACGAAGGGAACCGAGTCACTTCGTCACTCGCCAGGTCACTATCTTTTTCATAAATGAGTGGTCCAACCCTGGCAAATCCCTTCAAAACATTGGCAAATCTGTGTTGACCCGAGCGTACGAGCACGGGGCAAAATTGAATGAATGCAGTATAGTAACACGGTGCGCCAAGCGCTTTCTGGCCAAATAATGTCCAGCAAGAATTTAACCCAAATAGCACAAATGAAGTGGCGACATGGAAGTGAAGTATTCAAGGCTCTCACACGACCTGAACCCGGTTAAATCCTGAATATTGGCATTATTTCCCACGAGACCCGAAGTGTTGTTGCGACCAGACAGCTATATTGAATTTAAATTAAATTTACAATTCCCTCTGCGACTTTGACGAATCAGCGGCTTTCAACGAAGTGTCAGCGCAAAAACCAAGATCAGCTGGATGAGGGCGTGACTGCCATGAGAACGAGTCAAAACGATGGGTGTTGGTCGCCGCGTCGCTCGCAAAGAAAATTGGGAATGCATTTAATTTGCACTTCTGCAGGATTCTGCAGGCTGACAACGCCTTTCTTGCTTGTTAAAGTCTTCCCACGCCGCATTGTACGACAAGAAATCATGCACATCTTTCAAAGTCGATCACGCTCGTCCAGAGAGCACTCAACGATGTGGGACGCACCCTGGACTTGTCTGGCAGCAACATTGCAGGCAGTACCATCCAGCCATGCAGCACAAAGGCTGGCTGTTCGTTGCTTGTACTCGGGTGAAATGGTCCTCAGTAGGGTGATTGCTGATGCCTCAGATCAATGCTTTTCTCGAGAAACAACAACAGCACAGGGCCACTGAAGAAGGCAGGCGGCAGACGTTCTCAGCTCAAACAAGTTTCACTGTGAAATAGGCAATCATTCGGCGAAGTGTTACTCGGCACCAAACAAGCCAACTCAGAAAACGAAATGTTTCAACAGAAGAACTTTTTGATGGGTGAATTCAAAGAGTCTTGATGATTTGTTCCACAAAGAAAAGTGAACGTTTCGAAATTTATATGTTCCCAGGAAGCGAGTGTTCTGACAGTGTGAAGACATTCTTTGTCCCAAACAGCCTCCCTGGGATCCTGTGTGGGATGTGTCTCTCCTTCCTCTTTATAAATCTTTACGATAGCGATGCGTGTCCAGAAAACAAAACACGGCCTCTTCATTTGGAGGTCCAACTGTCTTTTCGGTCAATTATTGGTCTGGTCAGGTCATCTGGACCACCAAAGGAAAAACCAAGTGAATGGGACAAAAAAGTCAGCAAAAATCGAAACACAACAGTTAAATTTCCATTTTTGAAAACCTTACAACACTTGCACGCACACACACGCACACGCACACACACACGTGCACACACACACACACACACACACACACGTGTACGCACGTACACGGTGTGCTCTTTTCCATGCAGGCGAGATCACCTGGCTTTATAATTTGTGAATGGGAATTTCACGGCTTTTCCTGAATCCCAAGGATCAAAACAGTTTTGACATCAAATATGATTATCAGAAAGCAGCCCAGTTTTCAGTGACTGTCAAGGTTTCATGCTCCACTGTGCTTGTTGATATTCATGCCTTGTGGCAATCAGTCTTTTCTCTTTGTGCGGAATCGACCTCCCGGGATTTAAGTCCTTCCCTCCCTATCTCCATAGAGTGTTTAAAGAAGCAGCATTCAGCAAACAAACCAGAAGGCAGTTTGGAAATGTGAGTTTGAAAGAGGTGACTTCCACCTAATTGAACGTCTATTACATCACGATCAGATTCCCCGAACTAAATCACTCCAGATTAAAAGCTGCTGGATCAAAGTGAGTCAATCTTCAACTTGGAATCCCGAACAAACTCAACTCCATGAAGCTTCATGGCAGCAGAGGGCCGGTCAAATTTGTGTCAAACAAATGCTGATCAACAAATTTGATCAAATCTGCAAGTGCTGGGCTTGGGACTGACAAACATATTTGCATATTCAGAAGAAACAGGTATGAAGATCAACAACTGCACAAGACAGTGCAGTATGGTCTGGTTCAAATGGGCAACGGCATCCATCTCAAAGCAGTCTGACCTAAAATTTGTGCAAATGCCCTCACGCTGCTGCTCCACTGGTTTGATCCCAGTGCGGGGGAGTTGACTCTCACCATGTACGCATTTGGCGATCAAAGGCAGATGTAGCCGTCCCGTCCTCTGGGAGAGAAACAATGGTGCAGCTTGTGAGCGCCAGTAAACCCCGCCAAACAGGACTGTGATTAATTCGCTGTTTTATTCAATTCACAATTCGCAGAGCTCTCAATCCATCTGAGCTCCTTCCACACAATGTTTCATCTGCAGAGAGTACACAGTCAAAACGGATCCATCCCTATCAGGATTGGAGTTGAAAGATTGTTTGGAGTTGATCGGTCACCTTGTGTCGGCCTTCAGTTTTGAAAGTTGGTTGTGTCAGGTCAACAATTTGTCTCCAAGTGTTCAAAATCAACTTTCCCTTTGAATCTTCAACTCAAGCAGCTGCGTTGATATTCTCAACCTCGTTATGGACTCACACAATCGCAGTCAAAATTTCATCCTTTGCCAAAAAAGGCATTGAGACAAAAAACTGAGTTTCTTTTTGTTTTCAACTCTGATTGCGCAAGTGTACGCATACATGCAGTGACGAGTCTCCCCAGAGAATGCGCGTGTGTTGGCAATCCAGGCTCCATTTGTGCGAAAGCGTCTGGTGCTCGGAAGGCTGAGATGTTCTTGCACGCTTTGTGGTTCTTGAACGCTGGCGATATTCCATTTTTTGTTGCTTGTTCTTGAACAACTGAACAACAACAAATTTGTTCCTGAAGAATAGAACTGGTTGAGAAAATATATCCACAGTTTGAAACCAGGCTTGATGGCTACGCCATCTCGACAACCTTCTGAATTTGTTCTATCTACAGGAACCATGACTTGGACACCAGAGCAATCAAAACTTGAATGATCGTCTTCGGGTGCGACAAGGCCACATTGTCGAACTTCCGACTTCGAACCTTTCAGGTGAAGTACTCGCATCAAACAGATGCCAGATCACAACTGCTAAATGCAAGAAATTTTCAGGTTTGGTTTGAATGTCAAGAAAGAAGTGACATTCACGAAGAATGGCTCAAGAAGGAAGTCCCGTGAGAGCAAAAACAAAGATGCTCAGAACAATCAAACGACACGAGGGCTTGCGGAAGCTCAGCTCGAACCCTGCAGGCGGCTGGTGTCCTCAAGATTGCAGCACCTCCCAGCGTAAATCTTTGCGTTGCTGCATGCAGCAGCAGTGATGTTCGTCTTTCCGTCCACAAGATCATCCTTTCCAAAGCACACCCAAAAGAGCGAACCGAGCCACCCAACTGTTTCCTGAATGTAAACTTGATCAAAATTTTGGAGAAAAAAATATTGTTCTGCCACTATCATCTGCAACTTTGTTCGCTTGCAAGGGTGCATATCTGGGGAAGAAAACACGCAACACGCGGGTTGTACCTGCAGTCGCCAGGCAGAGAGATGGACGGTTGGATCTGCAAGATCTGCTAGTTGATGAAGAACCAGCAAATCAGCAGCAGCTAAGCTTTACGAGCAAGATCTGCTTCTGGCAAAAAGAAGCGTTCGTTCTGCCAATGACTTGTCAGGAAACAAGTTCTCAAAGCAGGAAAAAAATTTTACGGTCTTGGGGGTTAAATTGTCTGCAGCCACCAATGAAAACTTCAGTTGCGAGCATGCACGGAATTGGAAGAGCAGTGTCAGTGACTTTGTCCCCACAACTTCTGACTCAGCCTCGAACGATGCCGTCAACGTTTCCGTTCTGTTCGATTATGTTGGCGCAAAACGACTGCTGCTATTTTGTCTGTGCTGGATTGGCTGGCCTGTGGCTCCGTGACTGATGAGAGTTGCACCGAGGGCGCGTACATGTGCCATTCACCTCCCAGCAGTCTGGATTGCTGCATCTCGAGGCAGCTCACATGTGAACCTCTGATCTGCAAGCCACAAGCTTACATGCGTTATGGATACGTGTGGAGATTCGGTTCATATCAAACAAGGGACACGACAAGGTTCAGAACAGTAATGCCCTGGATGTCCACTGAGGATCGCAGGAATGTTGGATCCACAGCGCTTCAGGTACGGTGTGTTTTGAATTCGTTTCACACAGACACAGGTACTTTCATGGTTACGTGTTCGCGTGCATTTTGCCATGCATGGGTCCGAGTTAAAATTGAGCCGGTTCCTGCAGATCTTAGAGCATCACTGACTCAACTACCTGCACTCAAACTTGATTCTGGACCTGAACTCGAGAAGAAGCACATTGCAGACTCTCCAACTTTTCCTTATAGCTCTCCGCGATTCCGGTAGATTCCATTTGGCAACAAACATTTTGGGGACAAACTTGCAAACTTGTCTGCAGTTGCAAGAGGAGGTACAAAAGAGCGAGAAGACTAAAACTACGTGTATTTTGAGTTGTGTGCACTGTGGAACGCAAACGGTGTTTCGTCCCGAGCGTTCGGACAATGTGTTGCAGATGTGATGTGACTTTGGCCGGAGTTGATCCAGTGCATGTGTTGTTATTCTGTGTGGCTTTGTGACTCTCCCGGTCCCAAATGTTGCCCTTTATCTTACATGCAGACAGAGATTATTGTTCTTCGAAAACGTCAAGAATTTTTTTTTGTTTGGCCGACCTTGGTAAAATTCACTTGTTTCGAGTTGAGCTTGTGTAGAAATATGAAGTTCAGGTGAAATGTACGTATGCAGGTGTACATTTCACGGACTTGTGTTGGACAGTTCAAAGGTTGCGCTGCCAGGGCGTGCACGCACCCACGCATGCACGCAGCAGTGTGCGCGAATGCATTGATTGGATGCAGCCTGTTACCTTCCGACTTCTGCCACAAAAGTTCCGTGTGAAAGGGGATTCAAAACACAGCACTGAACTATTCGAAACAAGGATTTGTTCGACGTGACTCCCGACTCTCTCCGCATCGCCATGGTCGGTCCCGAGAATTCATAGTCGGTTATGTGTGTCCAACTTCCACATGGCTTCTTGGTGTTTTTCAGCAACACGGACACTGGCCAATGTGCTCGTGAAGTTCAATTGGCTGGCGAAACCAACTGAGACCAACTGCATGTCCTTTGGGTTATTTTTGTTGCCAACAGTCGGACAAAAAGTCTTGCTCGCAAGTATGATTCTCGGCGATTGTCATTTCTCCAATTTAAAAGAAAAAGGATTTTTGATGACGTTTCCTGTCGTTACAAATAACATCCAACATTTTTTGTTGCTTCCCTTTTTCTGGATCCATTTGGATTTCACTTACTTGTGTCATGTTCTCTTACATCACAATCTGTCCAGTGTCGTGATCTGCAATGTGGAATGTGGTGTGAGATGCAGTATCACCAGAATCAAGTGTTTTTGGCCAAGTTTACAATGTCTCAATTCAAAATCCGAATGTTGAATTCTGGGGTCTGTGAAAATTCTTTCCTCATGAAAAGGGTATCTTTTGGTTGGGCCCGACATCGTTGAGCAAACGCTTCAAGACACCAAATATTGCAACATATAGCGTCAACAAAGAACACGTTTGGACCAAGTGCGAATCGTAACACGTTGTTTTCGGATTCTGGAGCCGAGACCTGGACCCCTCTCAATGGATCCGTCAGCAATCACAACAAGCCCCTCTGACTGCCAAGCAAAGGGGGACACGAAGAGCCCGAATCTTTCAACAGCGGATCCGGTCAATGGCATCCCAAACCACTTTCAGCTCTCCATCGTTTTATCCTGGATCCGTCTCCACTCTGATTGACTTGTGCCAATCACTCATCGAAAGTGCTTGAGACATCTGCAACGCATCATGACACGAGGCGGTAGGTTTGAAAAAGATCTGCAACTGTGCTGCAATTGTTTGTGGCCTTGAAGTGTCTGATTGGCAATCAGTTGCATCAGCCACTTACAGCAGTCAAGTGCAGGCAAAGCTGGCGAATTCCCTTGGGGAAGCGCTCTGAGTTCGAAGCATGCACTGAATCAAACGAAGTTGAACACAACAAGTGGTTTGTGAGGGGAAGAGAAACCCAGAAAAAAACGGATGTTCAATGTTTGGTCAGCAATGAAGAACTCGCACAGGGAACCAACATCAAGGAATGTGGAATTTTGTGAAACTTTTTTGAAACCCAGCAACCTTACACTTGTTGCATGCATCTCTATGATTGCTTTGTGCAAGGCAGGCTGCTATCAGTAGTTTTCGCGGTGTACGTCTCAGGGGGTGATAGCGATAGTCTGGGCTCCCACGTCGCAGGCACTTAGCGCCTCCGTGTGAAATCTGTCTGTGACTGCGGGGAACTGAGCCGATAAACCACAGATTATCTCACACTTCCACATCACAACAACCACAACACCCTCCTTGATGAGAACATCCCATACTGCACGTGCACACGCCTGCACCTTCCATCTGTGCACGAACCTGAAGGATGACCACGATCCAAGCAAACAGCACAGGTGGCCAAACGGGACAAGTCCCCCAGAGATTTGTGTTCTTGTTTTTTAGGTCGCCTTGGTTTTGAGATCAATTGTAAAATTTACAAAACAATTGCGAAACAGTACAAAACTTTAGAATCGTCACGAAAAGTCACGAAACGTGTCAAACAAACAATCGAGGAAGCAGGAAAATACCGATCGCGCATCTTCAGGATGTGATGTGGTTATCAGGAACCCTTCTTTGACTGGTTGACTGGCGGAACGCCCAGAACAAGAGACACTCAAAACAGCAGTGTGTTTGTTTGTCTGCTCCTTGAAGAGACTCGTCAGTCATTGTGTGAACCCTGGATTGTGGAACATCTTCAGATCAACATTTCCATCAGATGCATCTGGTGTGAATTTGAGCGTCCTTGCCGTTTCCTTGCAGACAAATTTTTTCAGGGATTTTTGCACGCATCCACATGTGAGTGATTGTTTTCACTGCCTAAGTTCAAGCGGCTGCAGCTGCACGTTTGTGGATTGCATGGAGTTTGGACCATGCAACCTTCGGATAGTTGTGTGTACCTGTGGAAGACTGTGCACCAAACCAGACACACAATGGGTTGGATTGTTCTGTTATGACCCCTCTCCTTGTGTGCAGATTTTTTCCTGTAGCATTTTCACGACTGTGGTTTCCAACACTTTGCAACAAGCTGTTCCAAGCCTGTTGGAAAATCAGTGCAGATCCGTGCCTAACGAGAGGTGCCAGACAAGTTTATCTTTGGGAAGTAGCAGGCTACGGATCATTTGGTTGATGCTTGTTCCCAGAGCTCGGATGATACATGTTGCTTGGATTCCAAGTGCAATTTGGAACAGAATCTCGTATACCGGAAGGGCAAATGACACTGGCTTCTCGAAATGGCCTATTCTCGGAATACGGGTTGTGGTGTTCGTTTTCTTGAAGACAGCCACGAACACGAAAGTTAATTTGTCTGAATTTGGGAGGTACACAGCGAATCTTGTTCCTTTCCTTGCAGTTGTTGTGAGGCGGTCTTCGGGCGCCGCCGCACTGAGTGAGCGCCGCCATGCGGCGGTCCTCGGTGCAGATGCCGGCGCTGCTGCTCATGTTGACGGCGCCGACGCCGGTGCGCCGCCGCGCCTCCCCGTGGCTGCTGGTCGCCGTCGCGCTCGTGTGCCTCGTGCTCTACAGTCTGTACAACTCTCTGCAACTCGCCTCACGGGAGTCGGAGCGGTGCGCTCATCGGGCCTTCGTGTCTAGACTCGGGGTACGGTCAACAACGTCTGCAGCTGTGTCATCACTCAACAACGATCTTCTTCACAGCTTGACATTTGGACTGCAGCAGCGTTTGTAATTTCCTGCGCAAAAACTCCTTCGGTTGGAAGTTTTGCGCCGCAACAAGAAGACACGAAGATTTTCGCGACTTGAAGAAAGTCTGGCTGTCTTTCATTTCCAGCTTCATTCCACGTACCTGCGCCCAAATCACTCTTCGCAGTGTCAGGTGCACGACTTCCTCGAGTCCCTGCACCAGTACGAGGACCTGGAGCCCTTCTACCTCTGCCAGCGCGTGCTCTACAACCGCGTCCCCAAGTGCGCGAGCCGCACCGTGCTCTCCACCTTCAAACTGATCGCCAGAGAAAAATTATTCCACTTGGTAAGCACCACATTACACGTTTTCCGACGATAACGCGGCCTTTGAGTGCCGCAGGGAGAAAAAAGGCGCAACGTGAACCTTTTGTTTTGCGAACGAGCAATGCAAACACTCAGGACGGTGAACTCACCAGAAAACCTCTCGTTTGTCGGTATTTTGGCGGATACAACGAAGATTTGAATCTTTTCAATGTGCATTGCAATTTTCTGTTGTGTTCAAGAGATTTGTGCTCAGTGTAGATCAGGACTCTAACCAGAACCACTGCAGAGAAAAGTGCAGGGGGTCTCGGAAAGAGAAAACAAATACACTCGCCAAGAGAGAACGATCCTTCGTGGCCGTTGCTCGGAACTGACGTATTTGTACTGCAGGTGTCAGACCCACAGAGGATGTCCGTATTCTACATGAACGAGCTTCAAGAAAAGGAATTCGTAGCGAATTTTACCAATAGATCCGAGCCACTCCTCTACTCCAGACACATTCTGTACATCAATTTCACGAGGTGAGATTTACTGGATTGCGGGGCTGTTTTCTTGGTGTTGACCAGACGTTTAAAGTGCATTTATGTGATGACCGCAGCAATCAGAGTGCTCTTGTTTGCACAGGTACGACACGACGCCGCCCGTCTACATCAACGTGATCAGGGACCCGCTCGACCGAGTCGTGTCGCACTTCTACTACAACAAGTACGGGGACAACAACAAGATCACCGTCAACAGCTCCATGCCCAACATGGTGCGTGTTTTTCCTGCGATACGGACGTTGCAGTTCCCTTGTAATCTGAACAATTTGATGAAAGAACCCATTGGGATCGTCACACACTGATTCATTGCAGACACTGGACGAGTGTGTGCAGGATGAGAGCCGCCCGTGTTTCCGGATCGACCGGATGCTCGCCTTCTTCTGTGGGAGCGACACGCCCTGCAAGTGCGTTTTCAAGGGGCTTTTTCTGTCAGTCCGCATCAACAATGTTCTCGAACAGGAATATTCAATGCCTGAGCCTCACACAAAGGGATCTTGACCTGATCAGTAAACAAAGATCAGAAACAATTGGAAAATGCCGATTCCTCCCCAAACACTTGTTTTGTCTGCAGCACATCAATTGTGATAAAGACCACTGATCACCTGATTCATCTCAAGTGGATTTTCATCTTTCAAATCAAATTCCTGTCTCAATACGTGGAGCAGAAATTTCAAGTGTTCACCCGTCCCTCCCGACAGACGGCACAACGATAATCTGCTGTCGATCGCGAAGCGGAACGTGAAGCGAGACTTCCTGGCGGTCGGGCTCATGGAGGACCTGGGCGGCTTCATGGAACTGCTCGAAGGCCTCATGCCACACTTCTTCGCCAACGCCACTGCAGTATTCCAGGAGATAGGTGAGGTGCATCGTCAATTGTGAACAGGTGTGTGAACACCCTGATAAAAAATGCCGAGATGACGAATCAGATTCCTTGTCTGGTGATCCACTTCAATCTGGAATCATAGAAACACAGGCATGATAATCTCACCTTTGTTGAGCGATTTTCTCACGTTCGCACAACAGTGGCTCAAAGTTTCAGAACTCCAACTTGCCTGTGGAAAACCCCCTTCTTTGCCCCGCAGAATCGCAGAAGAAGCACGGGTACCAGACGCTGTACAAACCGGCGCTGAGACCCGACACGGAGCGGCGTCTGCGCCGCATGTTGGCGCAGGAGTACGACTTCTACGCCTTCGTGCAGCAGCGTTTCTACACCCTGCTGCGCAAAGTGCGCTCAGCCAAACACAAACTGTTCCGGATAAAGGCGTCCTAGCAAAGGGCCGTCATTGCATGACTTCTCGCACCAACGTTGCCTCGTGAAGCAAGACTTCGACCCGAGATACTCATGAACCTCAAGGAAAGAAATCGCTGGTGCTGGCCGCAGTGAAGCCTGCTGACAAGAAACCTGGCAATTTTTTTGTCAGAAATGTCATGAAACACGTCACTCAAGCTTTGCCATGAGAACACGTATTTTACCAAACCAACAGAATGTGGCAAAACTTACCGGTACACACGTATGCAGGAACGGCGAAAGTGCTGAATGTACGCCAGGACTCGGTGACATGTGCAGCCACATAAACATTTTTTCGTGACCAGTCTTTTTCACTGGCCACATTTCTGCTCACAGTTCTGGTGCTATTTTTCCTGTCTGGATCTGTTCTATTCGTGCTCGTCATGAAAACACGAACTGCTGTTTTTGTGATTCCGTGTCCATTTTTCATATCGACGACACACACGTTTTAGTGAGTGCAACACTGGAAAAACTCCATTGTGATTGTTATAAACTTTGAAAATGTCAACCCGAGGTTTCTACGAAAACTTTTTGTGTTTCTGCACTCGGGGCCGGTAAGGAACGCGAAAACGCAGATCACACGAGTGTACGAGTACCGGTTGCATTGGAAGGAGACAGCAAGCTATTGTCAGGGAGATCGTCTGAGAAAAAAAAACCCAATCATCTCAAAAAGAATCTTTATTTTTATCATTTGTCTTGAAAAAATAAAGAATAAAGACTGACACAAAAAAAAAAATGAAAATGCAACTGCTGTTTGGTTGGCGAGATCGGATGCAACCACGCTGTTGACAGAAAAGCTGTGCAATCAAAAATTTACATTTTACGACAATATAAATCATATAAAAAGTGAAAATTTGCAAGCAAAGGTGCAAGTAAAGCACCTCAAATACAGCTCGACATTTAAACATTTAAAAAGTTTGGGCATCACAACTGACGCAATTTTGGAACTCAGCGCCACACACATATCTACAGGTGTGTAATTTACTCAGGAAATGATTCGAAATGTTCAATGCAGCTTCCATTCACAATGCCAATCACACAGACAAGGCTCAGCTGTGCGAAAGTCCAAAAATTTCTCCACGAGTTGCGAGTGACCCTCTCTTGTAAATATTGTCTGCAGTGTTGAACTCATCGCTGCCTGTGCTCATGCCTTTGATTCAAACTCACTTCACACACACAGCACCTTAAAATCTTTGAACATGCGTGTAAAAACGTGCGAAGACGACACTTGGCGAGCAAATTTTTTTTCAGAAATACGTGCGCATTCAGCGACCCATCATTGTTGGCAAGAATACACTGTACAAAACTGTTTTGATGTCAATACACATTTGATTTCAAAGCACAATGGAACACTGTTGTGTTGCCTTTCAGGCAGTAAATGCACGATATGGATGATTTTGTAAGTTACAAGCGCACAGCACCAATAAGCATTGTCGATGTTCTGTGAGACATTTCCATGCATGCACACGAGTGCACGATGGAAACACCGGTGGGTCCACACGGATTTCAGAGACTGCCTATAATCCTTCAGTCCACCTGACGAATCTTCCATCTTTCACAACTCCGGTTGGAAAAACAGTCCTGAAAAAAAATCATATATGAGACATCCTGCCGGTACTTGCCATGGTCTTTCTTCACCGCAAGATTTCAACGCGAAGGGTCTTCATGCTGAGCAGATTTGATGGTCTGTCACAAGCGCCAATGTGCACGTGCATAATCACACATCAGACGTGTCACACGCACAAAGGATTCGATGCAGAGATCTGCACAAGTCCATGGATCAGGGCTTCAATTCTTGGATTGTATGATACGCACCTGCGATACAGGCTGTCATGAAGCAGGCGACGTTTCCGGCGATCATGGCGCGCAGCACGATGGCGGACAGGTCTGACGTCCGGTGCGGCGCCATCGCCCCGAGCGCGCCCAGCTGGATCCCCATCGACCCCAGGTTCGAGAAGCCGCACAGCGCGTACGTGGCGATCACTGAAGAGCGCTCCTGCGTGACGCGGAAAATACATTTCTTTCATGACTGACATACAAGGGGGACAGACCGTGGATGTTCGCAGAATTTCATAAACCAGCCAATTTTGTTTCAGGTTGGTGCAATTTCAGGATCTGTTAATGTTTTGCAATGGGTTTTATTTCAGCATCATCGACAACAGCAGATGTGCGCTGAACGAACTTACCGACATGAACCCGTACGAGAGGGTCTCAGAGACGTTGGTGTGTGGCACGACTGGATGCAGCAGGATGTGCAAATCCCCGCTGTACTCCCATGTGCCGTTCAAGTTCTCCGTGTGGTGCAAAAACTTCTCCTCATTTTTGAACAAAGTTCCCAGATAGTCATAAGCCACAAATTCATTGAGAAACGTCTTCACACCTGAAAACGATGCAGAGCGATTCAGGAGGCCGCCTCGTGCACAAGCTTCAGCCAACCGCGCGCTCTTCGAGTAAATATTTTGGCAGTGAAAACGAGGAAAAGTGGTACAACGGGAACGGGGACATCTTCAAATCTCATTGCTGAATCGTACCAATGAGTCTGGCCACGTTCCTCGCGTCTCTGCCTGGACGAACTCCCATCACGATAGCGAATGGGTACAGCACGTAGGAACAGATTAACTGAAACAAAACAAAAGACAACCGGTACAGCCAAAGTCAATGGAAAGAGACAAGAGTTTTGAACTGCATTTTCCACCTGTCCTGACCTCGAACGTGAGCGGTGGATCAAAGATGCCGACGCGCTCCCCGAACCAGGTGAGCGTCGCGTCGAGGAAATGCAGCAGCGCGATGAAGGCGATCAGGTTCGCCGCGATGTTGGCGATCAGTGAGATGGCGAGGGACGCGCCGTGCGACGCCGCCTCGATGATGTTCCGCTCAGAACTGAAATGGCGCAAAAACGGTCGAGTTAAAAGAAGCAAGACTTGAAAACCAAATAAGAAAGCAAAACTTTGCACAGCCACTCCCACTGACACTGTTGTGAGCACATAGCCTAACAACCCCCTCCCCCCAAAAAATCAAGTTTGGTGTGCAGGTGGGACAGGCTGTTGTCAGCATGACATCCCCCTGTGGATGAAACGAAATCCTGAAAAGTGTTTTTCAGGTGGGTGACCCAACGGCCTCACAACAACACTCAAGTGACCTGACCTTTCCTCCATGCTGTCTACGTCCTTGGCCGTGGTTTTGGATTTCTGAGTTTCTGGGTAGAACAGCTTGGACATTGCTAGAGCAGCTGGAGCTGACATCACAGAAGCAGAAAGCAAGTGGTTTGCTGGAGCCTGCAGGTAAATCAAATTCAATGTGTTCAGAGACGTTCAAGCAAAAGGTAAAAGCGACGCTGCTGTTGGTTGTAGAAAACCTCAATCACATGGATGACGCACCCCAAATGCGATGTAGGCTCCCAGTACAGTTCCGGCGATAGTGGCGAAGCCACCCGTCATGACGGCGTGCAGCTCGGATCTGGTCATCTTGCCGATCAGTGGACGGATCAGCAGCGGCGCCTCAGACTGACAAAACAAAAATGGACCATTGGTATTCTTTGTGGCAGAGAATCTCAATGTGTTGCGCAGATCAACCAGTTTTGGAAAGGAAGAAATACAAACGAACACGTTCTTTGTCATTTTCCCCCAAAATAGGATTGTCTGAAATCTACCTGTCCAATGAAGATGTTGCCAGCTGCGTTCAGAGACTCGCCCGCCGTTGTTCCCATGAGCTTTTGCATCACAATAGCAATGACTCGGACCAACTTCTGCATAACCCCCACATAATACAACATGGAGACAAATGCGCTGAAGAAGAGGATGATGGGTAAAACCTGCAAAATGTAAAACAATGATCAGAATTTCAGACACCAAGCAAATTTGATCAGAAAGGTGTGAAACAATCTGAATTGAAGAACAGTCGATGCTTGAAAGCACAGAAACTTTTGACACAATGCTGGTGCGTGTGTGACGTGTGTGAGAGAGAGACAGAGACACAGAGAGAGAGAGAGAGAGAGACAGACAGACAGACAGACAGACAGACAGACAGACAGACAGACAGACAGACAGACAGAAACGTATGAACATACTTTAAAAGCAAAGAAGTGTGCATATAGGCCGGGGTCCCCGAAGACGAACTTGGCGCCGGCGTCTGAGTGGAGCAGGAACTCGGTGACGCGGTCGCCGAGCCAGTTGAAGGCCTCGTAGCCGCGATCCCAGCGCAGGATGAGCAGCGCGAAGATGAACTGGATCGCGAGGCCCCAGGCGACCGGACGCCACTTCACCTGCGGAACATGTCAAAGAATTCAGCTGGTGGAACGTTTGCGTTTGCTTCAAGAACTTCATTGCGAATTCCAATGGTGAGAAGAAAGTTACTTGGCTGAAACTGGAGAACCCCGCCCTCGTCACTGATACAACGTGTAAACCCAGTCCCAAGCTCAACCCTGCCCCCGAAACTGCAGATTCAAAGGTACTTTCTCACCCTGGCTGGATTGTAGGAAAATATGTAAAACAGCAGGACGTAGAAAATTATTCCAGCGCCCGACACCAGGTTATACGGTTCTTTTGTCAAGTATGCAACATCGACGATGATGAATATGATGATGGCGAGGAATATATTGCCGACAGCAACCCTGCAATGAACCAACCAAACATAAAGAAAAGAATATTTGAGAAAATACGGGAAGGATGTCGTTTAGTTTTGAAGCAATTTTTGTTCACAGAACAACAACACAAATGGCAAAAGGCACACAAAACGGAACCAACCATGATATGGTTTCTTCGTGTTTCGAAATGACACCCTTTGTTGCAGACTGAAACGAATTTCCCAATGGTTCTCCGAAGTACTTGAAGAATACGACAAGAGCGACGATCAAGACGACGAAGCATGTGATCCATAGCAGGCGAATACTCGGCTCGTCCCCGAAGTGATAGTACATGGCGTACGCGAAGTAAGCTGCATATGCTGTCCAATAAAATTCACAAACCATGCAGTCAACACCTTTTCTTCAATGGAACTGCAAAACCAGACAGAGATTTCTGTTCTTGTTCCATTCATTCCCATTCCGGAGGAAGAGCTCACCGAGCAACAGGATGACGTAGATGATGCGCCAGATGATCTTCTTGTTCGCTTCGTAGGCGTCGTGCAAGCCCGTCTGTATGGACGCGACGTAGCGCACGAACAAAGTTTGTTCTCCCTCTTCCTCCCAGTCGAGGTCCTCGAACTCTTCCACGTCGTGCGGCTCATCTGAGTCGGAGGACGGAGACGACGCCTTCCTGCCGCCGTGACCGGGTGAAATGGTGAAGACGCCATCCTTCGCTGGCTTCTACGAGGACGCGAGAGAAAGGGTTCGTTTGGTCAATCTCTGACAAAGGCACACTTTTTCAAACACTTTCAAACAGTCTTGGACAGAATGAAAAGTTGAGGGCTGGAGTCCACAAAGCTCCATTGTGCACACCGAACCAACATTTTATCAAGCCTCTGTGGTCTTTACCTCGTCGGCGAAGCCCTGGTTGGCGTATCCGAAGCGCCCCGACTCGAGGGTGGCTGGCGACACGGGCTGAGATGGGGCGCGGGACGCCACATCTCCGATGTCATCTCCTGGAAAGATGGACCGGGCCCAACTGTCAGTTAGTTCACGCCAACCAAATATTATTTACTGCGAGCGTTGTTTTGTTCACAGACAATGTAAAACCAAAAATTGCACAAGACCAAGCCAGGAAGGGAACGGAAGATCGACGGATTATCCACGGGTTTGGATGTGCGGGTCCATTGCATTTTCACTGGATTGCGTGTTCTGCATGTACCAGTTCGGAAGCGATGATGTGACAAGTGGATTCAGACAGAACCTTACCATACGCAGGATTCACGTACGCCGGAGGAGGGAGGTCTGTGGTCGTACCGCGAATGTTCTGCAGCTGAATTCCGTCAGACATTCTGCCGTAACACAAGGAACACATTCGGGATGAAATCACAGCATTCTCAGATACCAGAGAGCGCGCATTCCCTGGTGACTCAGGGCCGGATAATTTTTCAACAAAACAAATTTTGTTGGTCACCTGTGGAGGTGGAGGTGGGGTGAAAGTTACCAACAAAATACAGAATGAGCATTTAGAAGTGTACTGGTTTCTATCCTCCCCGGCGCAGGCACATTTGAGAACTAGGAAAAGTCAGAAAAGTTCAGAAATTATGTTTAGTCAATTTCGGACCGTCCGTATTATTTTCTTTTTTGACCTCCTGGAACACACACCACACATACACACACACGTACACACACACACACACACACACACACACACACACACAAAACAACAACAACAACAACAACAACAACAACAACAACAACAACAATTTTGTTTCCTCCGAAGTACAAATGATCGTGCAAAGACTCGAAACAAATGGGTTGTATTCTGCTTCAACAGATTTGGTCTTTCTGGACAGGACTTTTTCATCCGTCGATTCTCTCGAATTCGCACAGGACAGATGTTGGACAAAAGACTTTTGTCTCATGTTGGATGAAATCGACTCCGGAGAAAGCGAACCCTGCATTCTTTCGCGCATTCCTCCTCTCCCAGCATCTCTGGCCCACCTGGGCACCTGGAGATGGGTTTCACACTTGTTTGGTCCCACGGCACAACCTGCACCGGATCTGGACAGTTCGTCAAACTGATCGACTCGATCATTCAGACACGGATTGACAGACAGCAGATTAAAGGAGACCTGTCCCAGCGAAATCGTCAAAAGATTCCTGAGATACTAAGGTGCTCAGAAAAAAAACATGGAATGTACTTTCGTGCTTCGAATGTCGCCTGGTTTCTCACCTGTTATGTTTTGCCCAGCTGTTCAGTTAACAGTCCCGAGTGTTTGTGTGTTCATTCAGTGGTTCTTTCACGCCATCTAAAGTGGTTACCATCTATCTTTTAAATGCAACTCGTCACTGCTCTGCTTCGCAGAATCAGGCGCAAATGGCAGGTACAACAATAAAGTAGGATGTGACGCATACGGAACACCTCCAGAGCTCTAGGTTGTGGGCCAAGACCGCGAAAGCCAAACACCGTGGCAAACCATTTGTACTTGCAAGTGGGTAAATCATTTGCATACTTGCTTTGCGATGAATTAATCCGTGTACACCATTGTGTGTGGCTTGCTTGACCGCAAATTTGGATCCACGCACTCATTCATTCCCGTGACGGGTTTGCTGTCGTTGCACGACCAGTCAGGAGGATATGTTATAGATCTAGCAATGACCAGAAAGTTGTCGATTATCAAGCACGTACGATTCATGCACAACACAATTGAAGATCATGTTTTGTTCTGTCCTTTGTGCAATTTTTCATCGACAAGAGGTCAATGACCAACACTTTACGACACCAAAACTTATCTTTTTCTTCTTGATTTTTTTTTTGGCATTCATTTCAGTGCATTGCTTTCGCACATTCCTCTCTCGCACCGTGCTTCCCCGATGCACTCACCGCAAACTTGCGACATGCTCCAGTGAACGGTCGTAATAACAGTAATATCAGGACAGGAATACGTCTTGTCTTCAACAGAAGCTTCTCCCAGGCAGTGCTGAGCGTCCTTGAATGGAAGCGCGTGCAATATACGAGTACATTTTTGAGCTTCAAACCTCGATTCTGTGCCTGACACACAAAGGCGAAACCACAAAAGCAAAGGAAGTCATTGATTGTGAAGGTTCAAGTTTTGTTCCAAGATTTGTTTTAAGATTTATTTTACAAAATCAAAATATACTTTTCTCCAATCTGTGGTGCTGACGAATGCGCAACAGTTTACCGCCAAAATTCACCTTTCATACGCAGGCCTGCAGCGGTGGTGTGCACCAAATGGTCAAGGAAGTTCACCTGGGGTCAGTGCCAGTTGTGTGTCAGCAAACCAATGTGTCCGCAATGCAAATCGAGTGTCACGACTCAGACACCTGCCAAGGCGCAAAAGACCGTACTCCGTCGCCGCAGTGACACACGAATGCTTCAGGGTTCAAAACATGGGTAAATGAACTTGAGAGATAATTTTACCAAAAAAGGACTTTTTGCCATGCTACGTTCCGGCCAAAGAGGATTACCATACTGATCGATTCTATTCGATATACTTGACAGAACAATTGATACACGTCCAATTGCAGATCTGTGTACACAGGTACACTCATCGGATGGCGTTGAGGTCAACACTGATCGAACAAGACATTTGCACACTGTCCGTTTTGATCACTTTTTATTTGGTTGTAGGATAATTCAAGATCCCAACGCAAACATCAATAATCTCTTTTCCGCACAGAATCTTCAGAGCCATGTGTATCCATAACCTCTGTCATTTGTCTCTGTCATGAGCCATGGTTTTATTTTAAACCATACTGTTTCCAGTTCCGGTACAAGTAGTACGGTTTTTTTTTGACATCATTTTGATCATTTTGTTGAAAAAAACATACTGCTTGTCACGTAGTACTGTTTACTTTTTCCTGCCTTTTTTTTGGTTGTACTGCTTTCAACATGCAAAAAATCAGTACTGCTTACTTCCTGTCAAGCAGTACAACAAAAAAAAAAGGCGGGAAAAAATAAACAGTACTACATAACAAGCAGTACATTTTTTCAACATGCAAAAAAAACCAGTACTGCTTACTTCCTGTCAAGCAGTACAACAACAAAAAAGGCAGGAAAAAATAAACAGTACTACATGACAAGCAGTACGTTTTTTTCAACAAAATGATCAAAATGATGTCAAAAAAAC
>JAAUXT010018524.1_pt1 | contig 33786 bp, 33 predicted proteins | sample 7278171 | NCBI WGS metagenome assembly JAAUXT01 (sample SAMN14350112, study PRJNA611818) | marine sediment metagenome | isolation source: surface marine sediment (1.8m) | place: French Polynesia: Moorea | collected 2018-08
CATATATGGGCATAGCTCATTAATATGCATGAGTGCATCCAAAAACACCTGGCCCTCATTTGCATAACAAAAGAAATGACCGTTATTTTCCTTTGTTCCCACTATGGGGCAAATGGTCTTTTGACCAATCAGAAGGCTGTATTTTGAATTCTAGACCAATCAGAAGCCTTCCCGCCCTCATTAGCGCTGCCCCATAGTGGGGGGCTCTTCTCTGGAGGACAAGCATACCGTATCTACCATGTTAAATGCGAACTCTTTTCGCCCTGAAAAAGAGCATCAAATTGAAGGGTGTATCTCAAAGGAATTTTCGCAGCAGAAAATCCAGCCAAATGTTGTAGTGTACATAATACTTGGTTTGACTTGCACTTGGGTGGATACGGTAACTGTTTTGCTCCAGGGAGAGTCAAATGTTGAATTCTGTTCATGTCCAAAGCTTCTTATAACCTGCTGTTTCACATTACCAAACTCCCGGAGGCTGCAGCGTTTCACGCTGAGGGAAAGAGAGACACCAAATCTGTTACTCTTTCCTGAGCAAATTGCTGACCATAAAAATCACTTAGTCAATTAGGGAGGCGGAGGAAAGCGGTCCCCGCGGCGGCCCGGGCTCCGCGCTCCCTCCACTTGTCTTCAAACCACTGATCTACGCTCCGAGAGAACCATGTCGGTCCTGTAGGTCTCTCGGTGCAAACAACGTTTCATCGGCTACAGGTACCAATGTTTCACAGCAAAAATACTGGCGTTTGAAGGCAAGAAAACCCTGCAAAGGAAGGAAGGGTTCAGATGGGGCGTCGTGTTTTATTTTGTCTGTCTCAGATCTCAAACGTCTGGAATAAGACCTTGATCCGCGGGACCGTGGCCTCAGTTTCCCAATGTTCATTGGGTTGACGCAGTTTCATCAGGGTCGTTTCGTCCGAAAGCTCAAGTTGTCCGAAATTTGTTTGTGAACAATTTCAGCTTGCGATGCATTTTAGAACACAGTGAGTACGCCGTTGTCCCCTTTGTCCGTTGGTCCCAAAACGTCACACATCACAGATCTGACGACTCCAATCGTGAGGAACAAGCTTCACTGCACCACATGAGGTCGTGCAACAAACCAATGCACTGATGGGACTGATCACCCTGCGGAGCACCGCAGTTTGGAATGTTGACCTCTCTTGAGAAACGGTGTTTTGAAGCTGTGTTCACGCACAGAAATACACCTCAACACGTTCATGGTCAAACGTCAGTTGACTGAACTGTGTGGCACCATGAACGTCTTTGCAGACTTGCGAGGATGCCCTTTGAAACCAACGACACTCGTTTTCCGTTTTAATTGTCGTCATGTGGCACAGAGGTGGGCCAGTTTTCACTGTTCAAGTTTTCAACAATTGGGTCCCTCGTCCCGTGGGCTGAACGAACCAGGACAAATGTGCCCGGAGTCTGGTTGACCTGAAGCTGCAACATGGCAGTTGAAGAGAGCGCCTTGTGTCTGGGCAACGCTCCCGCTGCGTGCAGTTTGTGGAATGGGTGGCCCATTAACACGCCAGCCCCCAATAGGCGCCTTATTTTGATAAAAATGAGATACATCGGGAGCGCCTTGTATTGACAATGTTCGCTCACACTGTTAGAAATAATGGTTCCTCAGCCGGCCCTTTTGAGACCACATCCTGGAAGTCGAAGAAAATCTGATGCGTTGTATCTTTCTTCCCCAACAACGGCCAGATATGAGCTCACTTTATTTGCTCCAGATGTTCGAAAGCAAACGCATTGTGTGGGACATTGTCAAATGTACTGCTGTCACTTTGTCTCTTCAAAAGTCACTGCATGTGCAGCACTAAGCTCGGAGCCCAAGTGCGCCCCGAGACCCCAGCGCTCAACCCCGAGAAACCTGGGTGTTTCTCACGGTGTACGCTCCCTACCAATCTGGTCCCAGAGAAGCTGCGCTGAAATCAGATTTGGAATTGGTCCATCAAGAGGCGCTAACAGCCGTAGATTGGTTTCCATTAACCGTGTTTGCTCAGTCTAATGTACAGACACGGGACCCGCGCTCACTGAATAGACCTCCCCGCATATGCTTGTTCGCTCCTCTCAATGGGCGAAAAAGGCACAAGCTTTTGTGAGGGGGAGAAATGACTTTCATGCAGGTTTTGTATTTGCTCATGAATTTGCTACAAATGCCAAAATGGCTGTTGGCGGAACAACGACTGTGCTTGTGTGACAATTCCATGAACACGGTTGTTGACGAGACTATCTGGTCATTCTTTCCGATGCCTCTGTCGCTTTTGAAAAAGTCGTGGTAGTTCTGTGGAGAAACGCCCCGAGGCCACCCCGCCCTTCAGACACTGGATCCTGTTCCTTGGGCATTTTCCAGTAAAACCACACCAATGAGTGCAGCGCGCAGAGCACGAAGTTGTGTCCAGAATTGGAGTCGTTTCCCCGTCTTGACAACGTTTTTCACATTATTTTGCAGGTATTGAGGACAACAGACTGCAGTATCGGAGGCCATGTACTTCTAACCACCAGTGCATGACTTCGGTGGGAGAAATCTGCTGGTGGTTTTATGACGGCTGCAGCCACGGACAGTGCATGTGCGACCCCAGGTCCCACTTCCTGGACAACTCTGGCACATGCAGAAAGGGTGAGTTTGGTCAGCGCTTGAGAAATGCTGTGTCTGTCGAGAACCAAGGAACCAGGGATCATTTTGCTGACGCTGTTCTATCATTGTGCAGCTTGTGGATGAACTCGAGAATTTACTGTTCTGTTGGCTCAATCTGTTTCTGCAGTTCGGCTCGGCGGGGATACGTGTGGCCCCGGGGACCGCTGTGAGAAGCGCCTCGAGTGTCGCGACGGCTTCTGCGTCTGCCCCGCTGCAAGCCGCCTGACGCACGACGCTCGCTTCTGCCTCAAGGAACGTGAGCGCCTGCTCGGCGAGTCGTGCGACGCCACGGCGGATCTCTGCTACCTCAACTTGGGTACGAGTCCAACATGGAGAGGACTCATCCTGAGATTTGTTCAATACCATATCACAAAACGAAAGAATGAGAAAGTGGTCAACACGCGACGCGAAAGACAAACAAAACGAATTTTGCTGGTTCACATTTGTTGGTGTTTCAGCAACGGGGTACCACACGTACAAGGTTGAATGCAGGCACCACCAATGCGTGTGTAGACCGGCCTTCAGACAGGACGGGGGACGCTGCAGAAATCGTGAGTCAGTTCTCCTGCACAAAGTGACCCAGAACGCCTCCCAAAGAAATGTCAATGACGTTCCTTTTCGATCAAGGTTCAAATGTTTCAGTGGAACACAGAAATACTGCTTTCTAGACCTGCACAGAGTGAACCTTCTGTGTCGTAAATCCACATGTATCCTTCATGAGAGTTTGTTTGACGTGGTTCCGTGCAGTGTACGCGGGGGAGGGCCCCTGCTCGCTGGACCACCAGTGTCAGGGTGGCGCTCTCTGTCGGGGCGGGCAGTGCATGTGTCCCAGCGGCTACTTCGCAGCCAGCGGCGGCAGCACGTGCGTCAAGACTGGAGGTAACCCTTCTGTCTCAACGGTCTTGACAAAGATGATAAAGTTCACAGCTAGGCATGAACTGTGGCTCAGTCGTCTCGATCGCTCCTGAACTCAATTGTATGAAGTGCGACGGTTTGATTTCTTTGCAGCTCAATTTGACCTGGGACTTGGCGCGAGTTGTGACGAGGTGAACCAGAGCAGGTACTGTGGGAAGGACCTCATCTGTCACCGCTGCCCCAAAGAGACGCGCTACACCTGCGTCCGCTGTGAGTTCCGCTCGTGGCCTGCAGAATCTTGTAGCGATGTTCAACACTGATCATCATCAAGCGTCAGGCAATTGGAATCAAAGCTCAACATCAGTGAACTATTGGCCCAGCAAACAAAATCCTGACCCTCCACGGGACGATATTCTCACGATCTTTTGTTTCAGATCGCGAGTCTGAAAGCTACAGCGGAGCTCTGGTAGCGTCTGCCGTTCGACATTCTGCTGTGATGTCTTCCATTGTCTTCAGCGTTTTCGTCCTGCTCACTCTGCAACTGCTCAGGTACCCAAAGCAGCACCGTGTCGTGACACTCGTTTGAGGACAGTTTTCGAGGAGACATTCTGCAACTCTGCGGTCACAGAACCTCTCGTGTGTGCTCGCAAAGAGGAAAATTGGGTTCTCACAAAAATGGTTCCTGTTGATGCAACTTTTTTCTTGGCCTTTGTCTCGAAAAGTTGTGTGATTTCACTGGAACCATTTTTGTGTCGTGTGAGAACCCTGTCCTACAATGCGCAAACAGACTGTTTGGCCAGTTTGCCCATTTTCTGCCACAGTGCCTGACTGAGTGTTGTTCTGTTTCAGATGATCTCAACCGTCGAAAAAAGGCTGAACCTTTGCTGACAATGAGGAACATGAATGGTTTGTGACTGCATGGACCGCCATTCTGAACACAGACATCAACCTGCAAAGACACATGGTGCTTGAACTTCTTGCCTCTGTGAATCCTTTCACGTCAATTGATGGAACCACGCACCGTGCACATGCACACGAGTTGGGAACATGTGGGATTCTCTTCCAAAGTGTTTTTTCGGCACACTGGTCTGCACTGCTTTTGTGAGGCAAAAGAATTCACAAGTTGGGAGAAAACGTGGAGGTCTGCACACATGCGAAAGCCCCTCGCAGGATTCACCGGCGTGGGGCGGAGGGGGGGGGGCGGGTTGAAGACGAACTTGCGACGAACAAGGACGTACGTCCGCATTCAAGCGCCAACACCAAGAAGATGGACGCTCGGTGCAAGTTCTGCACCCATGGGGCGTGCAAAATCATCGCTTCTCAACTATCGTAACATTTCCCAGGGTTTTGTGCGTTGCGACAATTGGCAACAAGCTTCTTTGCTTCGACTTCACAAATTGGTTCGCTTTGTTTGAAACTCGCGAGTCATCGGCTTGAAAATTGACGTCTGTGCGCCGTGTCTGATTGTCTCCTGTGATTTCCAAACTGCAAACAGTGGTCTGTTGATAGTACGAGGCATCCAAACTAAGTAACCGATCCGTGGCTGTATTTCCAAAACGGTTTATTTTGAATTTGCAACTTTTTTGGAGTGGTTTCTTTTGATCATGATCTTCACTTTGGGGCAATGAAAGATCTCAGTCAAAGGTCCAGAGGGCGACATGACCCACTTGATTTTGACACTTTGAGGCTGCGCGGCAACAGGTGATGTTACTCATAGGGAGCAAGTTGTTCATTGCTCAGATCAACACTCCACCATGGATTGGGCTGGTTTGTTTGTGTTTTTGCATTTCTTGCTGTTCATGGTGAATCCCGAGATCAATGCCAAAGCTGAGCAACATGTGAATCTCAAGTTCTTGTGCAAGAGTGGTGCCACTCCCATCGAATGCTGGTGGAAACTGCAGCAAGTTTGGGGAGACAGAACAATGTCAAAAACTCAGGTGAGAGTGTGGCACAGATGGTTTAAGGATGGTGCAGAGACTGTTTCTGATATGCCACAACCAGGACGACTGCGCACAGCACAAACTGACGAGAATATCCAGATGATCCAGGGTATGATCCAGGGCGATGGATCTCTCAGCATTTCCGAAATGGCTCACCACACTGGCATCTCTCATCCAATCATCAGAAGGATTGTCAGGCAGGACTTGAATTTGCGCAGAAAATGTGCTAAATTCGTGCCTTGAGAACTGTCAGAAGCACAAAAGTGGACAAGGAAGATGATCTGTGAGGAGAACATTGACTTTGTGTGTTCCAAAGACGACCCAGATGACTTCATGAGATGTGTGATTACCAGTGACGAGACATGGGTGTCGACCTACGAATTTGACAGCAAGTTGGCATCATCTGTCTGGGCAAAGAAAGGAGATCCAAGACACAAGATTCCAAGGCTTGTGCAAGGGCAAACAAAGTGCATGATGACTCTTTTTTTTGATTGCCAAGGTGTGGTTTTGTGTGAGTTCCTGGGCAGAAGGGAGAAGGTTACTGCAGAACGTTATGTGGAGACTTTGACCAAATTAAAAGAAGCTATCCGGAAGAAAAGGCCACAGCTGTGGAATGATCGACAATTCTGGCTTCACCATGACAACGCGAGTCCACACACCGCTGATTTGACTGTCAGAAAACTCAGAGAATGGAACATCAAGACCCTGCCACACCCACCATATTCCCCGGACTGTGCTCCTTGCGATTTTAAGATCTTCCCTGCAATGAAGAAGGTGCTGTGCAAAAAACGTTTCCAGAACATTGACTCACTGCAAGCTGAATGCCGACGTGTTTTGAAGGACGAATTGGATCCTTCTGTGTACTCAGATGGCATCCATGAAATGGTTTCTCAATGGCAAAAGTGCGTGGCCGTGAATGGGGAATATTTCGAGGGTGACAAAGTCCAGATTGATCCACTGTTTGAACGCCTTGACTCGTCCTTTGCTTCTTCCACATATTGAGTATTTGTCTCTTAGTGTTCCGCCGAACTGTCTGGACATGGATTTTTGACATGTGTTTTTCATGGACTTAAAGTAAACTAACATTGTTTCAATGGCAACACATTTGTAGCCCTTGTTCAGAAGTGTCCAGTTCCGCAGGAATAAAGTTTGCAAAAGAAACCACTCGTTCTGTACAGCCACGGATTGGTTACTTAGTTTGGATGCCTCGTACAACAAAAAAGAGTTGGACGCTCAATAAGCCACAGTTCCTTGCGTGTGTGAAAGATCTGGAATGAAAGTTTCACTGTGTTCTCACATTTCCTGCGTGACTTTGTTCGTTTGTTCTTCGCACTCGTCCATGACACCGACATTGAAATTCACCTGAGACACACGATGATGCAGAAGTTCTCAGCAGAATTCTATGATCACAGCAGCTCACAGGTTGTGCCATAAAAAGCGAAAAGGATCCCACAGTCTATCCATCACCACAGTAGTGATTAGCGTGAAACTCCCTACATTACAACATCGCATTCCATTTCGCATCTACAACTGCAGCGAGCGCGTAGAGGCCGGTCGCACTGTCAGGCCGGGTGTTCAGTCACATCCGTCAAATCGCCTCCGATTTGTTAGGTTGAGTACTGAGGGACTGATTATCATCGAGTGAGTGAAGAAGAGAAGAGGCATTGAAAAGTGAGAATCAGACGTGTTGGGAACTCTGAAGCAACCCTCACAACTCGGGAGCAGCTCTTTGTTGTTTTCAACTTGCGGAATGAACTGATCACACAACGGATTCAAAGCGCATTGAGCTCAAGTCTGTGACCACACTGCAGCTTGGCACATCCACAGGGCTCAGGGTTTGTCACCGCTTCAAGCACGGACGACACGACCATGCACAGCCTGCTCTTACGAAATTTGTGTGACCGAACCTTGGGCCACTGTGGAACCAACAAGAGGAAATCAAGCTGCACGCGTCAAGTTTCAACAATGGTTTTTCGGTTTGGAGAAGAACATTGGGACCATCAGCAGAACATGTGGGAGAAGTGAGGCATGTGAGTTGAACCATCGCTTCCTCGACGGCAGAATGTGTGCAAACAGGTGCGGCTGACTGCGGCGCCTCCCTGTATCCGTTCCCCCTGTACAAACAACACCAGCCAAGCCCTATTAGCCCAAGCATTAGCCGAGAAACACAATTCACAACAGTCACTCCTCAAACTTTTATTCCAGTTTGAGAGTCAGGCATGAATGACCTTTCTACTTGATGGCGAACAGAAGCGCACGTATCATCCGGATTTTATCAAAAAATCACTGAACGAGCACTGGCTGAAATGGACCATTCCTCACAGTCGACAGAAAAAATCAACAGTTCTGTGAAGTCCAAATGTAGACATTGCTGGGAGATTCTGAGCCACGAGTTTTGAGTGTTTACGCGTGAGGGGGACAGCTTTCACAACAGCGCTTCGGTGCAGGACTGTGGCCCAGATTCGTTTCCGTAGAACGGTGCAGCGGGTCACGAACCATCTGCGCCGAGGAACCTGCACTTCCCACAGTCCATGCAGAGGACGTTGTGTTCAACCGCGTGCGGGCTCTTGACTTGTTATAGCAAAGGACAACATACCCTACATTTATTTTCAGTTGTTCAACACTTCTTTGCAAGGTTTGACTTCACTCGAATTCAAGTTTGGAAAACCTGAGTCAGATTCAACTTCTTTCAAACCCTGATTTTCCAATTTTCCCCTGCGTGAATGAATGGAAACCACACACAGAGGGGAGACGGCAATAAATAGGGCTGGTTATGTGTGAGGCTTTCACCACTGTTGAGTGGAAGTTAATGGAGATACACTCCTCAACGTATTGATACCGACAACTCTTCAGCGTTTAATCCCACAACAAACACAGCTCCTGCGAATATGATTGCAATGGGAAGAATTTGGAGCGCAATCCATTGCTCTTCAACGCTCTTCTGCCAAGCCTCTGGAATCAGTTCAAGAAGAACCGTGTACACACTTTTGAAACCCCGAAAACTACGAGAACTGCACAAGTCTGTTTCATGTGTGCCACCAACTCTGTGATTTGGTGACAGACGACAACATGTAGCTGGTGGTTCCAGGTGGAAAAGTTAGCCGGAAAACAAAGGGAGCGAAAGCAGTCCCTCAGAGGAGATGAGATGACAACGCAAGGCAAAATATAACTTTGTAAAGAGTCTGATATACCATGGAAAGTTTCTGACACGTGAACCAGCGTGTTGTAGGCAGTACTTTCTCGATTGCAGCCTCCCGCCCCACCAGTCCTGCTTCACGCAGCGGAGCAGAACAGATGGTTAACTCCTCGCGCCAGGTACAAAACACAATTGTGTCCGTCCGAAACCCAGAATTCGCGAATGCCATCAAAATATGTTTTGACGGGAATTTTTCCAATATCGTCTTCAGAACCAAGAAGAGCACGGAAACTGGAGCTATTTTGAAAAGAAGAGATGAAAGGCGGTCGTGCGGACGCCTGAAAAAAATCACTCCAGAATCAGTGGCTGGCCTGTCGAACTGAACACAAGTCCGCATCACATTTGCTTCAGCAAATCGTTATCCCAGGTGGATCTGTTGGGCCGAAATCTTCGATTGCTGGAACCTGCAGCAAACGTGGCTCAAGCCAAAGTCAGTTGTCGTACATTGCAGCCAACACTTTTGATGGGATACAACAACAACATTCAGTCACGTAACAGAAGTCTTGTCTCCACGCGACACGAAAGTTTTCAGGTAAACCAGCAACTGCATGTGCACTTCCTCTTCTCTGCCTTGCACTGAGGCACTTGGTTTTGTCGGAAGGACACTGAAACTCTCTTGCAGGATGAGCAACGTAACGAATGCGATGAACAGAAACAACTTCGAAAGCAGGAAATATCCCATTTTCTCTCTGCAGTAGCGATGTTTGCGGATGCAGTTCACCCTTGTTTGGTCTGATCCCGAGTCACTGATGGATTCGGCACGTGTGATTGTGTCGGGCACGCGCCGCTGCTGCGCTGCGGAGTCCCCGCGGGTTCCCGTCCTGCAGAACCCATGCATGATGAGCTTCCCAGAGAAGAAGAGATGGAAACTGCACGTCGTCGAAACCCTCCGCATGGTGAAAGCGAAAACCAATCTGTGCTCTGTCTCTGCACAGAACACTTGTAATCTATCTAAAAACTAAAATAGCGGTGGAGTTGCCTGGATCAGCAACTCTTACGAGTGCATGTTACCGAATCAGGTTCAACACAAGATAGCAGAGGCAGAGAAGTTGATAAACACACCTGCAACTTCATCGAAGGTACACAATGATCACGCTCACTGCAAAACTGCACACAGAGATCCGGAGGAGAGCGAACAGTTGAATCACAAACGAAGAAATTTTCAGAAGGAAGAAAGGAAAGATTCATTGGTGCACCCAGCTGTCAATGGACCACATGCGGGCTTTCAGGTTTTGCCTGGATTCCACCTGTGGATCAGTGTGAGTGAATATCTTGCATCACAATTCGCCCACCCACCGAGAAATATGTACCTCAGGGAATGCACTCTGGTTCACACCGAAACCCCCCGTCACGAGAGCATGCCGTGCAATGCAGAATGAAACATCAACAGTCGAACATTCTGAAGAAAGTATCTATTCACGAATAGTCTGTGCTGAAGAGCCATAATCCAACCAGCCAAATCTTGAGGAAGACAATTTTCTCTTGGCTGCAGCAAGGAAGGGGAGGAGGCGGGTGCAAAGTAACGCAATTGCGGGAGGAATCTGCGGAGAATGAAACAATTGCATGTGATTTGCAGGGAGTCTGCTCTCTGAGGAGGAAATGAGAATCGCTGCCTTTGTCGAGAATTCAACAGCCTCGTGCCACGCAGGGATGAGGGAGACAGACACCGTCAGGCAAACCACTTTGCAGAATTCTACGCTCAGAAGCAGAACACGAACTTACAACCGGCTCATCGAGACGAAGTACATGGTTTGGTGGAATTCTGACAGTGCTGTGGACAGACATTTGAATTCCGTTCCTGTTGAAGATTCTCAAGAGGCAACATCATATGCCTTCATTTGTATCAACTTGCATAACACTGCAGTCAAACTAGTTTGGTTGAAACCAACGCCCGGACCAACCTGCAGGGACCAGTCAAGATGCAGGTTCAGGTGTGCATTTCCTCCCCCATAGTGTCTGATTCAACCATTTCTCAGTGTCCTCTGTACTTGACAAAACTCGTGCTTCACCTTCAAAAAACAATACGCCCCACCCCACTCACGTTCAATGAAACCAAATGTCCAGTGTTCCGTGCCAGAACCAGAAGAACAGCCCAACGAACATGACACATCCCATTGCCACACCCTGAGGCTCGGTTGCAGAAGCAGGCCTCCAAGATGGTACCATGTTGCTGCAGGAACAACGCGCAAAAGTCGCGCAACCTTGGGACGGCAGGTTTGAAGGACCTATCCCCAGGCGCTTCATTGTTCTGCCCATCCTTGCGTTCTTCATGGCGATCGATGAAACAGCGATTAGGTTCCTGTCCCCACAATGTGGAACTCAAACTGAGAACAATGGAACCATCTTGTTCAGGGTGAATACGTAGCCACTGAGCGACTTCAAAGACTTTCGAGGTTACATTCTTGTGCCACCAACTTTTATTCTTCAAACTGAGACTTTGTCAAGATCTGCACACAGTTCACCAAAGATGGTTGTTTTACAAGAAAGAAGTTCTCAACGTTCACTGGAACACGTCACAGCTTCCTGGATGGAAAAGTGCGTTGGGTGTGAGTGTATATTTTCAAAAGCGAACTTCGGTCCACTTCACTGGATCTCGTATAACAACTCTAAGAAGGCCCAAGACAGATGCGTTTTCAATGCGCAGCACTTTCCACTTCCTGACACGCTATCACCGTTTCTATCACGCAGAACTTCAGAGGCGCTCTCTCCCTCTCAAACCATCTATTCATTAACTCGCGCTCAGCAATCGTCGTTGTTTGGGTTGGGCCTGTGTGTTGTGTGTTGCGAATTCTGGAACGAGTGAGTGTTGCGTCGGATGAGTGGCAGGGCTAATGGCCAGACCCTTGTACTCAGATACCCATCCGAGACAAGCTGCAGATACCACAGCCTCGAACAGCGCACTCAAAAACAACTATGTCTTCCCAAGGAACAGAACACACACAGCAGGGGCCCAAAGCGATGAAAAGCTTTGAAAACGTACATGCAGCAGTCCACTTCTGACAGAGCAGCTTTCTGCCACTGGAACAATCTGAAGGAATTGATGAGTCCAACCTGAGGTGAAGCGACTGCTGTGAGAGGAGCACAGCTTCCCGATGGAGAGTTCATCCTACAGAACAGAACATTGGAACAACAAAATGTGAGGAGAATCTCTTGCAGATTCACGGTGCATGATTGACCATTTGTGTTGGCGTTCGGTCACCCAAAGTAAACTCTTGACACTCCTGACCCCAATTCTGGAGAGAGAGAGAGAGAGACACACAGAGAGAGAGAGACAGAGACAGACAGAGACAGAGAGACAGAGAGAGACAGAGAGAAAGACAGAGAGAGACAGAGAGAAAGAGAGAGCTCACCTTTCACTCCCTGGTTTGACTTTGAGATTTGGATATGGCCTGTGAAATACCTTTCTGTCAGTGTACTTCCTGTGAGAAGAAACACCAGTGGATTCTCGTTAATTGATCTTCTTTTTTCAGTCAGTTTCCTTTTCTTTTTCATTGCTCTCACGCTCACAGTATGCAGCTGCGTGACCTCACAGCGCGGTGGAGATGTGCACCACTGGAGCACCGCGAGAACGCTCAAGAACCCGCCGAGAGTAACCGCAGGGCGGAACGTGTAGGGACCTGTGAGCGCGACTGCCTCCAAATCCACCTCCGATGGTGCGATGCATTGCACCGTTATCCTGTTCAAGTCTTCAAGTCAAGCCCCACCAAAAGAAGCCCAGAAACTCAAATTTCATGAAATTTGAAACGGTTTGTACCGTAATTACCTGACGCAATGGTGTATTTTTTACTCTGCCACGTTTTCGCAGATACCAGTGGCCACCAGACAGCCATTATCCCTTGTTGGATCCCCTTATTTTGGTCCTCAAAAGGTCAAAAAGTGTGTTCGGTATGATCGAACAACTCCGTGTTCTATGTGCGAACAATCTGTCTGCATCTTCGAGACAATTTAAACGACACCTTAAACTCTTGTGGCCAAATTGGAGGGGGTTTTGGTTGCGACCACACACCAAGAGACAAACTGCTCTGCCATTACAGCTTTCAAACGGCTTCAGTTTGTGGAGTGTACGAGAATCATCGTTTTGTTTCCAGAGCGTAAATGCCTGGTGGGAAGGGAATCATATTTGATAGGCCAGTACGCTTGATTGGCAGGAACATTTCAGTGAGTCTGTTCAGTTCTTTTCCCTGCAAAGTGTACCGTGTCGTCTGAACGAAAACAAGAATGGTTGTGTCTTAGCAGTGAGACCTTCAGACAGAACCACAACTCAACGAAATCCATTGGCAGGCGAGCATTTTTTTTCCTGGTGTGGATCCCACAATTCGATTCTTTTTCTTTTGACTCTGAAGATTGATTTACCTTGCACATGGTCATTCCGGAAACTTTTACCATTTATTGCTTCTGTCGAATTGGTTCGTTCTGACTTATCTCAGGTCTTCATCGCACTAATGACAAAGTGCAACCTGCAGTGAATGGTCGGGAGTAAATATTTCCTGCAGCAATAAAAGTCTTTGTGACAGGCAATTGATCCAGACTGGCTAATTTCTTCACGGCCAATTGCAGGCAATTCAACTCCGAATGGCAAAGCATCACAAGCATTTGTGCACACGACAGACCCGGAGTCTACGTCTGCCGAGGAAATCTGGGTGCACTATTCTTCTGAAGCACTTTTCGGCACGATCATGCACACTTGCAGGACGCACAAACTCACAACAACTGGAGAGAAAGCTGTTCTGACTGAACAAGGCACAGCAGGAAAATGTTCTCAACGTTGCGCACGGTCGAGTCTATCAAAACACATCGAAACACAAGAACTTCCCCAACACCGAACTTCACAGTTGAGATGGATTCCTGTCAGCCAGGATCCTCCACAGAGCACGTTGCTGCCCTGCACCGTCCGTATCCTCTGGGGGTCGGATACAGGCGTTTCCAGTATTGGAGAGTCAGCTCAGGCAGATTGGAGCTTCACTGCTCGACCCTGTTCAACAAGCCGAGCAATTATCAACCATCGATCCGCTGCGGCGCTGAATACCTCGCCCTGACTCGCTCACTGACGGCGCTGTGGAAAAACACCTGAAGCGGGATTCGTCGGTTTGTTTCTGTTTTGGACCTTGACGAGAAGTAGAATCAGAAGCGAGGACAAGACTGATGAAGGGCAAAAGAAAGCACAACCACCAGCACCAACACCAAGGTCACTCGCTTCTGGTCAAAATAAAGTGTGGCCCTTTGTCTGTGCCTCCCCCTTCAAAGGATGGACTACGGCTTCTGCAGAAACCTGTAGAACACGGATTTTTGCTTCTGCTCCCCTTGGACCAGACCTAACGCTGTCTGAAAAAAGATCTTGGTTTGGTGGCAACGCTCAGGACTTGAGGCCCTTTTTCTCGCTCTTGCGTGAACCATTCCTCGTAACATTTCTCGAACGTGTTTGAATTTCAACCGCATGTTGCCTCCCTCTTCTGGAAGAAGAATGGTTCCTTTTGAAAGACAACGTTTGAGTGTCCTGGCCACAGAAGCGTCAACGAACCAAATTGTCAAGATGATGTGAAGCAACTGTCACCAACTGACGGGTCAGTTACCCTCGCAACTGGTCAACTTCAGTGCAGGGAGAACTGAGGTGATGATGCCACTGAATTTCAACCAGCTTCCCTGCAGGTTGTCTTTGCCAGTTGGTTGAAACCAATGACGCGGTATCTCGACATCTCTCTCGTCGATATTTCGCTCCGTGTGCTCCTTGTGATGCTGCGGTCCAGGCCGTGGTCAAACGTATCCTTTGCGAATGTTTTTGAATGTTTCGGCTTCAGGGTTGCCCACATCGAGAACACTTCTCAGTACTCTCCGCACAAAAAGGTTGTTTTTGTCTCATCTTGCAGACGCAAAACACGTCGTGTTCCATGTGCATTAGAAAATCAACCCCATTAAGATATTAGGCACGTTCTAAACGTGCACTTGTCTCGCATTAACACAGGATCATTCATTTGCAGAAATGGATTCTGGAAAAAGGGCCATTTCCTGCAACGGCTTCTTCCTGCAAGTGAGCACACACGTGTCACAAGTAGATCGGGCCTGTTGATGCGCAACTTGGAAAGTTTTCTGGGACGAAGTGTTCTCGATGCTCGCGACAACCCGTTGTCTTGGGCATTCTCAACTCTGAACTGCTTCAGCATCTGTCTTCATTCCATTTTCATTCGAATCTTCAACCAACACAATCATATTCACAAATATTCACTCGGATCAACATACCATTCAAAAGGCACAATTATGACGTTGGACTTTCAGTTGAATGTTCAGTCCGTTTCTTGCACAGCTGCAGCGAAGGCACTGTGATCAGAAGTTCGTGGAATGTCAGTACATGTATCTGAAGGCACTGAATAACATTCGACACACTTGCGTCTCAATGCATTGAGAAACGAATCGTGACTGAAAATTTTTCAAAATACAAAGTGCAGAATACAAGAACGGAGAGCACCAAGCGTGGTCAACACAGCTGTTGTGTCAAAAATCTATCTCAAAGACACGACAGTTTGAGGGACGTCACGACGGAGCAAAAACGCAGTTTCCAGAGAGACAAAACAAATGTCAAAATCTTCCGTCTCCCTCCCTGAGAAACACTTGGTCTGAGTCTGAAACAGACACAGACATCAGAACTGTCCGCATCGTTGTTCTGCTGTCAGACACTGGATCCTCTTTGTTTCGCGAAGGTGACGGTGCCCGGATAAACAACATCCTTTCCAACACCGTCCCTCACCAAGTGCTGTCAACGCAACCATATCCAAGAGACATGTTCACTGTGGGAACGGGATGCACCATTGTCTTTAGGTGCCAGCACCACTTGAACAAAATGCCAACAAACGTCAAGAACGGGACATGAAATGTGCAAGCATCCTCTGAGCAGTTCGTCACGCTCTGATCACCCAGTGCGAGTCCACGAACGTCTTGGAGCTGCGTGTTGGAGCAGTGTGTTTGGTTCCTGCGCCTTTGTTGAAATTGAGTGAGCCAACATGTTCTTGAGCACCACATCACCACAGCAGTTTGTTGCAGTCTTCTCAAAAACGTGCAAAGGAACCGGAAGTCACGGGTCTGGAAACGAGGTGTCGCGCTTCACCAGTCACCTCGTCCTATCTCGTGGAACCTTTGCAGAACATCGTTTCGCAGTGCGACCGTCGGAGAGCACTGACCGGATTCCGTGCGCACACCAACCGTGGTTATCTGCAGCAGAAGTACCTGAAACCAAAACAGAAAGAATTTGGTGAACTGTTTGCGTGAACAGAAAAGGTCAGATTTGCTTGTTTCTTGTGACAATCGAAATCAGAAGTTGCACACGCTCAACAATTCTGACAGAAAAGTCCGAAAGTTCTTCACAAAACACAGGAGAGTGACAAGGTTCATTTCAAAACAAGGGAAAAGGGCAACTTCAGGAACAACAAAGTGACAGAGAAAAGCATTCGAAGATGGCTGAGCTCGCGGAATGTCCGCAAGAAATCACGGAAACGTGTTAACAGGAGAGAAAGGTTAGAAACCACGCACAGCAATGTGCACAAGAACTGAAAAGAAACAAACCGAGTGATGCTGACCTGAGGTCAAGTCTGTCACCCAGTCTCAGGAAGAACTGAAATCGACAAAATGAAACAAAGAAAAGGTGCTGGTCCTGAGAGGTTCTGACTCGACTTTGGGAAGCAGCGCCTTTTGTGGCAGTGGTGGCTACTGTCAGGAATTCCTTTCACAACCAATTGTTCATGTCGAGACCAGGGCCAGTGCCAAAAATCCTTGTTCTAATCGATCATCAAACACCCAAGACCGAAAACAGTTTTTGTACAAGAAAAAAGTCGTCAGACCGGCATTCCGGGGGCACTTTTCAGCTTGGACTAAGGTGTGAGGAAGAGCGTGTGTGAACTGGCGGACAAAGAATCGTATTTACACCAGCAGGTCTGTGTCAAATTTCTCCTCGCAGAAGCCTCACGTTGTGCGTCTCAAGCTGACCCGAAGCAAAACTTGCAGTGAACGGAGACCTCGAAGCACTCACTTGACGAGAAGCAGCGCGACGGTCAGCATCACACCGAGGACGCTCAGAATGATGGCGACTTTGCTAGCCTGTTGTGGAATCGCGTGACTGTAGATCTGGGATTCTCGATCTGAAACAGCATGACACCTGCAGGGGTGAAGTGATGTTTGGTGATTGACAAACCACAGATACAAGCTCCAAATCTCGCTTTCCCAGGCCAATACGAAAAGAATCAGTGAGGACAAAATTCATGCTCGACAACAACCACACAGGTAGTGTGGTTGGTGGGGGGAATGTTGCTATCGCTCAGATGGAGCCAGTCCTTTTCAAGACTCTCTTCTTGGCAGTTGAAAAAAGTGCAAATCGAAAAACACTGAGTTTACGCACACTTGACGCAGGTGTTGTGGTGATCACTGGGGCACTGGTGACACACGAGGCCCCGGGAGCAGTAGCGTTTCTCAGCGATCTCCTCACAGCGCTGCCCCAACCCCAAGTCGTGCACAGCTGAAGGTACAACAGATAGTTTGACCTGTGTCCACACTTCTTACTTCTGAAACCTCCTCCACTTCGGACTCGTACACTCGTGCCACACCAAACACAAAAGACAACGTCAACATAAAGTCAACGAACCAAGTTCAAGAAAATGTCCCGTCGTGTTCTTTTCGCAAGTTGAACCTGGAGGAAGTAGTTCCAGAAGAAGAAGGCTCACCTCCTCGCTTGGCGCACTTGGTGCCGCCGTCGATGGACACGTAACCGGACGGACAGTGGCAGCGCCGGCTCATGCATAACGCGCCGCCCTGACAGTGATGGTCCCGACTACACGTCCCCTCACCGACCAAGACTGCAAGCGAACGCCCTCTGCTTCAAATGTGCCGTAACAACATCGCAAAACCTCTGCTGCATGCTTGCGTTTTCGGAGCTTCGGTCATCGAAAGAACGCAAAGAGCGCACACCAGGTCCACCCATGCACACACACACACGTGCTCACTCACTCACTCACTCACTCACTCACTCACTCACTCACTCACTCATTCATTCATTCATTCTTTCTTTCTTTCTTTCTTTGTTTCTTTATTCATTCCCACAAACACTCACGTCTGCGGCAGCGGGCTCCGCTCTGCTTGTAGCCAGGGTCGCAGCGACATTGACCTTGGTAGCAGGAAACACCGACCGACACGTACTCAGCCACTGAAACGCAGCAATGACACAGGTGAAGGGCCAATGACTATGGTTCTCAGGGGCCGAAAGAGTTCATCGAAAGCAAGCGGGAGGCTGGCTACGATTTGTCTGAGGAATGCACTTGAAAAGTTCATTCCTGAGGTTTTTCGAAATTGCCGATTCCGCTCATGTTCTCCACTTTCAGCGTACCCGATTTCTGGTAGCAGGTGTCGTAGATTTGGTTGCACTGCTCGCCGAGCAGGTGTTCTCGCGGTCCGACACAGAAGCGCCCGTCGTCCGTCATGGTGAGGCCGCGCTCCCCTGGGCACGCGCACCGCCCGTCGCGACACTCCATCTTCGGCGGGCACAGGTCCCCCGCCCCACACCGCTCCCACCCGAAGCGCACTGAGGGGCAAGAGCCGGACAGTTTTCCATAACGTTGGCATGATTGGGGAGACAATTGAATGTTTGGTGATCTGGTGATTTGGTGATCCAACAGAACGTTCTGCAGTTTCGTGGATGAACCTTGTATTCCAAGTCAATTGAGTTTCCGTCGAGCAAATAAGACAACCTTACCTCGTCTGCATTTGCCTCGGCTGAGCGCGTGCGTGCGCGGGTCGCACATGCACTGCCCACGGGTGCAGCCGCCGTAACTCCACCAGCAGATCTCCCCTGCACCCACACGACACTGCGTGTTCGACGTGCACGACCGCCCCGTCGTTGTGTAGGACGGGTACTTGGTACCTGGAAGAGAATATCCAGACTTGCTCTGCTCTCTAGCCTTTTGTTTTCACTTACAATGACCAGTGAAAGTTCTGATTGGGTTTGCTCACCGAGAACACTTTCGTGGAACGCCGAGATGAACAGGACCCATTGGAAGACCTGGAAACAGAACCAACTCATACTTCAGGCACACAGTATCTCAGATGATCAAACAGACTCGCAGACCTGCAGTAAGTGTTTGCGCAAATTGGTGCGACGAAAAACATGTTTGGGGTCCCCACACACTGCTCACTGACCACTCGGCCTCATCAGGTCGCACACAGACCGTTGCGTAAGGTTGAGGACACGCACTGAAATGAACAGTTGTGTCCTCGGCGGGTCAGGCGTCGGTGACTTTTTCCCTCGGGAAACTCTGGACACGGTTGCTTTATCGGATGCGCACACTGAGAGCCCGTGTGCATCTATTTGCATATCTATGAAGTGCATCGCCAGGGCAACAGGTTTTTTGTCAGATACATGCAACTTTTGCTTGGATCAGTACGCTTGTGCCATCACTGTGACCATGACACGAAGATTTCGGTGTACCAATACTGCGCTTTTTCCTTCGTGCCTGTTACCTTTTCTACAAAACACAAAATCGTTGAGGGGTCATCCAGAGCGACTGAGCAAATCATCCAAATGTCCTGGATGCCGGGCGCGAAGTTGGTTTGCAACTTGAAAACCTGAAGCAGTGCACCAACGTGCACAGCGCACAGAATTTTCCTGTGTAATCACTCGCATGCAATTAGCCAGTTGTTGTGCAAATATAATCAGTGTGAGGTGCGTGATGCCAAACACTGCCAAATCCAGATCAGTCGTCCCACGATTATCCTGGATCATGACTCAAAGGGAATGCAACTAAACCTCGCTCTGCCGCGGTCCTTGCAGGCGGACTGATGCAGAAATGATCCTTCGCACCGAAAGAGAAATTGTTGAGGAACAAAAGCAGAGGAAAGAACCACTGCATAAAAGGCTCATTCAGAGTATCTTATCTCCAGTGTCTCTTGTATGCATGACCAAAAGGCAGTGAGATGTTACACGGGAACATCGCACACATCTCAAAATTCAGTGTTGGGGTTTGGGTGCTTTCGTGCACAATCCAGGTTTTACGCTCAGAATCCTCCGTTGCAATTGACAGGATTTCCTCACATCAAAGCGCGGATCATATTGACTCGTGTAAATAGGGAGCGAATAAGTGTTATTGCCCGCCCTCCCCTCCGTGGAGTCAATAGATTTATATCTCAGGTAATTACTCTGATTTTACTGTCAATCAGGCCACAAACACCGAGTCAACCGAGTCTTATCAGTTTCAGCCAAACACCAAGGCTTCACTAGAACTGCACAAATCTGCATGGACAATGGCACTTGCATTCTTCTCAAAATGTTCACACAAGCTGCATCAACGACCAGCGTGCATTGCATGATGCAGCGCTTTGAACAACAAACTTCAGTCCAGAGTCTTCGAACGCCAGACCATGTGGCGCAAACCTATGGGTTGTACTCGTATATTTTTAGTGACACTGCATTGCATGCGCGAGATGCGAAAACACTGTGCAGCCAAAACAGGTCATTTCTGGCCTGAGGGCCAAGTCGCCGCTCTGCATTCACTTGGTCGGCTGTTCGCGGAGGTGTGCCCCGGTGAGGTCAGGTGCTCCTTTGATTTCTATCAACGCAATATTCTGTACAATGAAGTATGTCTCCTTCAGGCATGAATTTTTTTCTCTTTCTAGTTTGTTTGTGAAATTCATTGCACGCACGAAAACTTCTGGACATTCAGTTCTTGTCCGTGTGAGATAGCAAACGTTGGACTTCCGCTTTTTGCACGAAAGTCAAATAATTTCAGTTCCACGTTTTGATGAACGTGACCAGATCTCATGGCGACTCTCCGTACGAGGCAATTTCCGAATCTATCCCCAGACTGTAGTTTTCATTTTCACATCTTTTCTCTGCGCAAAGCTTTTCTTGCACGCACACACCTACAATGTAAATCAGGTTTGACATCTGCAAGTGTGAAGCAAAGCCCAATCTCGCAGCCGCACTGGAGGCAGGTATGCTTCGTGTGTGCTGCAGGAAGCCGCAGAACGTGTTTGAGGACAATTAGGAAGCCGGTTTGTGCGGAGATCATCTGTTCATAAACACCCCAACAAACACCAGACGATAGGCATCTGGTGAAACGGAGCAGATGGGCCGGGCGCCTCAGATGGATTGCGCGCAATCTGGGAGCGGACGCCCAAACAATTGGTACCAGTTTCCACGGCAACGCCTTCGTTACTGCGAGATTCGCTCGTTATCATCAGCGTGGAAAAGAGAGTGATTTGCAGAAAAAAAGGGAAAGCGAATGTTGGAGGACTGTTCAGTGGGTTCAAAAAGTTAGTCTGATTTCACGCAGCTTTGTGGCGCATCACGACTCCTAAAAATGGTTTCGTTGGCAAGGTGATCTTCCACTGCTCTGTTCAGTTGCTCTTGTCCTGTTTCCTTGAGTATAAAATGTTTCTGCTTCTGGACTCGCAGTTTCTGAGCGCAAAAAGAGTGGTGCAAGCAATGTCACAGTTTTTTTTCCAAAACACCAGTTGAATGCGCCTATCAAGACGATTTGACCTGCTGTCGTCCCATGAAAGTTTTGTCACACATCTGCAAGGCAAATGCGCTGGTGTGACCTCAGGAGGCCAGACTGAACAACAAGTGGACACATGTCAGCGTCTGCCTGGCCCGATCAGGTCAAGTGAAAAGATGCATTTTGGTTGACAGAAATGAGCAACTGGAATTCTTGTCGAGCAGCTGAATAAGGTCGGAACTTTCTTGCATTTAACACGCTGCCATGGACAGGGTGTCTCGGGGTTTCTACACGAGCTGTTGAATGTGTCTCACCTGGTTTGGCCAAGACTCGCTTGACATTGTAGAAAAACTGTCACCAGAAGAACTGGATCCAATAGTGAATTCTCAGGCTCTCAGCTCACTGTGGCAAATTTCTATCCAGTTTGATCCAGGGCTTCATTGCAATTGCTCAGTAAACTTGTCTCTCACCACTTCTGTCGCGGCAAACAAATGCTTGTCAGCGTGGAAACGGAAATGCAAACAACGCTTTGTCCGAGTCACGGATCCGAATCCACACGCACGGCTGTTGTCCTGAGCACCACTGTGAGGTTGTGACCAGCAGCTCATTACAAAGTCAGAACCTTTGGCACAACTCGCGATACATCCTTCAGTTTGAGTACCACGCTGAAAACTGCCAATGGCGCTTGAGTTTTCTCCAGCTTTTGTTGAGTATGCTGTCTGTTCAAAAGAGCATCAGCGAGTGAGTGAGTAAATGAGCGCACGGTGCGGGACGTGAAATTTCCACTGATGACAGCGAAGTGCTGGATAGTCAGAGACCAAGGACGGATATAAGGGTTGCTGTTCACAGCGGACTGCCCAACCGCAGTCTCAGTTTCTTTTCGAGTACTCCCCATGCAACTCTGACTCATTTGCGCAAAACTTTTGTGCGTTGTTTTCTTCGCATCACTGTCAAAAGACCGCTAATAAATTCAGCAAAATTGACAATTGAATGCAGTCTGGGCTGATCTAGTGGTTCGCACACGATCAGCGCAGTGTGCGTCGTGTGCCGGCGCCCTGCCCAGCTGTTGCTTCTCACCTCAGGGGAATCTCGCTCGCCTGTGACTTGTTGCAGCAGATGACGCGAGTTTATCACTCTGCAATTACCCGCAGATCCGCGCACGAGAGTGCAGACGCGGGCAAAGCTGGTGTTTGTTGTGCAAACTTCCCATTCATTGTTGCATTCTGGAAGTGGGGATCTGGGACAAGGAAAAAAATATAAAAATGTCCTCCGAAATGCAAAAATTTTCACTTCCAAAAATCTGCATTCTTCTGGATCATCACGAACGACCAAGTCGATTGCCCACATTCCTCACGTTTCCATTTTATCAGGCATTTGACACGTAGCTGCATCACACTTGCCAAAGTCCATGTCAGAAGGAAAAGCACTGTATGCAAATGCTAAAACAATCCTCGTTGCCTGGGGCTTTCTTTGCATGTCATGTGTGCTTGTCTAATTTCTTTATCCTCTCGTCCCTTTTCTACTTTTGCTTCCCGTGGAAAGCATCTTGCTCGCGGGTCTGCCACTTCAGTGAGGACCACACTTTGTACTCGCTCAGTGACTTGAGCGTGATTTCACCAACAGCCTGTTTCTGATGCTTCACTTCGAACCAATTAAAAGCGTCGCAAGCAACACCGAAAGTCTTGCAAACTCTCTCGCCAGGCCATTTTCTCGGAGAAAATGAGCAGCCCTGTGAATCCTATTCTGGAGATATACATGTGTGTGACATCAGCATTCCAGCAAAGTTACTTCGGTGCAAATTTGCAAACTACCAGCGGCGGCGAGGCAAGAGGACGGCGAGATAAAATGTCGCATTCACAAACAGCAATATCTACATTTTCACCTGGCTGGAAGGGAAATGCCAAGAACAAACAAAACTTGGCAGCTGAAATTTCACGATTCTTTATTCTTACCCATTTTGCTCTTCGTTGCCTTCTAGACAGTTGCTCTTTGCCACCAGGAAACAACATGCATTTCCAGTTCAAGACAACAACAGTTGGTACGCAAGACAAGAATATATGCAGGAAGCTACTTGCTGTTTTGATGGTGACGGAGGCTGCTTGTGACTCGTTGGTGCAATTCAAACCCATCCTCGCAACGTAGACGGTTCGAAGTCACTTTTGGAAAGACAGAAAGAATATTTGTGCATCTTTGCACGACTGGAAACCCGGAAGAAAAAGACACAGGTTCGCTTTTTGCGTGCAAACTTCCACTGGATCCATTTCTTTCGCTTTCTGGGTCAGCTTGCTTGCAGATGTCTTCGAAGTTCTAAGGCAACCGAATTCACCTCTGAAGCATTTGTCATTTGTACAAAAGAAGTTGTCAAATTTGTTTTCGACAGTCAACGTTTCCGGCAAAACTGACAGTTGACTCACCTTCTTCGTTTCGTCCAGCGAAACTCAAACTTTATCCACTTGCGTGTCCGTTTGTTTTGAGCCGCGATGTCTCGTTCGTGACAGACAAAAACATGCGACAATGAATCACGCGGACGCGGACACTGACAACACTTGAGGACCCCATTTATGTATCTTACAAATCCGGCACATCAGGAGCACAACAAAGATTTCGCCCGCATCCTGGAAACCCCCAAATTCTACTGCAAGTTGTGACAAGTTGACCTTGTTCCGATAGAAGACAAGCTTCAAATTCAGTACAGCTGAAAGAAAAAGCACGCAGCTGCGAGATCCTCAAAGTGGTGCACAACACTGCAATCTGAGAACCAACACAATGACCCGATCAGGCGAACAACATCAGATTTGTCCACGCGACCTGTGCGAAACACCTGCGTTTTGATTTGGACTCATTTGCTCTTACGTTCCAAAGGGACGCAAAAATCGACCGAGAGAGACGAAGCAAGATCCACAATTTTGCAGTGTACTCAAGTTTGACACCACGCAGGGCAGTAAATGACTTGACTGATTGTTAACAACAGGTTGGACCTGTGAGTAGGAACTCCTTCGTGCACACTGTTGAACAGCAGCTGCTCGTGAATTGCTCAAATTGGGGATGAACACCTTTCCGCAAGAAACACCTCCAGGCTTTCTCATTATCTGTTTGAATCAAGGACAAGTTTGATCTCCGAAACGCATTAAAATTATTCAGAACAGCAAAAGACACGTCTTCTCCTCGCTTTTCAGTGTGCGATCTGAGAGGGTAGAGAGTCACTGAAATCTGATCGCGCGGCACGGATCTGCACGATTGATGGGCGCTCACGAGCACAATGCTAATGTACCGCAGCCTGCTGCAGTGGGCTGGACCAACACGTTGGCAATGCACTTTCGAGGACCGTGCTGTCAAAAATTTTAGTTGCGATAGCTTTTTTGTTTTCTTTTTTCACGTCTGCATTTTTCAATCCGAAAACTGGTTTCAAAGTGCGCACGTGCAGGTTTTTTTCAGAAGGAATGGACATCTGTGAGTTGATTGCCCTTTCAATTATCAATCGCTGTTTCACCTGACTTCTTCAGGATCACACTGGCAAATCTGGCCAAAATTTTGAAGCTGGTTTCAAGAGATTTGCTTTCAGAATCGATCTTTTTTCAAACGGTGGCTTCTCGTTCTCCCAGTTTTTACACGCATCAGAAATGTACAAACACAAACTCCTGATGCTCCACGCATTTATAAATACGATCAAACAATGAACCTCAGACGTAATGCATTTGTCAATATTCATAAAGATAAGCATTGTTGGCTCCAGACCTCCATCTGTACGTGCGTGAAGCAGGACGAGCTTCGTGGACTCACAAAGATCAGTTGACTGAAATCAAAATGCGCCCAGCACTGGCAATCTAATTTTCTTTCTTTCTTTCTTTCTTTCTTTCTTTCTGTCTGTCTGTCTGTCTGTCTGCTCTGTTCTCCCGCTGACAGGACTATTTTGCGTTATGTTTTTGCAACTTTGAATGAGAGCCTCACATGCCCTCGGCTTCCAAGTTTGACAACTCAAGCGAACACTGTCAAAACTTGAGTACTGGACAATAATTCGTTGCTATGAGCCAGAGGCACATCCAGGCAAAACAACCTTACTTCGTTGTTCAGACTGCTTCAAAGACTCACTCTCTGCTAATGGCCACCCTCAGAACTCTTGTGGTGAGGTTGTTGCAGAGCAGGCGCCAATCATTAAAATGCGCCCCTGAACTTCGGTGTCAACAGGTTGTCAGTCATTTGGTTGACCTGGATTTACCTTTCCGAAACAAGTCGGAAAAGCTTTTTTTTCGGATTGGTCTGGAAAGACCAGATTTTTTTCTCAAAAATCTCAGTTCTGTTTCACATGCGACTGCACAAGAGTACCTCACACCGGCCTCGGACCACCCAATCCTTGATCCACATTTTTGTTGAAGGCGGAGGCTATGAATTGAAGAAGAATTGTGTCCAGAAAAGTAGACGGACAGAAAGACGGACGTACAGACACACGTACGAGGTCTGTCCATTTAAAGGGGTCTTCTGTCCAATAACTCTGAGGCGTTTTTTGCGATGAAAAAAGGAACTTTACTGAAGACATGCCACATGCCAATAAACACAATGCCAACATAAAATTTGCCATCATGCCAACAGAATTCATTGAAAAATCATGCTAAAAAGTCAATTCTCAGTCCAGCCGGCAAAACCAAAGACACCAATGTTCTGGATCTCAACTGTCTTCATCCTCAGACATTTCCTCATCATCCACAACCACCTCTAAGCCAAAGTCATCCGGATCCACTTGGACATGAGCTCCTTCAAAGTACTCTCCATCATTCTTAATTCATTTCATCCACCTGAGAGGAAGTGAATGGATTGCATCATGAAAGTCCTGCACAGGGATGTTCCGGAGAGCTGTGTTGACTGCCACCTTCATGTCATTGATGTTGTTGTGCCTATGACCCCTCAGCATGTTCTTGAGGCGTGGAAAAATAAAGTAGTCACACGGAGCCAAGTCTGGACTGTAGGGTGGGTGGGGTACCATCTCAATGTCATTAGATCCAATGAATGCAAGGGTTAAAACAGTGGTATGCACAGGTGCATTGTCATGATGCAACAAAAATTCACGGGTTCTCCACTTGTCTGGCCTTCTCCTGCGGATGTTCTCCTTTAGACACCTGAGTACCTCGATGTAGTTTTCAGCTCTGACTGTTTCCTTGGCATCCTTGAACTGTGAGAGTACTACCCCATTGTCATCAAAGAAGATTGTCACCATAGCCTTCTTGGTAGACTGCCCCCAGAGCGCCTTCTTGGGTCTAGACTGCTTGGATCCATTTGGCTGCCACTCGCAGGAGGACTGCTTCCTTTCCACTTCATAAACAGACACCCAACTCTCATCTCCAGTGACAAACTTTCCAAGGTAACCATCATCATTCCTCAAAGCTTCCAAGTTCAGTTCACACATCCTGACTCTGAATCTCTTCTGTTCTGGAGTAAGTAACTTCGGTATGAATTTCGGAGCCACCTTGGAGAGGTGCAAGTCCTTGAGAACTGTGTGCACACTGGACTTTGACATGGAAACTTGGTCAGCAATGGCTCTGACAGTGGAGTGCTGGTCGGTCTAGAGAGCATCCTGGATGCTCTGAACTCCTTCAGCAGATCTTGCAGACTTGGGCCTTCTGGTGCATGGTTTGTCTTTGACCAATGTGTCTCCTTGGAGGAACCTTTTGTGCCATTTTCTCACAGTCTTTTGACCCACAGTGCTGGTATTGTACCCCTCCCACAGTTTCTGCCAGCAGTCGATGGGCATTACCCCGGTACTCACCAGAAACTTGATCACTGTTCTTTGTTCCTGGTTGAGTTCCATGTTGCACAGGATGAGCACAAGAATGCAGTAAAACCAAGCCAACACCCGGAATTTCATTGCTGCATCACTCACAGACAGAAAGCAGCATTTGCTCTGCCAGCAGGATCGACCAGATCAACTTTGTGACCCAATTAGAGCGACACAGAGATCAAGGTCAACATGTGCCATGAAGAAATGTGTTGCTCAGATGGCTAGGAACAGCCTGACACCACCTGAACTGCATGGTGGTGCCAAAGACCGGAGATATTGGACAGAAGACCCCTTTAAATGGACAGACCTCGTACACTTGCACATGCACGCACACAGTTCCAAGAGAACTTCAACTTCTGCGTTCTGTGGAAGTGTGTCCAAGTTCTACGTATTTGGTTTTTATGCCAAAGGAACTTCGTTCGTGTCACAGGAACCGAACCAGTGCAAACAGACCAGTAGAACTGGACCAGTGAAACTGGACCAGAGGAACCAGACCAGAGAAAGTTCTGACCAGCACAACCAGACCAGCTGACAACCATGCAGACCAGCACAACCAGACCAGCACAACCAGACCAGCACAACCAGGTTGGTACAACCAGACTGGTACAACCAGGGTTGCACTGGTCTGGTTGCATCAATGGTCTGGTTGTGCCAGTCCAGTTGTACAAGTCCAGTTGTGTTGGCCTTTGAAAGGGAAGAAGATACAGGAAAAAAACAAAAGAAAACAAACTGCAGTGCACCAGACCGAGACAGAACCCCAGGAAGCGTGGACCTTCGCATCGTGATCAGACAGAGGGACACGCCCACATTCGCTGGGAAAGTGCGCAAAGATGGGGGGAAGAAGAACTGCAGCTTCTCTGTTTGCTACGGGTTGAAGTCTCAGAAAACGGTGAAAGTTGCAGAGAACCTTGATGCTGTCCAAAGCTCGGCTCGCAAGTATGGAGTATAATTTCCTTGGAAAGTCTGGTCTGAAAGTGTCCAACTTATGTTTGGGTACTTTGACTTTTGGGGATCGACCGGTAAGTAGAGCGAACTCGTGACACGTCCATAGTTTGCGACATGCAGGACGACTGGGTTCCCATGTCGTGGATATGGACCTGATTTTGTGCTCGAAATGCGCTTCTCCCCATATTTCCCTTGTTCTGCATGTACGAGTACACGAGACATTTACGTGCCTGAAAATAGTTGCACTTTTTTTGCGCCGCGCGCGAGTATGTGCGAGTGTGTTTGTGTGTCTTTGTGCTTGTATGACCACTTTCTGCACCGCTCTGCTCCGCAGGATGGTCCAAAGCAGTGCACGGAGGAAGAGGCACACGCGCTGCTCGACCAGTTTGTGGCCGCTGGAGGCAACTTCATCGACACGGCCAATGTTTACCAGGCCGGTCGCTCCGAGGACATCATCGGCTCATGGCTTCACAAGTGAGAGATTTGACCGAGCACATCTTCTGTGTCAAGACATTCACCACAAACATACTTCATCGACTGCACCAATTCATCAACCAGGACCTCTGCTGGTTGTCGGTTGATGGAATGAACTTGTTTTTGTGATGAAATCTGCTGCAGGCAGCGGCGGGACCGTCTCGTGATCGCGACCAAGGCTCGGTTCGGTAGCGACGGAAAATTTCCGAACGGGACCGGGCTCAGTCGAGGACGGATTCTGGAGGAGGTGGAGGGTAGTCTTCGTCGCCTCAGAACCGACTACATTGATCTCTACCAGGTGATAAACATTGGGTTTTACGAGGAGTCGTTGCTGACTTCTGAGCGTCGCACAGACCATTAAACAGAGATTTGCCCACAACTTTTTACGGTGAAGCAAAGCCTTCGAACGGCTTGTAGTTTTCTCGCTTTGAAGTCACTGTGAACCTCTTGCGACATTTCAGATCCACTGCTGGGACAGCGCGGTGCCTGTTGAAGAAACACTCAGCACTCTCCACAACTTGGTACTCCAAGGAAAAGTCAGATACATAGGTTCGTGTGTTTTGAACAGTTGTGGCATCGTCGCAATTGCTGTTTCAGCATACCGTGTGGTGTGTCGCGACTCGAAGATTACCACAAGATCACGCGCACCTCAAGTTCCTGCAAATTTCACACACAAAACTGTTCTATCATGCAACAGGAGCGAGTAACTTGACAGGCTGGCAGCTTCAGAAATGTATGGACTTGTGCAAGTTCAACAACTGGACACCTTTTGCGTCCTTACAGGTGAATGCTTTATTGCCAAAGTAATTTCTTCAGTTTGATCTGACACGGGCTCGTAACATGGCAAATCAGCTTCCAATTCAAATTGTCCTGCAGTTTCTTGTGCTGCCTGAATTCTTCCGAAGAACGAAAGTCATGATGGAGCTAAAAACACGTGTTGCTTGACAGCACACTGCACCACGATGTCGTTTTGACTCTTTTCCAGCAACAATGGAACCTGCTGACGAGGAACACTGAGTACGAACTGGTTGACGTGTGCAGGAATGAGGGTGTGACCATATTGCCCTGGAGCCCGCTGAAAGGGTGCGTCACATTGATGTGGTTGACGGCAAAAACTCCCGGTGGATTCAAAGTACTTCATCCACTCGTGATAAATTCCTGCTGGGTTGCTGCTTGCAGTGGGTGGTTGAGCGGTAAGATGCGGCGGGAGGGCGTCGCGACCCTGGAGCCGGGCAGCAGGGTGGCGTGGGCGTCCGAGCAGGAGGGACGCAGAACTCAGAGCCACTCCAACTTCCAGCAATTCTCCCAGGACGAGAATGTGTGGCAACTCCTCGATCTCATGGCGAGAATAGGCAAGAAACACGGTGAGTTGTGTGGCGTGTGTGTGTGTGTGTGTGTGTGTGTGTGTGTGTGTGTGTGTGTGTGTGGTGTGTGTGTGTGTGTGTGCGCGTGCGTCGTCGGGACGCAACAATTTGATGACAGCCAGTGGTCTGTCGGTCACCTTTCTTTCTCAAATGTCCTTTTTCTTTGGTTTTGGTGCGGTTCTCAAATTCCCTTTGTGCAACATCAAAGCTATTGAAAAACCGTTCTCGTGTGTGCGTGCTGAACCACTGCGCGTCGAAATTGTGTGAATTACAATACTGCAGTTGACTTGAAGGCTTCTTTCTGCAATGATGAACTGTGATTTTGTGACAAATTCTGCCGTGTGTCGATCCCAGATGCGTCCGTGGCGCAGGTGGCACTTCGCTGGCTGCTGCAGAAGGACGTGGTTTCCTCGGTCGTGATCGGCGTGAAGAAACCCGAGCAGTTGCAGGACAATCTGGGCGCCACTGCCTGGCACCTCACGGACCAAGAGGTACGCTTGAGGGTGTGTGCGGGCTGCGGTTGAGATTCGGGCTGAGATTTTGTCGATTGTGCACACTCGAACCCTTGTCTTTGCTGGGTGTTCGTCGTCAGTGACAACTTTGTGCCAAGACACGCTGTCCATACGCACTGACGAGCTTTGGGATGTTGCCAACTTTTTTGTCGCATTTTCAGATGGAAGAGCTGGACGCTGCCTCCGCGCCCGAGATCCCGTATCCGTACGAGATGGTGTGGAGACTCAACAAAGACAGAGTCCGCTCCAGTCTGTGCAAGTGATCTCACGACGCTCGAACAGTCGGCAGGGAAACAACCTTGAAAGAATGGGACAGGAACTCTGGGCGCTTGGCTCTGAGCATGGGGCTCTGAGTATTCACAACAGTGACAGTAATCGCCTGAAAGAATTTGACTGAAGACACTCCAGATGAAGCTGAACTGTTTGAAACAAACCTTTATTTCGCGACAAATAACAGTGACGTGAACTGGAAGACTAGAAGAGTGGTGCAGGTGAACTGTATCCTTGTAGATCTACTTTGGTATTTCTTAATTCTGCACAAAATAATTGCACAACAATTCCTTTCATAAACAGTACAAAAGTCAAATGTCATAAATAGAACTATGCTTTTGTACAACAGATGTGCGACGAGCTTGGTGTCGTCAATAAATAATGGTTCACAAGCAAACTAAGAAGTGTGTACAAGATTGTTGACTGTTCTGACAGTGGAACACTCGTCTATCCGTGTGTTCTGCAACGTCTCAAGAAATAAGATGTGTCCCCTTTGAATAGTGGTCGTCAATGCTCTGCGAAATTTCGAGGAGTCAAGTGCAGGCTGCTCAGTTCGTCTGCTTTGAATGGACAAACAGCAAAATGCATTTTGCGCATTTCTTGGAAGGAGACATTTGGCACAATTGTAGATCAACGTCAGTTGGGTTCCTCGCTCCTCGGCAGCGGATCACATGACGGGAGAGGAGCCGAACAGGCTGTTCCTGGCGATCTCCTCCGAGTTGAGTCGCCCCAGCACCTTGGAGAGGACGCGCTTGACGGGCGCGCACATGCGCACTGAGGACCGGAAACCCGCCATGACGCTGCGCTGCGTGAGAAACGTGCGCGCGAGTCGCTCCCACTCCGCGCGCTGCGACAGCACCTGCCGGAGACAGAAAGGAGCGTGTGGTGTTGTGTGTCACCGTGTGTGCCGGAAGCAGCGATATGGGAAAAGACTGAACCAAGAACCAGAACTCGGTTTCTCTGTTTATCAGGGTTGTGATGGTTGTTGTCCCCACCTGGTAGGACCCGTCGTGCGGCTCTTCGGGCCTCTTCAGCGGCAGCAGCGTCACCGACGTGTCATCGATTGAATGTTTTGGCGAAATTTCTGGGATGTCTGAGAGCGACACCAACACCTGCATGTGAACCGAAAAGTGATTCTGTGCGATTATCTCTCCTTCGATGGTAGGTCGCGTCGTTTTGCAGGGTGAGTGTTCAACAGCCAAAAGAAAATGTTTTGGCGCATGCATTTATTTCGCTGCTTTCGGATGTTCTCATTTGTGTTGCCGTCGAAAACGCACCTCTCCCAGAAAGTCGTTGGGAAGCAGCATGTCCTCGTGCCACACGGTGAAAATAGCCGCAGTGCCTGGAGTGGTCAGATACTCAAGGGGAATCCCAGGGCTGGAACAGTGAAACAAAACTTGTTGCAACACTCTATTGGTGATCGGAGAAGTCAAATGACAATTGGTATTTTGCGCATCACTCACAACTGGAGGGTGTGCCGGTAGGTGGGGTTGGTGGAGCCGTGCGCGGTGGCGGTGCGCGCGGGACGCGGCGGGAACAGCGCGCAGGGCACCAGCGCGACGCTGACGAACGTGTCGCTCGTTCCGTTTTTCCGCACCGCCGGTAGATGCTGCCCTCCACACACTGCAGGGGAAAAGGAAGATTTCGGTGAGTGCATGATGCACCTTGGCTGTTTTGCGCGTGACGACCAACTTCGGGACCAGCGGCTTCAGGAACTTGTGCACATGTCGTTCAGTCTTTACTGGCAGAACTTGGGTCCAAAACAGCGTCATCATGCATCCTTTGGCCAAAATTTGCGCTCGTTGACGCAGTGCCGATTCGTGCGCTTTCGCAGTTTGTGGTTCACATGCAGCTAATTTTCTCACAGGAAGAGCGTTGAACGACACAAGCCTTACCTGTGATGTAGACGGTGGCTGTGTTACCGGTCTCCTTCATGAAGCCGATCCGCAGGGCGAGGTGTCCGTAGTACTCAGACAAACAACCCTGAATGTACGGAACATTGTGAAGATCAGTCATTGATTCGAGATTTGGACCCAGTGGTGTTTGACCTTCTGAACTTGGCTTCAGCCTTCTCCACTTCAGTGGCAAAAGCGAGTGTCGTCTACTGCAGTCTGCTGTTGTCACTCGATGTTTTTGCATTGTGTTCTTTTTTCTGGTGGGAGCGTTTGAGAATGGTCTCGTGAATAAATATAGAAGTCGTTCCGCGCACTATTTCACTGACCAGGTTGTCGGCGAGCTGGCTGTAGTACTGCAGCATGAGTTCGCGCGTCGTGAGGCAGTTGAGCTGCAGCGTGCGCAGCAGCTGTGAACACAGGTCCGTGTCGAGCTCGTCGTCGCCGACCCCACCGCGCTGGAAGTACGCGCGCAGAGAGCGCAGGTGCTGAAACAGACACAGCGTGAGGTCACGTTCGCGTTCAGTTTCGCCGAGTGCGACCCACACCAAAATTCTTCAGTGTGTTTGTCGGTGACAACACTTTGACTTCGAACACCATCAAAATCAAGTTACAAAGGCTTGGGAATCATCATTATGCCCTGTAGGGGCGAGAAAGAATGAGAGTACTTACAGAATACATCTCTTCGTAGTAACTGGGAGGCCTCTGCAACGACAAAAACAAATCTCAGTGAAAATCTTTGCGACTGGGACCGTCGCCACGAGGCAGCAATTCCTGTTTAAGATTTTCCCTTTTCTCGTGATGCGGCGGGCACATCTCGGGGCGCACTCACCCCCTGCATGAGGGTGTCGTTGAAACACTCGAGCGTCGCGGTCCACAGGTGCTGCATCATGTGCGGAAAGATGGAGTCCTCCAGCCGCTCGTACAGAACCTGCAGGTTCGTGTCCAGGTATCCTAGCAACGCGTCCACACTCTACAAAAGGTCATTCCGGTCGTTGTTCTCTTGAATTTGCAAGCGAGCCGTGTTGGGATCTTTGATGACACAGGTATACAGACAGAGATTGTATACTCACCGACTTTTTGTCAGGCTGCCAGCGGGTGAAGTTCTGGGTGTATTTGTGCAGGTCGACGGCCATCCTCGAGGTGATGCGGGTCATGAGCATGCAGCACCGGTTCTTGATGTCCTTGTCAGCACTGTGGAGGAAAATACTTTTGAAATATGGGACGCAGATGTGGAACCACGCCTGTGTTGCTGCGTCAGTTGGGTTCACCTGACAGATTCCATGCAGGTCCAGGTTCGGGTCCAGGAATTGGTTGAGGTGAATCCCACTCCCAAAGACAGACGGAAACAACAGGGTTTTTAGGTGATTTGAGATGGGTTGCACGATTTGAGCCAAATCGGTGCGAGCCAAATCGAAGCACCTATAGGCAGCATCTTCCAAAAGTATGTCAGCAGCAGTTTCATG
>JAAUXT010078001.1_pt1 | contig 33784 bp, 40 predicted proteins | sample 7278171 | NCBI WGS metagenome assembly JAAUXT01 (sample SAMN14350112, study PRJNA611818) | marine sediment metagenome | isolation source: surface marine sediment (1.8m) | place: French Polynesia: Moorea | collected 2018-08
ACGAGGGAGGTCCATGATTTGGCGATTTCTGTCCACAAAGTAGCGATCTTTTCGAGAGTGCCGGAAACTCCAAAAATACTGGACAGAAACCGCCAATTCGTGGACCTCCCTTGTACCTGTTGTTTTCTCCGCGGGAATGTCACAAAACGATCGTCATGCTGTCTGAAGTTTGCATTCACGTAACCAAAATTTCAGGGCACAAATGCGCGTTGTGCAAGGAGACAGATTCCAGCCAGGCCCTTGCGTCTGCAGCTCCGTTGTGCGCTTCTCAGTACAGCGTCAACATCACCACAGCAACTCCCCTCAAAGGTGGAATCCACAAAGGCAAAGACAGTCTGTTCGAGCAGGTTCAGTCCACACCTCTCCTTGCCGAACCCAATCGTCACTGCAATGTCACGCAGGCTCGAAACTCTCGGACCAATCAGTGGACATGGAAAAGCTTGGACAATGTGCTTTCTGAGGGTGGAGCAACGACCGCTGCTCCAAGAATTTATGCATCTCAAGCAAACAACGAAAACACCCTCTACAGGAAGGATGTCTTCTACAGTGGCAGTGTTTACAAACTGACGGAAACTGGTGACTCCGTGCAGGACGTGAAACATCACAAAAACGCGAAGCTGTTGCCGGTACAATGGCAGAAAACGAAAGCCATGGAATTTCAAGAAACGCTCACCACTGATGTAACAAAAGCAAAGAAAAGGACCAGAGTGCTGACAAAAGTTTTGGATATTTGCGCTGAAATGACAAACTTCACCCTCTTCACAGATTCACTTTTCCTCATTTATGCACTATCCTGCACTTTGACCATGTTTGGTGAGTATTCGGTCAACATATCATTGATCTTACGTGAAGTACTTTCACCATCAGTTTGGAAAACAAAACCACAAACACACGTTTTTATCGGTGCACTCTTGTGATCACTTGAACTGCAGGCTTCATGGTTCCCTTCGTGTACTTGCCCAACTGCGCAAAGGAAGCGGGCTTCTCGAACCACGAGGGAGCTTTGCTGCTCAGCATCCTGGGCATAGCAAATACCGTCGGAAGGGTGCTTTGTGGCTGGGTGTCCGACAAAAGGTGAGCAAGGAAACAAAAAGAACGAAACAGCATTGAGTCATTGTGTCCAAACCTCACATCAGGATGAACGCGCACCTGCTTCTGCGTGCAGGCAAAACCAAAGACAGAAAAGATGGAAATCAGTGCCAGTTGTTCCGATTCAAACCACAATGCCATGACCTCTCACAGAAACAATGTTCTCGTCCGCAGGTGGATCTCTCCCATCTACATCAACGCCGTCGCGCTCGTTCTGACCGGAGTCGTCACCATGGTTCAACCAGAAACGCTCAACTTCACTCTGCTCGCCTTCACCACTTCGCTCTTCGGAGTTGGAGTCGGTGGGTGGAAAACGCGCTTCAATAAAGAGCCCACACAGGTCACAATTAGTGGCCAAATTGAGATTTGGATCTTCCCATTGCAAGAGCATTTTTTCTCTTCAACCGGTCTTCAGCGGTGTTCATATCCCTGAGATCTGTCTTGATGGTGGATCTTATCGGACTCGACAAGCTCACGAATGGATATGGATTGATCTCGATGTGTCAAGGAATCTCACTCATCATTGGGCCCCCTGTTGCAGGTTCGTAACAGAGAAAAATTTGCCCTCACAAGCGTGAAATAATTTGCCCCGTTGATGCAAACTGGCTGGTGCACATGGATCTGTTGCAGGTTTCCTTCGAGACGAGACGGACAGCTACACAGTTCCCTTTTGCGTGGCTGGAGCTGCAATCTTGACAGCTGGGATGCTCTGCTTTCCACTCAAATTTATCTCGCACAGACGAAGTCAACACTTGAAGCAGCGCTCCACTCAAACTGCCTGAATTCGTCGTCCCCTCGCAAGGGCAACTCGATTTTGAAAAGAAAAATGGTGCACAACATTTTGGCAATAAAGCTATGCAGTATTTTACAACATCACTGCACTTGAATTTGCTGAGGCGTTTTGCGCGGAGCTGAGTTGGCCGCTTACAGTGAGAACAGGGAGTTTTGCAGTGGTTTGTTTTCCTCCTGCAAAATTAATTCGACCGGTTTGTCCAGGAAGAAACATTGATCAACTTTAGCGTGTCGTATGTGTTCACTTCGACTCAAATGTTTGTGGCAAATTTTTGGCAAACAAACACACCGTGTTTTCATGCAGGGAACGTTTGAAATACACTTCAAGTTTTCAAGAACCAGTTCGTCACCTGTGAACGAGGCCAATCCGAAAAAAATGAAACATTGATGGATTTTGTGTTGGTATGTCTGTTGAAAGAAATCTGCCCAAGCAACCACAGTCACCTTCGCAGACGTTTTTGGGAGTGCAAACAGAAGTTTCCGATTTTAAGCAAACGTTTGATGAATAGAATGTGTCCACAATATCAGCGCTACAAACTTTCATCGAGAAACGCAGAAAAGGAGTGCACTCTTTTGACATGAACTACAAGCAAGAACCCACAAGCGAAAGTCTCAGACAAACACAACCTAAATACGATGGCATCACGAGCTAGGCCGTGGGGCCGTGGCACCCCTTTGCTTTGTGGAAAGAACCTGCACGGTAGCATCACATGAGAGTGACTTTCAAAGTTCGCTCTTTTTGCTCCCTTTTCAGAGCGCTGCACCAGACCTTGCAAGGCCGCAGCCTCTGGTACTCTGTTGGTTGCGTAAATGGTGGTGTTTCGCAAACTTGTTGCCGCGTCACTGAAAATAGGATCTGAGCGTCACATCCAAGTGGATTGGATCTGATCCACTTCTGTGTTTGAACCAACAATTTGTTCTCCGAGATGTTACGGTTTACAATCGCACTTTTGGTGTTGGGAACACGCGCAGCTTGGGCGCAAACGCCGCACGAATGCAACCGGCCGTGTTCGGATGGCGGGCCAGCGAAAACGTGTCGCTATCACTTCGCCGTGCAGTGGTACCTGACGCTGTCCAAGGCGTGTTACAACTGTCCGATCACCACCCAGGACTGTTACAGACAGGAATGTGCTGCAGGTAAGACTCTTTCTGAGACGCATCTTTTGCACCGGACGTTAAAGTTCGACGCTGCTCTGCTGGCAAAGTTCAAGATCACCCACTGAAAGACACGTCAACTGTACATCGTGTTCATTTGATCCGGAAACAGACAAGACTGAGCCACTCACCGCAGAAAGAACCGAGACTCATTCCACAATGAATTTCTGTCTTTCATTCCAGGTGATGGTCAAAGACGCACGTTTGCTTCTGTGAACCGTCAACTGCCCGGACCGCCCATCGAGATGTGCGAGGGCGACAGGCTCGAAGTGACCGTCACCAACATGATGTTCCTCGCCGAGACGCCCATCACGATCCACTGGCACGGCCAACACCAGCGCGGGACCAACTACATGGACGGCGTTCCTCAACTGACGCAGTGCTACATCCAACCCGGAGAAAATTTCACCTACGAGTTCACTCCTGACCCAGCTGGAACTTTCATGTACCATTCGCACGTCGGAACTCAGATTGGTGATGGATTCTTCGGGTCTTTGATTGTCCGCCAGTCTCAGTCGAAAGATCCCAACTGGAACACGTATGACCATGACTGCGACACCCCTTCCAGAGATTGCGAGTTTGTTGCAATCATCAACGACTGGGTGCGAGGCGGAACAGCCCTGGATGATTTCTTGGTTACCAGATACGGTGCGAAGGACTACTACATGCCCAAGACTGGCTTGGTCAACGGACGCAGCAATGTGATTGAAAGCAAGACTCTGAGCAGCGGTGACCAAACTGCGACTACTCCACTGGAAGTCTTCAATGTGGTGAAAGGAAAACGATACAGATTCAGACTGATCAACTTGTCAACGGTTTCGTGCAGGTACCAGGTCTCGGTGGACTTCCACCGCCTGACCGTCATCGCAACCGATGGTTACCCTGTGCGCCAGCAAGTCGCTGACGTCGTGACGCTTTTCAATGGAGAGAGGTACGACTTCGTACTCGAGGCCAATGGAGACGTTGGCAATTACTGGTTCAAGGCCATTCCCATAGGAGAGTGCAACGTCGATCCATACAATGCCAATGCGATCGCGATTGTCAGGTACCAAGGAGCCTCGACTGGTGACCCGCCAGGGCAGGTGGACCAGCCTCTGACCAACACAGCGACTCCTGTGAACGTGAACATGGTGTTTGGGAACAAAGCGGGATGGGAGAGCGGGATGGCAGGCGCCGTGTTCGCTTCTCAACTGAAGAGTACGAGCGCCATGCCCAATGAACTGAAAGGATCTCCAGATTACACGTTGTACATCCCGATGGATCAATTCTACAACGACCCGCACTATGACAATCCCGAGCTCTACCCGTACACTCTGATGAGCAAGTACACCGCCTACACAGCCATGTTCAACAACATTTCCTTCACTTTCCCGCAGTCCCCGTGGTTGCTGTATCCCGACGATATCAAGGGGAAGTTCTGCGATCCGTCCTCGACGGATCAGGAGGCTTGTTACGAAGAGCGATGCCGCTGCACGCAAATGATCAGCGTTCCTCTCGGCGCGACTCTGGAAATTGTCATCATCAACGAAGCGCTGAAATCAAAAGGAACCAAGGGTCATCCCATCCACATCCACGGCTACCACGCCTACTTGGTTGGACTGAACAAGCTGGCACTGAAACTGCACAAATCGGAGATGAAACGCCGCAACGAAGCTGGAGAGATCCCCAAGAACTTGGAGGATCCTCCCCTGAAGGACACGGTTCAGGTCCCTGGGGGTGGATATGCAATTTGGCGTTTCAAGGCGGACAACCCAGGTCTGTGGTTCTTCCACTGTCACGTGCTGACCCACATGCTCGAGGGTCAGTCGTTGATTCTGAAAGTGGGCGACGTTTCCGACTTCGACACGATCCCAAATGATTTCCCGATGTGCTCCAAATCACAAGTTCGATCTGGTTCTGGATCTGGAACTGAAACTGGCCCCAGATCTGGATCTGGATCTGAATCTGGATCCAACCAAGAGTTGTGCGCGTCTTCTGCTTTGAAAAACACTGCTGATGCCGTTGTCTTCGTCGTTTTGGTCCTTGCGACAAGTGTGCTCACCTAGACTTTCGAGCTCAAACCGAGGTTTATTGTGTTTTTGTCTCGTACAGAGGGCATGTTTGACACTTTCGTGTGCAGACAAATGTAAGAAGCCGGACAGACGGTCAGATTCCGGTGAAACCCTCCCCCCCCCCGAACACCACCACTCCAACACAGCAGTCAACGATGTTGCGCACCCTGCAACCAGCCTGGCGACGAACAAATGGAGCGTGTCTTGTGCTTGGGTACGTTTTGCCATTTTGTCTGTCAACAAGCGCCGGATCTGCACGCCCTGTTTTTTTTTCACTGAACCGTTTGCGTGTAAAAATTGCACCAAAATATTGACATCAATATATGGCTTTGGCTCACAAGGCACGCGTCCTGTTCTACTTGTTCAAGCGTCGCAGAAACTCCAAGCTCTCGAGACCAACACACAGTTGGGGTTCGCAGAAATTCAAAATCACTGACTCGTGGTCGACAAAGTGAATACAAGAAATTCTATGCCTGCGAAATTGGACGCAGCACTCAACAGTGGTTTGGGGGCGCTTGGGTCGTCAGATCTGCCTGCTTCCCGTTGGGTTCAATGCAAATTGGAGAGCATCCGGGGAGCCTTTCGAGGTTCACAATATTAAGAACACAGCCCAAGATGAGAATGAAGGAACACCACCACCAATCGGAGTGGACACACACAAACCGCCACTGATTGAGACACAAAACCAGGGGCAATTGCTCCCGACTTCCACTTTGTTCATCATTCCAGTGGTCAGGGTCATAAATGCACCAAAGCGGTATTGCAGCGTGGAGGAATCATGCGCATAAACTCCTCCGATTTCTGTGGGGGAAACTTTGCACCATGTTGAAATCGAAACACAAAAAGAAACTTTTATCTTTCATATCTGACGATGACAGATCTAAATTCAAGAGCTTTGTCAAAAAGTACAACACAGACTTGGACACAATCGTCAATGGGCAGTTTGATCGACTTGTACATCAAGTTTGCCTTAAGGGAGCAGAAAGTATTTTGAGGTATAGACTCTAATATCTAAATCGTTTCCGAGACGTTCGTCTGCATCAGCTTGGTCTTGGCACCTGTCGCGTTGTTATTTCTGAGCAGAAATGGAACGTAGTTTCGGCAATTACAGCAGATACACCGCAGTACCCTGATGCAGAAAATGATAGTGAATTTTGGTCCCACGAAAGCGGGTTCTCAACAACAGAACACCTTGTGATGGGATTTGTGATGGTGTAACGCACCTCAGGCCTCCGAAAACAAATTTGGAGGTGCTGCACAGACATTGAACGAAGAAGCTTCGTGTCAGTGAATAGGAAAATAACGCAAACGACCTCTTTGGCAAGACTGTTCAAAGGTTTCTGGGATTTTTTCAGGTACTTGTTGAAGAAAGAAGTTGACTTGTTGGCAGAAAATAACAGTGGAGACACTCCACTCCACAAAGCCTGCTCACTTTTGTTGACCAATTCTAAGCGCCACGGTGAGTTGTTTTCAGGGCAGTATATCCAAGAGAAGCAAGTTTACTTTCGGTGTTAAATGCCCAGCCATTCTACAATTCCCGCTTTCGATGTTTCAACTGAAATGCCCAGCCATTCTGTTGTTCGTTTTCAGTGTATGAAGACATTGTTTCGCCAGTGATGAAAGCTTGTCCAGAAGCTCTCCATCACAGAAACAAAGAAGGACTTTCGCCACAGGATTTGCTCTTTGTGTGGGAAACAGAGTACTCTCAGAAGGTAAGCACAAAGCGCATTGATAGTCAAGTGGTTGTGACACTTGTTGCAAAAAAGGATGTTGCGTGCACACAAGTGTAGTTCCCATCGTCGCTCGTTGCTCCGAACTGATCAAATGTTTGCTTGTGTCCAGGAAAAGGCTCCATCAGAGACCAGTTCAACCGACACTGACAGCGACACATCGGACGCGAGTTCTAGCAACAACGAGAAGTGGTCGCAGCGTTTGCGAGACGAGTGTGAATCTGAATACGCTTCCAGTTGGGGCAATTACGAGAATGGTACGCCCCGGTCTGTCGATACACGTTGAAACGCAGTTCGCACGCGCGCAATTTTTGCATAAAGAACGCAATTTCAAAATTCGACATCAATGAAAATCCGTACAGATCCTGACCAAAACAGCAAAATGTTGCTCTCAAATGCACACAACTTTTGGTCTCACCACAAAGACATTGCGCAGTTCATTTCACTTTCCAGTTCAGCAACGTTTGTTGAATTGGATTCCACATGTTTCAGAGTCCCTCGCACAAAATGTCGACAGCGTCCTCAGCTGATTTGATTTTGTTTTCCTTTGAAAGCCACTGTTCACTTTCGCCGAACGTCGGTCTGTCAGAATGCAAGTGCCTGCAAGTTTCGTCTTTCATTTCAGATTATTTGCAAGATCATGACAAAGAAACGCACAAAGAATGGGGTGACAGGATCGCCGAAGAATACAAAGAAAAACACAAGCGACGGTATAATTTCAGGGAAACAAAATCTGCAAAGAAGCAAAAACTGGACGAAGAGGAAGAAAAGAAAAAAGCTTTCCAACGAAAGTTGGAAAAAGAGCACAACGAATACATTGAGCGAGTGAAGAAGGTCCGGGAAGAGCGACAGTTGAAATCTTTGGCTGAAGAAAAGGCATCTTATGAACTGCACTGCAAAGAAGTTTTTGCTCCCACGGACGATATTCTCAGCTACAGGGACATTCCCTGGCCATATCCACCGGACAAGGGAATCAGAGCAATGAAGGATTTCTTGCTATGTGACATTCACAAAACAGATACCAAAGCAGTGAAGAAATACCTCCGGGATCAACAAGTGAGATGGCATCCAGACAAGTTTGTTCAGAAATGTGGTGGGATGTTGAAGGACAGTGAGCGAGATCGAATCTTGACCAGAGTGAAGCAGATTTCACAAGAGATCAACAGACTGATCGAAGAGCTTGTTCAGGAATGAGACCTGGTGGTTGCACTGCATAAAATGCAACAAACTCCGGACTACAGTACTTGCAGAACTTGCAGTTTTCATCCTTCAGTCAACATGACTGGCGTTGCGTTTACAAGCAGGTGATTTTCTGTCCAAAAGAGCACTACATCTCCAGTTCGTATCATGAAGAGTTGTGCGCCAAAAAGATACATTTGAAATCATTTTGATGTCGCCCAGTCTGATTTTCAGGCGCGCACCGCTTTACGTCATGAGCGCGCTTGGTGTGAAATGTTCAGAGTTTTTCGGCCACGAAAGATGTGAACTGTCAAGCAGCGCACGTTTTCTTATCGCCGGTCTCTTGTTCGAACAGATTGATGTCAAAGTCTTCGTTTGCAAAATTGTCCTGCGCAGACAGATGTGTGTCGGGGTACCGTTGTTCCTTGGTTTGTGGTTGTAGCAGCAGATCGTGTTGTGTACGTGACGTTCCCTGCGTTTTGTAAGGTTACAAAACATGAGAAAACTGCCACAGAAACAGGTGCTTTGTGTGATAAGCACCTTGTGACGTGAGATGTTGCCTTCGATAGGTGAATAAATCTGAAGAAAGAACTCCGTCACGGTTGTTTCTGTCACCACAGTACATCCTTCGTTATGGAGATCCTTCGTACTTTGGCTCTTCTGACATCACTGAGTGAGTGTACAACCACCGTTCAAATGTCTGATTCATGACCTCCTGCGAACTTGTGCACAATAACGTTTTGTCGCTCTTTGTGCTGTTTGACCGACGCAAGCACGTCTCGAAACGTACAGCTGGTTGGTTTGTCGATGGTATTTTACGAAACGCATCTCCAGCAAACACGTCCCATCGCGTCTTTCTCCCAGCGCTGCAGACGGCGTCTGCGGAATACACGGAGTCCAATTGCGCCGATAACCGTGTCGCCATCGTGCACCTGTTCGAGTGGAAGTGGAGCGACGTGGCGGCCGAGTGCGAGCGCTTCCTGGCGCCGATGGGTTACTGCGGAGTCCAGGTGCGACGTTGCCGCGCTGTCTACCCATCGCATTGGCATTTACCACGCACAAGTCAAATTAAAATCTCAGCGAAATTAATCGCTGAGTTCAACTGATCCTGGAGCCAGTGACCTCCAGTTTGATCAAGATTCTTCTCAACGCACGCTTCACACGAAAATAACTGCGTAGTTCCCTTCGTACGGATCAATCACTTGCACGCCATGCATGGTGCCAGCATGGCGTGCCAGCTCGATAAGTGCCCCCTTCCATCAGATCTCGCCGCCAACGGAGCACATCTGGACGGATGTGGAACCAGACCACCCGTGGTGGGTGCGCTACCAGCCGGTGTCCTACCTGCTGCACAGCCGCTCCGGAACGGAAGACGAGTTCATCGATATGGTGGAGCGCTGCAACAATGTCAACGTCAGGTACACACGACATCCAAACTTGCTTCTCCTGTTGTCGCGCCTTCTTTATCTCTTGTGCGCCGCATTTCGAAATGTAAGCCGGTGCAACGAAATTGGGAACTGAAATGGCCAAACACTCAAGTTTGAGTGGGACCTGGCTGCCCGCAGGATCTACGCGGACGCGGTGATCAACCACATGGCGGGCGTCGGGCGTGAGGGCATCGGCATCGGCGGCAGCTACTACCATTCGACACACGAGGGTGACGGCGCCGACTTTCCAGCCGTCCCCTTCGACGCTGTAAGCACCCCTCTATTCTACCAGAGAGGTGAATTTCTCAGCTTTGCATTGATCTTCCTGAGTTTGCAAAAATATCCTCAATTTTCAGTCGAACTTTGGCACGTGCGACAACTGCGGCGGCTGCTGTTGCATCGACTCCTGGACGGACCACGACAAAGTGCGGGACTGTCCTCTCGTCGGCCTCATCGACCTCACCTTCGCCAACGACGACAGCACCAGCAAAGTCGTGAGTACAGTCGGTGCTGTATCTACAACGCTCAGTGATTGTCTGCATGGGAAAATTGAGTTCACTTGTCACTTGAAAAGTTATGCAAGATGCGACACCGTCAATGCAAAAAAGCAAAACTTCGTGTTTCGATTCCCTGCACGAACAGGTTGAGCTGCTGAATCGCATGATCGGTTACGGCGTCGCTGGATTCCGAATCGATGCTGGGAAACACATGTGGCCTGACGACATCACGGAGATCGAATCCAGGCTGGACGATCTGAACACGCGATGGTAACATTTACGGCTTAAAACTCACAGAATCAAGGAAATCCACGATCGCTGTTTTCGCTGCCTGGATACATGTACTGACATCACCACTTGCAGGTTTGACGCAGGGTCGAGACCGTTTGTGTACGTGGAGGTGATCGACATGAGTCAGAACGGGGAGATCCGCGGCTCCGAGTACGTCGGCAACGGCCTCGTCACCGAGTTCAGATACTGCAGCAAGATCTTCGTGCGTATCAAGCTAATACCCTAGGTGGTCGCATTGGGTTTCTGTATGCAGTTTGCCCTTTTGATTCTTGTTTGTGATTCACGCACACCTGCAGGAGACAGTCAACGCGCTGTGGGCTATCGACGGATTGTATGACGAGGGCTGGGGCATGCTGCCTCCGGAGTCTGCGTTCGTCTTCGTCGATAACCACGACAACCAGCGCGGGCACGGCAGCGGCAGCGGCGCCCTCACATTCAAGGACCCTGTGTGAGGCTCGCTCGCTGTTGAGATAAATTCCGAACAATTGCAAACTTCACAATCTTGTTCGTTGGAATGATCATCCTGTTTCAGGAACTACATAAAGGGTCAGGCCATCACCCTCGCAAACAACTATGGCTACCCTCGTGTCATGAGCAGCTTCGATTTTGGAGACGACTCCGAAGCTGGACCTCCAGCTGACGCCGACGGTAAAAATGTCTGCCACGAATCCATTTCTACCATGCCATGCGATTCGCAGTTTTGCGTGGTCAGAACAACCGATGCATTGCGTGCGTTGTTCACAGGCAACACGGACACAGTGGTGATCAACCCGGATGGTTCCTGCGGCGGCGATTGGGTGTGCGAGCACAGGTGGCAGGCGATCGCCGGGATGGCCAGCTTCAGCAAAGCTGTGAAGGGTGAACCCAGAAGTGCCACCTCCTTGGTCGGAAACGGGGTCAGTTGTGCAGTTTTCGCACTTACAGTTTGCAAACATGCCAGGGGTGGCACACAAGTCAACCAATCGTGGTTCACTGAACTTCCTTCCGGATGCAAGACTCTTTCCTCCCACACCATCACAGGCTTACTTCCACCGAGGCAATAAGGGTTTCTTCGCCGTCACCAACGACGGCATCAACCAGAACGTGTACACCGGGCTTCCAGCGGGCACCTACTGCAACGTGGCGTCGGGCTGCCCGACCGACTCCGGATGCGCCGGCGACTCGGTTGTCGTCGACGGAAGCGGAAACGCGCACATCAACGTTCCTGGAGGCGAGATTCTCGCCATCCACGCCGGTGCGTGTGCGCGCGCGCGCGCGCGCGCGTGTGTGTGTGTGTGTGTGTGCAGGGTGGTCGGGTCATTTCCGCAGTTGGATCAGCTTTCAAGCTTGCAATCTTGATGTGACGCTTCCTGCCTCATTGCCTTCCACAGAGGCGCTGTCGGGAAGCAGCGGCTGCGCGAACGCGGGTTCCGTACCCGACCCGACCACCACCGAGCAGACCCCATCCACCACCCGATCCTCCACAGTAAATAAGCGCAGACCGGCATAACTGGCCGTGTGTTGAGTTTAATTTGTGCCAATAAAACAGGAAGTTGTTTGATCTCATGGTTCCTTCTTCTCTCATGTGACTACAAGTGTCAAGTTGTTCTGGGATCGCTCCGTGCAGATGAGATTCAAGTTTCCGGTTCAGTGTGTCGCAAATTCCTTGTCAGGTTCCACCAACCACCACCGGTCCACAAACCACGACCACGGCAGGACCCACGACCACTGCAGGACCCACGACCACGACCACTCAGGGACCTGACGATTACCAAAGAACCGTTCTCTTCCTCCACGCTGAGACCCAACCAGGAAACGATCTGTTCTTCAACGGTGGGATCAACCACGATCAACGAGGTAGGTGCAACATGCTTCTCCTCGTGCACGCATCAAGCACAGCACGAATCTAACTGTTCCATTGAGTTTAATTTGCCAGATTTTCACGCCAAAAAAAAAAAAAAGATCTGGCGGGCGCATCGGTTTTTTTTCAGGGTGCGGCGACGACGACACAGCTGAGACGAGCGACTGCGCGATATCCATCAGTCACAACCAACTCGGAAGCGGGTCTCACTACGAAGGTCAACCGACCAATGCACAGATGGAGTTTGGTGCAACAAAATTGTATTTTCAGAAACGTTCTGTGGCTGAAACAAACCAAATTCTGACCCTTGCAGCGTACAACGCGTGGCGAGTGGGCGACACCAAACTGGACTGGTACTTCGCGCAGCAGGGGCAGGGCACGTTTGACGGCGCCGAGGCGATGGGCACCCCGGGCGCGTGGACCACCAACGACCCGTCCCACGACGGATACCAGGAACTCAACACGCAAGTGTCTTCCGGTATCTTGAGAAAAACTTTCATTTTCGCGCTTCTCCGTGCGTCTGAAGACAAGGTCCACACTTACAATGCAGAATGGGTCCCAACTTTTGGATGGTGGACTTCGACATGAACTGCGCCGAGACGGTGGGCGGGTGGTTCGAGTTCAAGGCGTTCGTGACTGGGTGGGGCTGGGAGGGCGACATTTCGGCGGAGACGTGCGCGGGGTCGGTCGGTGGCTCCCCGCCCTACTCATCCAGCAACCACTTCGCGCGCTGCGGACACATCAACACCTTGTACCACAACAGCGGCTCGTGCGTCATCGACGGACTGTGAGGCTTGCGGCGGTAAAAAAATACAGGCGTGGATGAATTCAGCTTTCAGTTTGTGAAAACTGGATCTGTGCTTCTTGTGCAAAGAGAAACGAAACTCTTCTCAGCAAGTAGATTCCATTTTGGCGAAATTTAAGTCAACACAGATCAACACAATTGACCACGTGAGACAAAAGATGTTCGCGGAGCTGAATCACAACGTCACATTCGGTTTGTGTGAGGCATGCGCCCTCGGTTCCTGTGAGTCTGGGTGCTTTTCGGTCGGCAAGATACAACAATGAGCGACTCCACAAGCACAACACATTCGCAGGTCCTTCACTCATCTCTATCTCACTCAAGAGGAGAAATCCTTCCCTCTTCAACACAGAAGTTCACTGCATCAACCATAACGTTATCTGAAGTGTTTGATCAACACACGGAAACAACCAAATGATGTGTTCTGCATCTTGACATGAAAACGCAGACAACTTGGACACGAATCTTTTGACGCGCTGTTGTCAACTTCATCTCACCTCTCCAGTTTGTTGTCGTGGCTTGCACATAAAAACCCCGAAATAGCAAAACTATGTCCCCGACAATGAGGTGTTTGTCCTCAAAGGAAAAAGGTGGGAAACAAGCAAAAGTGTACCGCCAGGTCTCACAGAGCCTCACCTTGTTCCACAATGGTAACGAACAATTCCAATTTGAAAGTTAGCGCACGAATATGTGACTCTTGTCTGTTTCATGGAATCTCGCAGCACCGATTCTCAGAGAGGGAACTGAACAGCTTGAGAAGGGCCTTGATCTCAGAGGACCATGCTTGGAGGAAAGCTGGCCCCACCCTGGACTTGCTCTTTGGAATCCATTCCAGATGAAAGCATTGTGTTTGTTGAGAAAGTTTCTTGAAGAACACATTTTCTGCACTCCGATTCCAAAGAGTGTACTCGTGGAGATGACATTCTTTTGGGACTTTTCTGCAGACAAATCCCGACGAAAACGGCATGCAGATGAAAGAAGTTTGTAAGTTGCCAAACAAGGACCTCGCACTTCGAATCTTCCAGTGAAAATGTCCTGCGAGTGTTTGAAACTATACCTGCTGTTTACAGAGCAAAACAAACAAAACAAAGTTCACTGCTTATTTAATTGAAAGCATGCAGAGGTGCGGCTCCAGGATGACCAATGTCCCCTGAATCCCTCCCCTCATTTTCTCACAACCCTGTTCTCACGAAGCCCATTGATATTCCTTTGAACACATAGCTCTGAATCTTTTAAAGTGGTCAGGCTCGCCGTGAACCAATCTTGGATCCGCCCCTGAATTATCGTGAACTATACATCGTGTTTGGCAACCGCTTTTTTGCACAGACATTTTTGCGCAGCTGCCGGTTCACTGAAGAGGTCCACAAATTCAAATGCTGGACAGATCCACAATTTGCTATCGTCGACTATATTTCACTTCTCCACTGACAGTAACCACATGCTGCCTTTTCGGGATCGGCTTTGTTTTCAACAGTGACAACAGACAGAACAACACCCCAATATCAGAGTCACCCTAAACAGCAACAATGACGCTGGAAACAAGACTGACCAACGGAAATAACTCACCAGAGAAGAAACCAGGATTTTGTAAGCAATATGGAAGGCTCGTGCGACTTGGGATCGTCGTTCTGTCTCCAATTCTGCTGCTTCCACTTCCCCTGGTCGTACCAACGCCGGTTTGTAGTCCACCTTATTTTTGCGCTGCTTGTCAGGTGTGATTCTGTCGTACGCTCGTTGTGTGTTCGCGTGTCTTCCATTGCAACGCGGCCTCCTTCCCCTGCAGGAGTCCAAGGCAGCCTACACACTGATCCTGGTCGCGATCTACTGGACAACGGAAGCTCTACCCCTCGGCATCACCGCGCTGGTCCCGATGATCTTGCTGCCCATGTTCGGCATTGTTCGTTCCAAGGAACTCACGTTGAATTACATGAAGGTGCGAGAATCATTTTGCTGAACCTGGGGAACCACGACACAATCTGACCCACTTTGTACGGAAAGGCTTCAGGCCTTCAAAGAGCCATTTGCAAGAGCGTCACATTTATTTTCTTTCCACTTCATGCCCTTGAAATTTTGAGCAGGAAAACATCATGCTGTTCATGGGAGGCTACATGGTGGCAATGACCATAGAAAAGTGGAACTTGCACAAGCGCATCGCTCTCAAAGTGTTGACCACCGTTGGATGCACACCTCCCAGGTCAGATCAGCAGGATACTGAGTCCACAGCACTGAGCTTCAAGATTTCCTGGCAAAGATTTTGGTTGATTTGTGTTTTGTTGTGTTTGTTCAGACTGCTGCTCGGTTTCATGATCGCGACGATGCTGCTGTCCATGTGGATCAGCAACACGGCGACCACGACCATGATGATTCCCATCGTGGAGGCTGTGCTCCAGCAACTCAAGAAGCACTACGTCGGTGAAACCAGCGGTAAACAGCGTGCCCAACGTGCTGGTGTTGAAACATTCCAACAAACCAACGCAAGGAACAAACACTACGTAGAAACCTGCGGCTGAGGTCCCACGTTACATTACTCGTATTTTGCAGAAGAGGAACCAACCCAAAACATTTCAGACGTCAAAGTCCAAATGATTGCCAATGGCTCCAAGGAAGATGTGGTCATCGTCAACAAGCAAGTACCACAAGAGCGAAATCGTGTCCAAATTGACCAGCGCAGGACTTGGTTCCGCTGACGTTGAAGCCGATCTGTTTCAGCAAGAGGCCCGCTGATTCCGAAACAGCACACGATAAAAACAAGAAGTTCAAGAACCTGTGCAAAGCGATGTGTCTCTGTATCTCCTACGCCGCTTGTTTTGGAGGAAGCTCAACCTTGATCGGATCGGGGGCCGTTGTGCTTGGAAAAAGTCAAATGGACGAGTATGCAGCGAATTTTCTGCAAATTCAGAATTGAAATTCTCTCTGTAGATCCTGGATAGTTTGTTGTTTCGTGGTTTCTTTCAAACTCAACACTTGGTTTTCAGAGTTTTTGAACTGAGAGGACTGGAGTCAGGAATAAACTTTCCGAAGTGGATGGCATTTGTGATACCAGCTTCAATCATCTGTATGGCCATCGGGTGGCTTTGGCTTCAACTCTGGTGGCTTGGAGTGAGGTACGCCACATTCTCCTTGATTTTCCTGTTCCAATTGGGAAACACGATTTCTTTCTGACTGAGTGAACCAAGTTTTTCGAATCGTGAAGAAACGTGCGAGGGTAATTTTTTTCTTTGCGCAGGACAACAATTTCGTCCCTTTGCACTCGGAAGACAAATTCTGCAACCGCGGACGTTAGACAGGTGCTGAAGGAAAAGTACGACGATCTGGGGCCTTTGAGGTGAAACAAACTGCCGGTTTCTGCATGTTTCAGGACAAACCAAACAATGCACATCGTACCAACTTCTTTTCACTTTCTTTTAGTTTTGCTGAGAAAGGAGTCATTGGTCACTTCGCTGCATTTGCTTTGTTGCTGCTGACAAGGGATCTGGGCACTGTGGAAGGGTGGTCCGTCATATTCCCTCACAAGTGCGCACTCACCATTTCTCCATGTCCAGATCAGATCTGCAGGTGCCCTCTTTCATTCCCTTTTTCTCAGCAAGTGGTGATGTGCATTGCTTTCCTTTCAGACATATAGGCTCGAGTGTTCCTGCAATTTTGGTGTCAATTATGCTTTTCATTGTTCCCGCCTATCCTTTCTGGAAGAAGAGCAGCCACGCTCAGTACGACTTCGAAGGTGAATATGACGTGTTGTGTTGTGGCCTGACGTGCCATTCCAGACTCCGCACCACAAAATCGTTCTTCTTGCTCAACAGAAATACAATCAACACAGCCATGGTGTCAGACTACGGTCGTACGTCTTTTCTTTTCACGTTTCAATGCAGAAAACAGAAGTTCCAGCAACGAAGAGTGGTTGAAATATGAGCCTCTGCTGGACATGAAGACTATGACCACCAAAATGCCATGGAACATTATTTTGTTGTGTGGCGGAGGAATGGCATTGGCGAATGGTTGTCAGGTAATTTTCACCTCAATCATCACCAACGAGTCCCACTCAATTTCCCAGCATTTCGGTGACTACTGCAGCCAAGGACGAGGCAAAACGCGTCTTCACTTTCCGCTGCCGCCAAGATGAGACAAAACCAAGAACAACAATCAATTTCACTTCAGGCTTCAGGTCTGTCCGATTATTTGGGAGCACAGATGGTTTTGCTGCAGTCGATTCCAACGTGGATTCTCGTTGGAATCGTGTGCGTATTTCTGTCCTTGTTCACCGAGTTCACGAGCAACGTCGCCGTCGTGTCCATCGTGATGCCCGTCTTGGCGGAAATGGTACTGCAGCTTTTTGACGTTCTCTGTGCTTCTATGCCAGCGCGTTGCCAAGCAGCAAATTCTCATTGCTTTACATTTAGGCACTTGCTGTGAACGTGAACCCTCTGTTTCTCATGATACCTGGCAACATCGCGTGCATGTACGCCTTCATGTTACCTGTCGCCACACCTCCAAATGCCATCATCTTTTCGTATGGCCACCTCAAAGTCATTGACATGGTAGGTGCAGTGACGTTCTGTTGTTTCTGTTTCTCTTTGCAGAAAGATAAAGTTCGTTCATCAACAATCCGAACTCGTAGATTGATCTCAAATTTTATCTTCTCCACCCAGGTCAGCTGCGGCTTCGCTATGAATATGATGTGCGTGGTGATTCTGACTATTGCTGCCAACACCTGGGGAAATCTCATTTTTGGATTCGACCACATGCCCGATGGGTGGATACCAGAAGTTGCTTCATCTCTGATGAACATCACAGCAGCACCTTGAGCTCAGAAAACTGTGCACAAGACGCTGAATCTTGTTTGGTTCCGAGTGGACACAGCACAGACTCTGTTTGATCTTGTTCCACGACTACGGTCGTCGTCGTGTGATCTGGGGAGGCGAATGAGAAGAGGGTGACACATTCCTTCCAGGTCACACAGCAATGATCCAAATGTCGCACCCTGCTGTCACCGCCGCGCACGCACACCCTGACTTGAACATTTCTACATCTCCAGGGGTCGTCCAGTTATCACTTCAGAAACAAAACCAAGACCCTCACCCGAAATAGATCCGACACCACAGGATGTCATCGCCGTTCTTTCGAGCATTCTGACTGCGTCACAAGACCGGAGCAAATTGTTTGAAAACCCTCTGGCTCTTTATTTTGGAGCAAAAAAAAACAAGTCACAATTCGTGTTGAGAAAGCACGGTCTCTGTCAGCGCTGCAAGCGCTAAGTAGGATTTCGCAAACAAGGGAGCTGATACTTCGTCTGTGTAACACAACACAAAAAGTGCCTGTCCCTCCCCTGGCAGACTTCTGGTGTTACAGACCCCTCCCCTCCCCATCCAAGAAAAAGCCCACTGGCAGGTGATCTGCACCTGTCTCCACAGATATGAAATACTTGCCCACAAATTCTGTCCACGGGTGAAGAGCAGGCACCACACAAAGCACCTTACTCTCCAAACACACACACACACATACAAACAATTTGGGGCCCTGACCCACATGCCAGACAACTGTTCTGGACAGCCTTGGATATACGGCTGTTCACACCACCCTCCCAATTCACAAGAACTTGAACTGAACACAAACTTTTCTCTCCGCATTTGACAGGGAAACAACACATCACTGGACTGAGCGCCCCAAGCACCAAGTGGTTTTCGTGGCCGGTCTCCCTATACAAACATTAATCTTGACTTTTCAAACTTGCGATGCAAGTCCATCTGGAGATTTTTGCTGCAGGTTCAAACATTTCACAGCGAAACAGTTTCATTGAAGAGGCTCAAAAGTCATCGTGGTCTCCTCATCCAAGAATTATCAAGACTTTTGTTGTTGCTGCTGGTCATTGGAATCTTCGTGGTGCTTGCCCGTTTGACTCAAGTGCTTCACCACGTCTACCCAGTCCCATCCACGGGGCCGCTCACCTGCAGCCAAAAAGACGACTTTCGTCAACCCTACACCGAGAGTTTGACATGAAACTGGACTCACTGACGATTGAAAGTGCCTTCATTCTCAGATTCTACCAGCCTCAAAATGTCTTTTCGTGCACCACAATCGCTCGATTCACGTACGCGATCATTCAAACTTGCAGATATGTATACGAGGGGGGAAATTCTGTGCTGACTTTCGTGACCGGATTTTGACACCAGTGAATTTCAATGGCATCATACGAGAGCCATAATAGAATTCCCCCTCGTACACGAATGTTTTGTGTGCAGCAAAAAATAGTTCTGTTTGCCCATTGTTTTCACTGAGAGGACTTATTTCACTGAAATTGGGTCAGTGGCAATGAGGAGTGACGTCGTTGAGACAAAACTTACCTTTTACATCCACGCGGTCAGCAATTTTGCGCTTCTGTGCCTTCGACAGCTGCTCCTTCTTTTCCTTTCTTTTCTTCTCTTGAACGACATCTGGTTTCGCCTCCTCCTGTTTCATGTGCGAAAGCAAGGACGGAGTGAATATCTTCTCAATGCAGAATTTCAAAGTGTTGTGGAGTTATTTTTCTCTCGATCGTTCACCTGAGTCTGAACAGCTTCTGGTTGCTCGGCCAGCCATTCGGTCGCGCTTTCTTTGGCAAATTCGAACAGACTGAAGGTCATGGCCATTCCGATGAACTGCTCAGCCTGTGAAGAAATTGGGCACATAGAAACACAAATTGCGACAACTTACCTGCCAGAATTGGTTGTTCTGTTTGCGTGTGGTCATTCAAAGGAAATTGTCAAAACGAGAGATTTTGCAGACTTTGTCAAATTGAATACGTTGAGAAATGATTTGGCAATGTTTAGCGGTGAGATGCCCACCTCTTGTTTGATTCTCATCAAGACGTTCTCTTTCACCGACGCCAAACTACAAAAGAAGCAACAAATAATTTCTTCGTACTTCAACTGGCAGTCAACAAGTGACCTGCAGACAGACCCGTGCATCAAAGAACTGAGTACCGCTTTTCGCTGGAAAATCTTGAAGAAACAATTGCACAATTTCCGATAAACTCTGAAAAATGAACAAAACTCACAGGTGTTTGTTGTAGAAAGCATTGAGGTTGATCTCGGGAATTACGTCGGGATAATCGTCCAACCATTTTATTTCCAGCACCATAGACTTGGCGCTTTGGTCTTCTCCCATCTGAAACAAAGCAAACATGTATTCGAGTTCACAGAAAGCGTTTGTTGTGACGTGGAAAACGAGACCAAACACGCAAACGCGCAAAGTCTGCCGTCAATTCTTTATTTCAAACGCCAAACACCAAACCTTGTACTGAAACGTTGTGTCGTCCAACGCGTGGAAACAATCATCTCCGTCATAAATTGATTTCAGAGCCTCCAACTCGTCCTGCAAAATCAGTGATCACCTGGATTTGAATTTGTTACGAAGCAACAAACTGCAGTTACACAACGTGCATTTTTGGCGCTGGTTGGGAGAGGGGGGATGGTTTGTTGATGACAGCTTTCTCCATGCAACAATCTCACATGTCAACGCAAGAAGGACAAACGAAGCTTTCACTGAATTGACGACACACCTGTTGTTGTTCTGCACACGTCATTCTGCATGTCAGACGCCCTATCTGTCAAACAGAGAAGAATTACCAGCGAGGCAAAAGTTGCACGATCCCTTCTTCGGCACGCGGACGCAAGCAGAAGGCGCAAATACGAGTGTACGTATGTGCCCAGAACCACAGATCCGTTTTGCAGTAAATCTGTGGATGTACACCAAATCAGGGAATGTGTCAGAGTGCTCTCTCTCTCTCTATCTCTCTCTCTCTCACACACACACACACACACACACACACACACACACACACAGATGACTCCTGAAAGCGGTGTCAGTGTTTGTGGTGAGTAGATGTAATCCACTTTGTCAATTTGCTTGACTGATGTCGTGAAAATTTGGTGTCATGAAGCTCAACCAGTGTCATGAGAATCTTGACTTGTGACACTGGTCAAGCAAATTGCACCACAAATTTGAAACACTTCTAACATAACACTGACACTGCTTTCAGGGGCTCACAAATGAAGGATCCCGAAAAGCAAATTGACACCATGAATTTGACACTGGTTTCAGCACTTGACACAAACTCGGCTTCTGAAAACAAACACCTCATGGTGTGATATCAGCACAGTTGTGTTTGCCAGACAAACTGAGGAAATGTGTCTAAAAGCGCACAATTCAAACGACTTGGCCCCCCGCCCTCCGTACCGGCTCCAGCACAAACTCAACAGCTCCGAACCAGGCAACTACAGCTTTGGACGAAACCAGTTTGTTCGTGTTGGCACAGTCAAAACCTCGCTTTCATGTTGGTCAGTTCGTGCTGACAGATGTTTACAACTGAGATTTGAACTTACTTGCAATTCAGTGTGTCAGTGCTCGCAGATCCAACAGCTGTCAGCGTGCTCGGTGTTCATGTTTCCTCTATTATCGCCCAACGATGGATCTGCTTGACCGGAAACCTAGTCTTGCGGTCTAAAGCTTTAAAGTCTCGCTGTGTTTCGGGAAAATACACTGGGGGAAGTGCCTGTTTTGTGTTGTTTGCAAAGAATTGTGCCAAGTGCATGTTTTCACACGATGTAGAAAATCTGGAAGTGTTCAACTGGTGCACAGCCTATCACTGAACAAACTGGACACTCAATGCTGACTGGGTACGCGTCACTTTTATGCAATCAGCTTTTCTTCTTGAACAGCTTCAGTGACAGGTCAGATGGACCGTTGACGGTTGATTCGGCTGACTTTTTCCTCGGGTGCCACCCTTGGGTGTGGCACTCCCAAGTTGGTCAGGCTGCACCCCCAAGAGTGGAACCCAATGAAGGGAAGTCGACAGGTCGCACTTGAAGACTGAGCGTTACACCTGAGTTGTCCGAGACTCTGAACTGAACTCGGACGGACAATGCGCCGAAGCTGACTTCCAACAGGGACACACACCATTCTTTTTCTTGCAGGCAATGCAGTTTTGCGCGTCAATGGTGGCACACCGCGCTTGCTTGTCAAATTCTGTTTTCTTCTGCTAAATCCCGTTCGTTTGCAACCAGAAGGACAAGGCACAGAACAACAAGTTCATGTTGCTCAAATTTATGATCATTTCGTGGAGGCAGTTTGGGATGTGTGCTTCTTTCCAGCAGCTGAGCTCTGCAGAGTCCATACACTGATTTTTGTCTGGTGGAATTTTATGTCATGTCACAGAGACTAGCCTGGCAATTTTAGCATTTCTGCGAGAGCCCCTGCAGCGTTGATCCTCTGCAAACCCTAGTTTCTGATTCCTTTGTTTCAGGTGGTGATTCCTGTGACATCATGTCTTGGTCCAGTGATTTGCCACCTGAACTGCTCTGTCGACCGACAGGCCTGGTTGTCCTGGCGGGGCTGGACGTCACGTACAACGCCATTCACAAAGCCATTTGGGATTGTTTCTGCAACAACAGAAGACCAGATCGTGTTCCGTTGCAGTTTATTGTGCAGAACATTGACCATGAGTACCCCAAGGCGAGATCCAAGGTGAGGCATTTTTCCGAACAGTTGTGAGAATACCGGTTGTCCAACTGGAAATCTTGTGTTTTGGTTTTCTTTTGTGGAGTACTCTCTTCATCCCGAACAAACGCGGGCTGTTCATTGACGAGAGTCCCTCATCATTGCAGCGTACTTCGTACGAATGGTACATTCCGAAGGGTATTCTCAAAACATCGTGGATGAAGAAACACCTGGAAATGATTCCTTCCGTGGTTGTCGTCTTCTTTGATCTGGATTGGGACGAGCACATGTGGAAAGAAAAACAAATGGAGTGTGCCACCAAAATTGAGATTATCAGGTTCGGTGTTTTGAACGAAATCTACCAAGCAGTTCTTATTTCTGCCGGGTTTGCGAAACACAAGTCTTGACATGGATTTTGACATTCCTTTCAGAAATAGTCTGCAGGGTAGAAGCACCCGAGTTGCGGTTGTGTTGATCCAGAACAACGCGCCTTTACCACCAGGTGGGGAAATCAAAACACGTTTCTCTTGCTTGTTTCTCTCTGACAAGGAAGTCAGACTGTTTTCGAAATTTCGTTTGAAGGGGAAGATGTGGTGGCAGCAGAGCGAGCAGCTTCTTTGTGCAGTGCGTGCGAACTGTCTGCGAAGTCCCTCTTTGTTTTGCCGCACACGGACCATTTGCTGGGGTACACAATCAGGTGAGGTTCTGTTCACTTGTTTCCCCAATCGTGATTGTCGTGTTTCAAATCTAAACACACAAAAAATGCTTTCGTGTTCGGAAACTGAGGTCTTGCTGTAGGTTGGAAAATGCCTTTTATGAGCTGGCGCAGACGTATTATCACACTGAAGCCAGGAGAGTCAAAGCGCACAAGGAGTTTCTGAACAAGACGACACATCAGCTGCTGTTCGTTCGGCACCAGTTCAAAATAGCTTTCTACAATGAACTGAAGCAAGACACGCACACAGCATTGAAGTATGTGCAGCCAGAGTTGATGATCAGATCATTCAAGGGTCCGGTGTTTGGTTGCTGTGCTCGTCTCAACTTGAGTGAAAATGTGAATATTACAGGCATTACAAACAGGCGTACAGTCACATCATGGATTTGAGGATGCACGACACCAACTTACTTGAAATCAAGACAATTGCCGGCTTCATAAACTACAAGGTCTGTGAGATTGTGTTCTGTCTGAATTTTTCTGCACTCGACAAGTGAGGGAAAGCACAAGCGAAAAGTATTTTGCAAAGTACTGCGGTGATCTTTCAGATTTGCAGGCTTTCTTTTCAACACAATGCCCCGCTAGATGCCATCGCCCAGTTCAGGAAGCACATTGACTTCTTCAAGTCGAAAGTTGGCATCGCGGAACTTGCATTCGAGCACAGCGCATGGATGTCGAAACAGTGAGTTTCTTTTGTTCCCTGACATTTTTGTGGACCACATGCTTGGTCAAACTGCATTCTTCGTGCATTTCTTCTCCCCGCGTGAGCTCCAAACATTCAGTCAGTGAAACTCGCGCACTGAAACGAGAGTTTTCTCACTTGATTTGCGTTGCAAGGATTCACATGCTGTCTGACTATCTGGCGGAGTACACCATTGATCGCTATTGGTCTGCATCGCTTTCAACTTGAAGTTCGTTGTGTTCTTGTTTGGTTGTTCCAAGAAAATTGAGTACTGGTTTGGCCAGCAAACACCCAGTTGTAGACATTCAACGACGGAACGTCACAGTGTCAATGAACATTCAACCGGAAAATGGACTGTCTTCTTGATTGAAAAATTGTTTCCTTTTCAGGTTTCAAGTGTTTGGAGATTTGTTTGACGAAGCAATCAAGCTAGGTCTGACAGCGATTCAGACCCAACACCCGGGCTTCTACTACCAGCAGGCGGCCAACCACGCCAAGAACCGCAAACAGCTCTGCCAAGGCCTGTGTCAGGTTAGTTGTGCATCAACACGAATTGCAAAGAATGGCACCATTGCAGAACAGTTGTTTGCAGAGCTCGATTCAGAACTGTTGTCCTGCTGTCTCCAGGGCAGTGAAAGCAGCGCGTCTCCCACGTCCAACCCTCTGGAGCTGTTGTCGCACCTGGATTACTATGGTCAGCGACCGTGGCGACAAGGACATCAGAGTGCGTTGCCCGTTCCAACAAAAACCCTGAATGTGCAAACAAGAGAGAATAATGATGACATGAAACTACAAACCACAAGCACAAAGTTACCCACGTGATGCCATTGCAGGTATCGACCCACCGGACGCGCAGAAAGAGAAAGATGGAGTCCTTGCGTTACAGGCTCAGGAACGTCAAGTCGACCACTCGGTAGGTCCAAAGTTTGTTTTTTTTTGTGTGGCTGTTGTGGACAAACGAACAAATCAGGACATCAAACCATTGAAAGTGGTGTTTCTGTTTCAGTGGATCATCATCCCATTGTTGAGCAGTGCTGTCGCCCAGTTCAAAAAGTACAAATCGCCACGAATGAAGCGACAACTGAGTGAGTGAAGTCGACGCCTTTGTGGCAGAAACATTGTGGTTGTGGTGTTTGTTTTTTACACAGTCATCGACAGACGTGTTGCATTCTTGTTGTTGCAGTGGTGATGATGGGAGAAGAGTACTACGACGCCCACGACTACCTGAAAGCTCTCACGTCAGTATGACATCAACATTTTGATCGTGTCTGAAAGAGTGGCGGCATTGCTAGTTTGAACTGCCAGTGCCGCAAGCTTCTCGTTTCACGGAGCGATTGACAGCTTACCGCAGATTTCCTTGTTTTCTTGGCAACTAAGTCTGGTTAAAATTTGTACCAGTTTGTTGAGCCGGGTGACGTGGGATTACCGGGTGGAGCGATGGTGGAACCTCCTGACGTCCATCCTGAAAACGTCGCTCAAGTACGTGCGTTCCCTCCATCTCAACATCCTGTGTGAAATCAGTCGTTTCAGGTGAGTGCTTTGGCAAAGATAGGGAGAGAAGATTGTTTGTTGCTTTGCGTTGCAGGTGTGCTTACTTGACTGCGAACATTCAAGAGTACGTCACCATTGCTCTGGAGCTCATGGGCAAATGTGAGTTATTGCAGTGAACAAAAGACATCAGAGACTTATCACACTGTGCCAAGATACGTTGTCACTCGATCCTTGTTTTCGCTGACAGATACCGAAACTTCGCCTGAAGAGAAGGGAAGGGTTCAAGTCAACTTGATGAAAGTGATGATGGTAAAAGTCTACGATTTCCGACGACTCTTCCAGAACAGCAGGTTGCAGGAAGAACAGCAGACGGATCGTGCTGATTTTGCTGTCTGTTGCAGAACGAGGAGCCCGAAGCAGAACCCACCTGCAGCAGCGCGTCCGTCGAGAACGCCAGAAAACTGTGGCTTGCGGAAACTGAGCGGAATGTTTTCACCATAGAAATGCAAAACATCATTCCTTTTGGTAAGAAATGATTGTCAGATGTCTCCTGGAAATTTTGGTGCGAAGGAACCAAACTTATGAGTGTGGTCTCTTCTCTGCTTCAGTGGAGTGCAAGGCCAGTTTCGAAGCATCAACTTTCACTGCTGATGCCCCTGTGAGACTCAAGGTCTTCCTGAGGTATGTTCTCGGTTGTGCACTGTCGTAGTGCAAGAACTTCATAAAAAGAAACGCCTGTCTGACCAAATTGTGTGTTTTTGCAGAAGTGGAAGTCCCTTGCCCATTCGCTTCAACAAACTGTCGGTTCTCTTGAACAGCCAAGTACGTTTTTGAGGTTCTGAAGTTTTTGCTCCAAAGCCAAATGTTTTGTAGTCGTAAAAAAAAAACAACAACAAGGATAAATATTTGCTGCTTACACTTTTCCAGGCGTACAACCAATGCGTTGTCGTTGACCCGAAGGCACCAAATGACAGCAACAACAGCCCGAATGACTTGTGTTTGATGCCTGGAGAGATCAAGCAGCACACATTTTCTTTCCTCCCAAGAAGTGAAGACGTTGGCAAAGAACTCGAGGTCGGTGTCGTCACGTTCGACATAAACAATGCTGTAAATGTCACGCGCGTCTCCACGAAAATGATTGTTGGTGATTGATTGTGTGTAGATCTCATCTCTGGCGCTGGAGCTGGGTCGTGAGGCGACATCGCGCGTCGCGTTGTTGCACTGGTCGGGCGCCGGTGGGGACGCGCTGCCGCCGCCCGTCTCACAGCAGGCCAACTACAGCAACAAGCCACCGCCGTCCGGAGGCACGATCCCCGCCCATCTCAACTCCGGGTGGGAAAGCATCCCAACCGTCGCCATTACCAGGTGATTACAAGCAACATCTGGTTTCAGTGGTTTTGTTTTCCAAGAGGCACCTTGGCTGTACACGTTTTTGGGTGCTAGTTTACCAAATCTCAACTTTTTCCAGAGTTGAACCGAGAGAGGCCAAGATGGAAGTGACGCTGCTGCACGAGCCTCCATGTTTGGTGAACGAGTTCTACAAAATCAAAGTGACGATCAGGAACGTCGAGGGAAGCGAAGTTTCCGACCTTCAGTGAGTGCCAGTGAACCTTCAAACCCAAACTAAACAGACAAGTTGAGTTGTGGCAGCAGCACATTTTCGTCCCATTGTTTTGCATTGCACTGTAATTGAATTTATTTTGTCAGGTTTTCCTTCGGGTTGAAAGAAAAGCAGAATGCCTCTCTGGAACAAACCAGTGAGTGAACTTTTTGTCGCAGATGGCTGCTTTTACCGCTTTGAAGACGTCAATACCACCAGAGCACTGCCTTTTGTTTGCAGCGAACGTCAGTTTGGACAAAGCGGAGTTTGCAGAGCAGGTCACGTCGAGAGCTGCGTCCGCCCTTGGTGCTCTGCAACCACAAGAAGAGGTGAGGACCATCGCGACGGTGTCTTTTAAACAAAAATAATTTCTGAGAAATATTCGCCGACACACACGGTGCTACTGGAAAGCTCGGTCGAGAGAAGAAAAAAAGAAGACGTTGAAATTATGTGTTTAGTTGCTTGAAACATTTCAGACGGAAAAAATCGTGTACATCAAGGGATTGAAGACGGGTGAAAGATTGTTGTACGCCAAGGTGTCTTACAACGTCACTGCGGACGTGAACGGACGGCACATTCAGTGCAATTGTCACAAAGAACAGACTGTCATGTTGCCCACCGTCGATCCGTTTGATGTCAGCATGAAACTGGCTTCCTTGCAGGTATATCTGTGTCACGCAAAAATACTGAACACTGAAATTGCTTTCGCTTGGATACTTTTGCATCTGACAGTGGCTATTTTCCAGTTTGAGGACATTGACACCATTCACGCCGAAGAGCCATTTCTGCTGCTGACTGACGTCAAGTGCGCATCGCCTTGGCCCATCGACCTCAAGTCTTCCAGCATAGAACTGGTCAGTCTCAAGGTTTGTTTCATCCCGAACAAATTTATTTGACAGCAACATCCACAGCTGACAAAAATGACTTCATTTTCAGTCACCTTACATCAGCTTCGACGATGAATTTCAAACTCAGATTGAGGGAGGTGAGGCCACAACAATCAATGTTAGTATTTCTGTTGGACTTTTTTTCCTTTGACAGTCCGACTTACCTGGCGCATTTTGCTTTCAGTGAGTTTGAACACGGACGACTGTGCAAGTGAATGTTGTTCCTTGGTGACGCCTCCAGGTGTTCAGGCCACTGTTCCGATGGGCTCCTACACTATTCATTGGAAAAGGTTCAAGTTTTGACTCAAGTGGGACATCTCTCAATCAAGTCAAAGTTTGGCAGTCTTTTGAGTGTTTTCTCTGCTTTCATTGCAGGACAAGTTCTGGGGATGACATTCCATTTGTGGAAACAACCGTGTCATTGCCAATCACCACTGTCGAGCACATTCCTATCTTCGTCGACATGGATCTTCCTGCTTATGGGAATGTGAGGCAAGTGCTTGTTGCCCTGTTGCTGCTTCACACTTTTCCAAATGTTTGACTGCACAGCTGTGATCTACTCTCTGTCTCTCTTTGTTCTGTTCAGGACGAAGTTTCCTGTGACGTACAATATCTACAATCGCACGCCGTACACCCAGGAGATAGAAATCAACATGGAGGCCAGCGAAGCCTTCATGTTTTCCGGACACAAACAGGTGTGTATGCAAGTTATGATGGAACGACTGTGTCGGTCACACGCTTGCTCGCTTGTGATTTGACATTTCACTGCTTCATTTTCAAGACTTCTGCCTCACCGCTTCGTTGCGAGACTCGCCTTTTCCCCACGGCTATGTTCGTCTTGGTCTCGCAGGTTCACTTCCGGATCCTACCGAACATGAAGTACCCGCTGCAGTACGCCATGTACCCGCTGCTTCCGGGCGACGTGCAGCTGCCGCGTCTGCACGTCAACATGCTGCGCTACCCGGGCACCATGGACGAGATCGTGCAGAAGATGCTCGTCAGCCACGTCTACGTGAAGGTGACTTCTTTTTCTCGTTGGTTATTTCGTGGGACACAAGCACATCTGCACTCCTGCTTTCGTGCATGTTGTACTGTTGATATCTGTCTCCTTTTCAGCCAAGTGGCAAAGAAAATGGCTTCATCATGACAAGAGAAGGCGAAACCAGGTAATCTCAGCTCATCGTCATCCCTGGGCTGAGTAGTAATGTTGCGTCTAGTCGATTGAAGAAACTACACGTTCTTGGTGCAAGTCTACCAAACTTCCGAGAATTCGGTTGGAACTTCGAATCACGCTGTTTGTTGACAAAAGAACGGCCAAAATGGTACTGGACACTTTTATTTCTAAGCAAGCACACCAAACATCCTCACAGCTACGGTGCGGTTATTTCTTGCTGCTTCATGTTGCTTGGATGTTGTTTCCTTTCTGTGTCCTGGGATATGTCTGACAATAAAACTGTCAAAGCATCGCAATGGTTTTCTTTTTGCCCAGTCGAACTTGATGTGACATTTCCCAAATTCCAATTCCCACGCCAACACCTGTCAAGTTCCAGTCAAACTGTCCAAAATAATCACGACAGAACCCAGGGAAATTTGGAAAAACATGGAATGAACAGTGATGAGATTCGACAAAAAAGTCAGCAAGAACAAGTGAGGCTCACATGGTGAACAAATCCTGCTTGATGTAAATAAAATTTACATCGGTCAAATTCCAAACAAAAAATGTTCGGACTGAGGTTCAAGCTCCAAAAAACAACATCCAACAATCAGCCAAAAGGCAAAAACGAAAACCATGCAACAAAGAAGGGACACGTGCTCTTTGTACACAGCGAATGGTCAACGATGAGATCACAGACTAAAGGTGAAACAAAGACTTGTGCACAATGCATTGAAATTGGGAGAAACGAGCAATATGAAGTGATGAAACTAAAAAGCACGTTTTCGAGCCGCCGATCTGTGCAGCCGAAGTCTCGAAACATTTCACAAAATCGAGTTTCCGAAAGCATTTGGTATCAGTCCTTGCAAATTCTTCTTCTCTGCTCTTTTGTGCAGAAACAATATTGTAAGCAACGAGGCACCAGTGTCTGGAAGTGAAGAAGCCTGCTGACCTTCAAAACCTTGAGCTCATTGTATTTTCAACCACACACACACACACACACACACACACACACACACGTCTTGGTCGGATATAGCATGCGGTAAGGCAAATTGAGTTGCAGCTTTCCTTCAGCATGAAATAGACTCTGTATCTCGCACAGATCTGAATGGACACTGTCGGACTGTGTGATAGGTCGGATCTCTCCATGTTGGATCAAACAAACTGAAGGCAGATCTATTTTTAGGCACAAGCATTGCATCCGAAAAGCCTCAGCGAACAGCTGAGACATCACATCACGACACTAACTCAATTTCTGTTGTCACATATGCTTTTCAACCAGCTTCTGCTTTGTCAGAAGCCTTGTGGAGCCACAACAGTTTGCATCAGGCCCAAATAGTCTTGCTGAGTGCATGAAGTGTTTGCATAAGTATATATAGCTACTGATGTGCACACTGCTTTCACACTGAATAAATACGAAAATCTGGCAAGTTTGGATTTCTGCCGAACGTGATCTACAATGCGTTATGGATTTCCAGCCAAATTGCTCAATGCCTTCGAAAACTTGAGGGACGAAACAAGGTCCAATTTTAGTTTCGTATCCAGACTAGAGTAGAAATATTCTGGGGCTGTCTTCATCACTAACTTGTATTGCAGCAGCAGTTCTCCAGTGAAACCCTCGAATCTGCAAAACAAAATAAGTGACGCGATAGAATATTTTGCAAGCGTATGTCAGCACCCGGAATTTACAAAAGTTTCAACATTTGCACGACCACACGACGGGAGAAGTGCACCAACTGGTTTCCGATTAATTTGATCACGCAACACCTGAATCCAGGTGTCGAGTTGCACCACGATTCTTTGTCATCCGTCAAGTACTTCGTTTTTCTTCAACACAGTTTTTTCACGCCACTTCTTCAAAAGCGGCTCTTACCTGTCGGCGACATGATCAAGTTGTTGGGAGGACAACCATTGCTGCACCTCGCTCGGGCTCCAGGACAGCGCGGACGGCTGCCGCTTGTAGCTGTGAAAAGACGACGTGGAGGAGAGAGACAGGTCGGAACACAGACTATCGCCCCTGCCGTGCGAACGTTCGCTCTCGCCGCCCGTCACACCTGATGTCTTCTTCGAGCCGAGGCGACCTCTGCTTCCGATCTCCCTGATCAGCCGCTCCACCTGATACACCAAAGCGCTCGCGTGAACCTCTCTCCGTTTCGCACGTGGCAGGGAACCAGGACATCCCGGATCATCCGACACAGTCACCGGGCAAGACCAGAGTCCTGTTCTTTTCACAAAAGCCCACATAGCACACCAACAAAGAAGTGTCACTTGCACCGGAGCAGGTCACCCCAGTTCAGACTTTGATGTCTTTGGTGGCGTGATTGCGACGTTGCAAATTGAGATTTTTGACAAACCTGCACGTGAAAATTGTCTTCATCAGTCATGTCAAAAAAGACCTTGGTCCCCACCAGAGCGCCCAGCCAGCCGTCAGGAACATATCCCTGCTGCAACAACAGTGGAATGATTTCCTTCCTCTGACTGTATGTGTATTCCGCCTCTACAATTGAGACAAAAGTACAGATGAATCACGGGAAATCAGTCAGAATTTCAAGGCAAATGAGTCTGTCAAGAAAGAGTTGATTTTTACCTGTTCTGCAACTGGCACTGTCCTTGAAAAGTTGCGACATACAAATCAACACAACAGCCGCTCTCTCCACGGCCAACGCCATCGCTTCCAGAGTCGACCCACCTGCATTCAAGAGTTGTTGCGGCATCAATATGTTTCAATTTGATGTCTTGCTGTGCACTGACTATCAAGTGTTAGACGAGGAAAACGTCAAAACTTTCCCTTTCACTTGGAATGTTTTGCAGTCACTCACTCATGTTGTCGATGTCGAGCCACACTTTGTACCCAGCAGCTTTGAGCTGGTTCTTCACTCGAATCATCGTGCTCTGCGCCGCCCACTGATAGCTGATCATCACGTGGGGCACGTCGGTGTCTTTCACTGAAAACCGAAGAAAATGAGAGTGGAAGTGGAATCACGACACATTCGAAGGAAAATGGACACTTTCGATTGTCTCTTTGCACGTGCACGCGTCGTTGCGAACTTATGTTTCGCAACCCCATTCAAACCGTTTCAGCTCACCTTGCTGCACAGTTGGACGCTCTGGTGCCTTCTTGATGACCCACAGCGCTCCCCTCGCAGAACGTCTGATGCTTTCCAAAGGACTTTTGCTGGCTAAGATTTGAAGAGCTGTGTAGACGAAAGCAAATGCTTTATAAATATCGCCGCGAACAAAAGACGGCCTGCCACAACTTCGGCAAAACAAAATGGCAGGATTTTACCTTCCATGCATCCATGTACTTTGCTAATGAGGTACTTGTTCTCATCAGAAAAGGCGAGAATCCAGATGCCAGCAGTTCCCAGACTCTGTTCTTCTATCGAATCGCTCTGCAGAAGTTTGAGGTACAGCTGGATGGCTCCCAGCTGGCCCAGTCTCACCTGGGAGGAGAAGAAAACCACACTGATAAACACTCAAAACCATACAGTAAATATTCAACACTTGTATGAGACAAATTCTGTTGTATGGTCATGTTTCCAAACTGTCATACCTTGTTCGCGTCATTGACAGCCAAGTGGTTCAACCCGTCGGCAATTTCCGTCGCCCAAAAAGCTGTTGTTTTGGCAAAGTGGTTTTCGCTGCTAAGAGCTTCTCTCAAGATTCCTGAAAAAGCTCTTTGCTGTATTTTCAACGGAATCTGGTTTTGCACTGAAAAGTTCTGATGCAGCGGGCTGTTTCAACATGTTCCTCAAAATACGGCCGATTGTGACAATTACCGATGATGTAGTGGAGCAGATCGTGCGTGGCGTTGATGATGCTGTTCTCTTCTTCAGTGATGATGTACGACAGAATGAGGTACGCTTTGGTTTTCACGAGTCCGATTTCCGAACTTAAATACGTCTGCAAGAGGACGAATTCTGGGCACGTTCACAAAAGGCACGAGTGGCCGACACAAATACCGTCAATATATATTTAAAACTAAGATTTCAGTGTAGTAAATTAAGAGCAGATCAATTTAAATTCAATATGATTGGTGACTCCAAATGTATACAATGTACTAAAAATAAACAAGAAACAACACATCATTATTTCATGGATTGTGAAAAATATAATATGCAAAGACAATTATTAAAAAATAATATTTCACAACTACACCCATTTTTTGACAAAATTTCAAATAAAAAACTAACACAAATAATAAAAGGAGAAAAACATCCAAATATAGAAGACAAAATTTATAAAAATATTTATCAATTTATTAAATATTATATAGTACCAACAGGCAGATTTTGCTAATAAACTGCAAAATGCACCCTTGAATCTTCCCATTGGTTCCAAGGTACCCATTCTGTTTTTCATTTGCTTATTTATTTGTTTTGTATGCGTGTGAGAACTGTACATTTAGACGGTGATCAATAAATCGTTTAAAAGCAAATACCGTACCGTCTCGTGCAAAAGACGCACTCATGTATGAGACGTACCCCAAGTTTTGAGTGAACAAACTGCTTGATTTCAACGTACTCATGTACAAGATGCACCCCAAGTTCAGCTATCAAAACAAATTTTGAAAGTCCATCAACTTTGCTCAAAATTCTTCAAATTCAGAAAAATCATCATTGTCCCCAAAAATTCTTCATCAGTCTCTCATCATCTGCATCTGTCTCCCAGTTCAAGGGCTCAGACAGATCTTCTTCCCCCTTTTCTAGTTCACAACATCAAAACTCATTCAAAAAGCATCAAAAAAAGAAGGATCTTGTTTCATTCAACTAAATTATCATTTCTCCCTTTATATCTCAAAAATCCAAATGTACTCATGTATACGAGGATCCATCATTTAATTCTGAGAATGGTCATGTTCGGAACATTTGCACATGTTGAAGCTCTTTGACACAGTTTCCACTGTTTTACAGTCTGCTTGGGTACAAATTG